>Ga0224506_10000177_pt1 | contig 62533 bp, 82 predicted proteins | sample SF_Jan12_sed_USG_2_FD_169108 | JGI IMG/M metagenome (GOLD analysis project Ga0224506, IMG submission 169108) | Sediment microbial communities from San Francisco Bay, California, United States - SF_Jan12_sed_USGS_8_1 | ecosystem: Environmental > Aquatic > Marine > Sediment | place: USA...
CGGTAAGAATTGCCAATCTTCTTCCTCAGTATCCTCTACTAAAAACTGCTTAGCGGGTTCAAAAGGCAATCTCATAACAAGGTCATTTAACTCAAACCCAAAAAAGTCATGCTCTTTACGTTCTTCAATACGCTTTAAAATTTCTTCAGTTGTTCTCATAAATTTCCCCTAAATTTGCTTCGGCTTCGCACCGGATTTGGTTCACATTTTGACCACCTAAGCTGCGTTAATAGTTAGGCAACGCCTGTACTATACAGCTCAGTCCAAAACCACATGGCAAAGGAACATTGCAGAACTGCATAGGGTTTCAGTTTTTAGATTGCCTTCTCAACAGTCTCTAGGACAGAGTGAGAGGTCAGCTACGCCTGTTACATCACCACTCAAGAGGGCAGTCTAAAATTATTCTTGAATAAGTTGTTCAGTTAATGTTTCAGCTATTTGAGTAGCTATATTTGAATATTGATCAAGCAGGGCTGATGCTTCTGGCATACCATTGTTTCTAGCGTCTACAGAGGATCCTGACATCAATGTAGCTAATTTACCTATGTCGATTAATGCCTTTGCTACGATTTTCTTGTTCATCTATGTCTACTCCAATTAGTTGTTAGGGTGCTCTTAAAGAGTATATTTACAGCTTTTTTCACAGTTTAAGGAATTTACCTTTTCTTAACCGTTGGCAGGTACGATCCTACTTTGAGTCTTCAGTAACTTAGACTCTTACGTCCTCTTAACTTAGTTACCCCGGAGTGGAACGTGCGCTTACTCCTCCGGCTTATGGAACACCAAGATATAATTATGATGTTGAATAATTAGAAGCCCCAGGTGAGAGTCGAACTCACAATCTAACGTATCAGCACACACAGTGTTGGCTAGGTAGCTCGAACCGTACGTCAAAATTTATACGCGTGCTTTACCATTAAGCTCTACTGGGACACAAAACTAGGACCGGCAGCGGGGAATCGAACACCCGAACATGACTTATCAGTACGGTTCCGCCGGTTAAGTTGTTACTCAGATATTCCAAGAGCCTCGTTAAGACGGCTAGTGGTAAGTGCGGGGAAGTTAGCAATACCAACGCTAGGATCAGCAGCATAAGGAGGTAAGTAGCTACATCCTTCAGGCCAAACTTCTTTAAGCTGTTTAGTGGTAGTTACAGAATCAAGAATTTGTCGAGCTTCATCAAGAAGTTGATCCAGTTTACTTTCCCATTCATCATTAGCTTTACTTTCAGCTTTTCCAGCATTACGCCATTCTTTCCACTGAACTCTAGAAATTTGCCCGATAGGGAATTGGTTATAGCTGCCATTACGCAAATATGCTTGCTTAACAGGATCCCCTTTTTCATCGTAAATTTTCATCCTGACTATTCCGCCTTGAGCAACAGCAACTGCGAAAGAATCAGATATGTTAACCAAACCAGTTGGCAAACCCTTAACCTGTTCCTGATACTTACCCATAAAACGGTTATAAATCTTAACGGCTATAGCAGATTCTTTAAGTTTTATCTGCAATTCAGTAAAAGGACGAGGATTTTTCTCAGTAAAGGCATCTCTGATTTTACTGATCATGTCGTCTCTAATACTTATGTTTAAACGAATACTTTTCATGTTTTTCTCCAGTTAATTAAATAAAAACACGGCCTTGTTTATCCCCAACTTAATGGTTCCAGGAATAGCTTAGCTGACCTTCCTGATTTAGTGGTCAGTACCATGTAGTAGCAGTACGTTGCCAGCGATCTGTATGTTCCTACCCACTCTTGCCTCTGAACAGAGGCGGTAACATACTAGTTTCTGCTTAGGCAAGCTCGCAGAAACTAATGATTTGTGCTCTATGAGGACTTTCACCCCTCTTACCGTAAGAGCTGACGGTCACTACATCCCGTGCTTATTCTGAGACAACTTATCCTCATTTAGGCCGGACCAGGAATTCTTTTATTTGTTTAAATCCATTACATTCATAAATGGAAATAAACCATTACCATTGCCACCACCACTCATAAATTGAGGCATGGAAGATCCATCCCAATTCTTCATAGCTTCAGCTTTGGTAAGTTCAACTAGTTCAGGAGAAGATTTCAAAGCACTGGCCTGAGCTTTAAGTGCCGTAGCTTTAGCTTGACCTTCACGTTCAATAGCAGCAGCCAATTCAATCGACTCTACTTTAGTTTTGTGAGCTTGCGCATCAGCAGCCAATATGACTGACTCAGCTTTACCTCGGGCATCCTGAATGGCTTTGTTAGCAGTAAAGGCAGATTCACGTTCAGCTTGTTCAGCCGTAGCTGCTCTTGCTCTTGCTGCAGCCACTTGTGCCAACTTACTTCGATAAGCATCTGAGAAAGTTAAATCAGATATTTGGAAGTCAGCGACCTGAATACCGTAGGTAGATACCGCTTCTTGAATAACCTTAAGCACCTCAACACGAATCTCACCACGTTTATCTACTACGTCTTCAATAGAATATGCAGAGATAACAGCTTTAGCCCGGTCTTGAACCAAATTCCCCATTAAACGAGACTCGTAGTCAAAACTAGAACCAAACTGTTCATACAGCTTTCGTAAATTAGCGTCAGTACCGTTAATGCGGTGGTTAATAGTCATGGAGACACCAACAATGTTGGTACCGCCTTTTGTAGCTACTGACATCTGACTGTTAGTAGATTCGATACGGGTATCTGCAATATGAGCAGATTCAATGAAAGGCATTTTGAAATGCAAACCAGGACCAGTAAAGCCACTAATTACGCCAAGCCGAGTTGTAACAGCACGCTGGTACTCAGAGTTGATATAAAAAGATGACATCAAGGTCACCAACAAAAACAAAGCAATTACCACATCCCGTACAGCTGAAACTAAAAGAAGTTCCTGCCGGTCCATATTCCGATCACTCGGGTAAGACGGATGGGGTGATTTTTCCAATAACGATTAAACATAGTTTTTTCCTCGAAGACTAAAACAATTAATTTTTTGAAGGACTTTGGCGGGACTCGAACCCGCACACCCTAATTACGTCTAGCTGTTATAGGGAAGATAGTTACGACCATGAGCTAGGAGAGCCTACTTTATCAGCTCCCATCCATATTGGCTTAATCCACACCCCTGTATACCAGTTCCAGCACAAAGCCCTTCAAAAAAGCCAGTGTTACGCCACTGGCATCGCATGTAATCCCCATGACGGGTCAACTAACAGCCACAATAGTTGAATAGAAGGTTCTGTTTAACGAGCATTGGCTAAAACCGCCTCGACTTCAGTATGGAAGTTACATCCTCTCATTGAGTTAAAGAGCTGAGTAGGTTTGCTCCATTAAACTTTTAATTCAGGACTCCCCCGTTCAAACATGACGGTGGTCGTTCCCAGGCCCGAACAGAGCCAAAAATACCGGCATATAACCGGTTAAGGTAATCTCATAATGACCTGTTCTGTTGCCAGGTAGGTCAAACCCCTACAAACTAAATGCTATGCAGCACGTAAAGCGTCAAGCACATCGAACATTTCAGCTTCGGTTGCCACATCAGCAAACGAATCATCGTATTCGGCATTAACCAATTCTTCACCAGTCATAGACGAAGCTTTGATTAATTCTTCAACATACCACTGCTGGCCATCAAGGAAGTCCTTAACAGTCTTGCCTTCAGTTTCCAAGGCCTTAGCCGTAGCCAAGTTAGTCACGATCTGATCAATTTCTTCTTCAGAAAGATCAGGGCGAATGTTCAGATCCTTAATACGTTGGATCTTACGCTTGGCTTTTTTAAAGGCAGTGGCCAAAACCTGCTGATTACGTTCCATAAGTTTCTCCTCGTATGGAATACCCAACACTGGGCAGTGCGAGATCACATGATCTCTTGATTTTCAAAGGTATGAGCGAATGCGAAGCTGTTTAGAGTGTCGAATCAAGTAAGGAACTGCGGTGAATAGATACCTAATGAAATAGATTCCCAGCCAGTACTGGTATCAACTTAATCACCAAAACGGTGATGTGTAAGAATCAACCAGCACAAAACAACCAGAAAACTTAGATCAAGGCATCAGAAAGTTCACAGACTCCAACGCTTTGTTTGGGGCGTTGCCCACCAAAAGCTTTGGTGCTGGAACATAACGCTCTAATCGATCAGCAATCTGATCAAGAGCATCTTGCATTAAATTGTTATCACGCAAGTAACTAAAGAATTCCTGACAAACTTTAGTCACTGCTTCAAACATATCCGGCATGACAATATAGTCATCATGCTTAACCAAGAAGGATTCACCTTTGTCCAACAGCATACGAGTAATTCTGCGAAGCAGAGTGCCATCGATACTGTGGGTCAAATTGGCAAACAACCCTCGAGTCTTAACATTGGTACCTTTATGGCTATGGGCAGTAGTGTTCTCACGACCAAAAATAGGCATACCTCTACGATCCAATGCCAAAGGCATAGTAGCCATAATCTTGTATTCCTTATGGAATTTGCCCTCGATACGGGTAGATGCAGCAAAAACTGAGAACGGAGTACGTTCCATAACGGCTTGGTGAAATGCAGTCAAACCATCATCAGTCTTCCACTTAAGAACATTCTGCGTGTTAGTAACCACATCAGCACCCCAGGCAGCAATCAAGTCAATGTTATCCACCTCAATACCGTAGGCTTCAACATTGTGCTGATCGACAGACTCAACCGTAAAGTCGTCAGGATTCTCGACATGATTGTGAAGAATCTTAACGATAGTCTGAACAGAGGAGCCATGTAACAACGGAGTATGAATCTCTTTAACTGCTCTCCTGCCTAAGTGCATGACACCCTGAGCTGTACCAAATTGAGTATGAGAGTCATTAACACAATCCTGTCCCATTAGGTTGCCGGCAGTCAGCATCTGCTCTGAGCCACTACAAGAGGCCAGCATGATCAATCCTGAGTTAGTTAAATCCTTACCCAACATATAATGGCAAGGAATACCTGCCAAAGTCATCTCAATAGCCCTAGCAGCCTTCAACACATTGATAGCTTCACCACAACGATCTTCAAACTTACGGAACTTATCGTGGGTAAGTTCACTGTACTTAACACCCGGCAACGGAACATTTAAAGGGTCTTGCTCCAATGCCCAGATGTAGTCTTCATCACTAAACCGATTAACAGAATCAAGCTCAGTCATCTTTCCATATCGAGCATCACAAATAATGTGCTTGCAAGTGTTGATAGCTGACTCACCCAGGAGCTTAGGCTTGTAAGCATCCAACATAGCCACTTCAAATAACTTACCTTGAGGACGGAAGCCATAAAGGGCATTGGCATCATAATAGGTACGGTATCTGCTGCAGTGGTTAACCGGTAGATAAAACTTCTCCTTAGCAACCAACTCCTTAGCAGCAGCCATGTAATCCACGTTAAACCGTCTGTGACGCTTCACACGCTTCTCATTCTTAGTTTCGGCATGGTACAGAGCAGAACCCTTATAAAAGTGACTCAGGCGTTCCTCAGTCCATACATCAGACACCTTAAACGGTATAGATGCCTGTTCCATATCCATTTGGATCTGATGACGAGGTAACCGTTCAAAGCCAACAAACTTAGACCGCACTATCCCAGGCTCGTCTTCATACCCAACCAAATGGTTAGTAGGCTCCGGTGTACCACCCAAAATAATAGTAGTCAGGTTGCGCTTACGAACATGACCAGTATCAGGATCAGTATGAGCAACAAGGTTAACCCGACTGGTAACAATTTTGTTATCCAACATCAGCTCAACCAAAAGAGCTGCCATAGTGTGACTGACCAATGCCTTATCGAAGTTACTCATACCGGTAGGCCTACGGAACTTAAGGGCTCCCAGCTTTTTCTCAATCTTTCCTTCCAAAGACTCAATAGCCAACTCGTCATTGTTAGCTTTAAGATGCATAACAATTTTCTCGATCTTCTTACTGTTAGTTTCCCAAAACTCAGGAGACAAGAAGATCTTATGGGCTACCTTAGTAGGCTCAGCCATATTGGGATATGCCAGCTGGCACTCAGCAAAAGCTAGACGAAGGTTAGACAAACTAAACTTTAAAATTTCCATAGTATATTTCTCCATACTATTAATGTTGAGGTATACCTGATTAAACCATCAGGCAAGTGTGGTTGAGCACACTCCAAAGCCCTCTATATTTCAAAAGGGCAGGAAAGTTTACTCTACTTTGCCAACTTCAACTAAAGGACACCACTCAGGACGCATTCCGTCCTTCACTTGGTCAGGGTGAATCCATACCTTGTGGTTAACTCCACAACTAGCTCGTTTACACGAGCCTGAGCCTGGATACGTGCATACCACAGTAACCATTAGACGCATGTTTTCTGTCACAACCGCCAACACTACATAACCGCATATCAATACTCCTCGCTATGTTGAACCATGACAGCTCGGCACAGAGAGTGCGTAGCCCCAAGAGTAAGACCGGTGCCATGACTATGCTGCAAGTGAATAGGATATTTAAGAAAGCTGGGTGGAAACTGCTTCCAGTTAATTTTCTCAACCAGGATGTGCTGTGGTGGTTGAGCATACAAATCACACTTACACCAAAAGCACAGCCCTCGTTGCTCTTTGACGTACTGCTCTCGAACAGCCCGCCTCTCATTAATCGGTAAACTGTGATAGTCCACCGGTAAATTGTACTTAGCCATCCTCATCCTCCACCAGCTTAGTGTCACATTGAGAATCACAAACATCACACCACCGGCTATCATGAACACCAACCAGGACCCAACAATCACCGTCTTCATCCCAACGAGCAGAAGCATCAGCTGTTACTTCATCAGAACCACAAACCGTGCAGACTATTTTAGACATTAGAAATCCTCCTTTAAAACTTTACCTTCATTCACAGCCTTAATACCGATAGTCCAACCATTACAGTCTGTTTTAAAGTCTTCAGACTTAAGACGACGACCATTATGGTAAAACGCTATAAATTGGTAGTCATGCGTAGGAACAGTACCTAAATCCACAGAATCCCAAAACTTACAAAAATCTTGCAGCGTATAATGAGAAATAACCTCTTCACCACTAACCTTCACATGCTTAACCATATAAAAATTAGAGTCTCTTTCCACGTGATCAGGAGTAAACTTACTAAAAACATAATCGTCAGAATGCCCAGACATAGCATAATCAATATCCTCACCAGGCTCTAACTCATGGTAGTCACCATTAGGCCAAACCATAAGATCACCACAGTAATCAGTAGCTTCACGAACTAACCCATCGATACTCACCGGAGCAGCACCTACTTCAAACTGAAAGTTAAGTACCTGAGTACCAGACACTGACATCACAGGGTAAACTTGCTTGTCCTCTAACAAGTAAATGAACTCTTCACCATCATTGATAGATCGAGACTCACACCCATCCAGGCCAAACAGAGTCTGACCTCTCAAGTGTGCTGCAACCAAACGACAGGCTTTGGTACCGACCATCGAGTAGTTACTGCTCAAGGCATAAGCCAACCCTTCAGGACCCTCAGCCCGGTAAAATGGAACTACAGTGATCATGCTTTTAAGACTTACTAACTGAAATACTTTCATTTTATCTCTCCTGCTCTAAAGCAATTAACATCATGTCTGCTGTCTTAACAGACACAGCAGAAAGTTCTTGAACAGTCAAAGAATGACCTTGCTGAGTACCAATCAAACCCTGCATTGCAGCCATAGCAAACTGCTCACGTTTAGTAAGGCCAAAACAAAAATGATCATAATGACCTTCCTCTGCACGTTGAGATAGTTCCAAAGTTGGCAACCCCACTGCTGGCATATCCCCATTCAATTTAGCTCTCATTTTTACTTCTTCAGTTAACATGTTGTTTCTCCAACGGTTATTTAAAAAAGGCCCCAGAAACGGAGCCTGAATCTACACGGTAATGGCTTGAATTACAGGCACAACCTCATTGACGTTTAAAGGTAAGGCATTGAAATCACCCTCTGAACACCGAACATAGACAGGATTTGTGTAGTTATTACGGTCAAGTAACTCACAAACGGAGGCATTCAAATTGCGGTCAAACTCAGAACTTTGAAGTTCCCTCAAAGCAACATAAGCCATAAACAATGGTATGTTCCACTGAGCAAAACAAGAACCTGAAGAATAGTCACCTTCAGGACCATTACGAGCAATAAGCGTCTTCTCTCTGCCAAGACAGAAATAAAGATCATGGCCATCATACTGACCAAGGAACATACACTTATCGCAGTCATGCTCATGTAATGGACTGCACTTAGTCCGATGAGTGAACTTGCTAACGTCATAAATTAATGTCATGACCCACCTCCACACCATCAAACATAATTACTTCAACAGCACCATACTCAACATAAGTTTGGTGAGCCTTCTGCTCCTCAACCATCAAAGCGAATGCTGCTACCCTATCGTGACCACAAGCATCAAGAGCCTTAAGCCAAGCTTCCTTATCCATTGTATAGTCAACATGCTCATTAAAGGTTCCCACACACTTACGTGTAACAGTTAAATCAACAGTACTCATACATTTCTCCCTAATTAAAAAGACCAGACTCAATGAGTTGGTCTTCAAAGTCTATTTGTGCCATACGCTTAGTATGACCCTTGCCAAAGAACCATGTTCCAGCTACGTTGGCACAGTAATACCACCAACCATTATCGATATAAGACATAGTGTTTCTCCACTAATTTAAGTTAATCGAACAGTGAAAACTGTTCGTGTTTTTCGGCTTCTTTTACTTCTACATAGATGTGGTGCTTGTCAGTATTAGTACAGGACATAGTACCATTAGGACAATCACTATGTGACTTACCCTGAAACACACAACCATCACATGAACCCAAGTCATACACACTTTTAGGAGGAATTCTTACCAGTTTTATGTTCACAATACTCTCCCTATTCACAAGGATCTGCCTCATCAGTACAGAGAGATCATTCTCTGCAGACACCCAACTAAGGGTGTTTCGGCTAGTGAGCTTGAACAGTAATCACTGGCTCAGAAGTCACAACTAAGTGAACGCCAGTAACCACAAGGATTAAGAGTGTCAGTAACCAAGATCCAATCGTCTCAACTGACGTACCCTCAAGGAGTCCAGACACCATAAACAGGCTAATAAGGACCGAGACAACAAGACTAATTACTAACAGGAACAGGCCAATGATAAATGCAGGTTTCATAGATTTCTCCAATATGTACTCAGTGAGTACAGATTGTATGAATTTCGGACACATTGAGTGTCATCAACCTAGTGATATAGCTAGGTGGTTTATATAAGGTGAAGTTATAAGTGGACAGTATTGTAAGGCTTGTCCAGAGCCCTTGTATTAGCTTGCTTGTGCAGCTTTCTTAGCTTCAGCATTAGCCTTACGCTTGGCAGCTGCTTTGGCTTTCTTCTCAGCGTCTTCATCGACTACTGGTGTTTCATCCATGAAAGCAATGAGGGATTCTGCGATTTCACTGACGTTCCGAGGCATTACCTCTAATGCGAGGTCAGCTGCTACTATGATGGAGCCAGTAACCACGGTGGCTGAGCGTACTACTAGTCTGCCAGTCTTCATGGCAGCAACGGCTACTGAACCGGCCAGCTCTGTGGTTTCACCAGCTGTTAGGATGGCTTCTGATTTAACTTCGTTTAGTACTTGAGTAAATGTAGTCATAATGTTTCTCCAATTGACTTTGGTTTGGGTCCCATCTGCAGAATGCGGGGGGGTACCCTGTTGGTACATAGGATCATTCCTATATACTGCATCTGCATAATTTTAAAAATTTGCTAATGGATTTTTGGTATAGTTTGCGTTACTACCATAATACCTTTCCTGTGGTAGACTGAATGCGGTTAGTTAATATAAATCAATGAGGAAAAAACTATGAGTGGTGTTAGCCCTAAAATCTATTTTGAGAATACAGATGCCGTGGCTGGTGCGGATATATTTGATGTGAGAACTCAGACAGCGATCCTGGCTGATTGGTTGGTAGCTAATTTATCGGATAACAAGATGCGAACAAGAGCTTTGAATTCTTTACGTCGAGTAGAGAGTGATGCTATTGAAGCAATTGTTTATGATATTGAAAATGGTACAACTCCGGTCTAATAGTTATTAATAAAGTAATGCGAAGGAAGGTTAGTGAGAACATTTGTGTTGAAGGAAGGAGCGCAGCGACTGAGTGACACAAATGTTTGAACTAAACTTTCTTGGTATTAGTTTATTAATATGTATGTTTCAAATAAAGCCCTGTGTATCCCCTTGGGATACCAGTATTAGGACGAAGCTCCGCTTCGGATTAATGCTGAAGGGCGTAATACTCCTCGCAAAAGTAAAACCAAAAAAGGCACACCACCACCCGTCTTTTATTTCATAAGAGGCAAAACCCCGTTTTGTCTTATTATGAAAGGGTGGTGTGCCAGTGCAAAAGCTTACGGTTATCTTATACGGTTATTGAGAAAGAACGTCTTCGACGGTTCCCTTGGTCGCTACGCTCCCTGTAAGAGTATATAGGGAGAGATGGTAGATGTGCTGTAAGTCATTGATTCGTAAGGATTTAATTTTTCTAGGGGGTGACTGGGGTGTCTCTTTTTGTGGTCCGTGGTGTCACAAAACGGGGTAATTGTGTTTACTAAGGAACACGTTTGTACTACAATTACCCCTAAATCAGCCCCTAACGTATTCATTAAGGAACACACATGACCAATAAAGTGACACCTAAAGCCCGATATGGCGTAATCAACTTAGATACCGGTGAGATTCAACCTTTCGATGTTTATGAGGGGAAGAAGGAAGGACGATGGGAAAAGGTTTATGCTCAGGCCTTGGTAGATATGCTCAACATCACGAGTGAAACCAAGACTAAGATTATTGCTTACATGATTAAGAATAAAGATTACAACAATGTCGTGATGGCATCAGTCAGAAAAATTGCCACAGAAACCGGATGTAGCTCCCGTACCGTTCAAAGAACTTTGGATCTCTTAGTGGAGAATAGTTTTATTCAGAGATTGCAGAATGGGGTGTTGATGTTTTCTCCTCACATTATGAGGACCGGAAGAACTGGCCAGGGTATTGCCGTAATCCGACAGTGGGAAGATGGCCAGAATTTTGAATAGTTGCAAACCAGTAGTTAAGTGTACTAGACTATTCACATTAAATTAACCAAAGCAGAAAGATATGACTACTCAAACACCTATTGAAGCCTATTTACTAACATCCGAATCGAAGGCGGTTAAAGTTCTGCTTTGGCTGCTAAAGAACCGGGATAGAGAAAATATTATTATCACAACTCTGGATACTGTAGCTGAAGAGTGTGATGTAACTAAAGTAACCGTTAACCGGGTATTCCAAAATTTGTATAAAGCAGATTTTTTGGTGAAGGTTAAGAACGGTCAATACAAACTGATGAAGGTTTAAGATTATGTATGATAGAAATACTGATCCTTATGGAGAGCTTTCCAAAGTAAGAATGCCAATAAACCCTTTGATTGAAGCTCCAACGTATATTGGCACCAAAGTGATTACAGGTGCTCCTATAACTTTAGGTGAGTACAACAAATACCGTGGTTGGGAAATGCCAAAAGATGAAGACCCAAGAACACCTGGGTACATTGTTGAATATCAGGATGGGGGTAAAGCTAATCACCCAAACCATAAAAATTATATCAGCTGGTCACCTCGTAATGTGTTTGAAGAAGCTTATCGATTAACTGAAGGTTTGCCGTTTGGCCTAGCAGTAGAGGCGGCAAAGAAAGGTAAACGTATTGCCCGGTTAGGCTGGAATGGTGCTGATATGTTTGCTTTTATTGAAATGAACGAAGAACAGTTCCTGACTGTTTGGAAAGGTGAAGATTTCACTAATCATCCTAAACGTCCCTGTTGGTATTTGAAAACTGCACAAAATGATATTGCGACTTGGGCGCCATCAGGTTCTGACACACTAGCTGATGACTGGGTTATTTTAAATTAATTGGAGAAAACTATGACTGAACAAAATGAAAGTACCGAACAGATGGTCCAGGACAAAAACTTGAATGCCCCTCGAATGACTCCTGATGCAATTATGGGTCAGATTAAGGACACTACTTTTAAAGTGTTTGAAGGCTCCCAGCTAACGGTTTGTGTATTGACGTTGCAGAATGGGTTTACTGTTACCGGTGAAAGTGCCTGTGTGAGTCCTGAAAACTTTGATGCAGAGATTGGTCAAAAGGTTTCCCGAGAAAATGCCATTGAAAAAATCTGGATGCTGGAAGGTTATCGCCTAAAGCAGCACTTGTTTGAAGAATCCAACAAGGAAGCCAAGGGTTTCTTTGGTAGATTAAATGACGAATGTAATGAGCTGTTGGAAAAGAAAAACAAACTCGGTGAGTTCTTCAACACGGAAAAATTCCAGGAGCTAAGTTCTTCAGCCCAAAATTTGTTGACTGCTCAGCATGGCACAATGTCCAAATATGCGGAAATTCTAATTGCCAGGTTAGACCTCCTGGAAGTTGAAGATCACGCTGAATAATTAACATGCCCGGTTATCCGGGCTTTCTTCTATTTGGAGAAAAACATGAGTTCAGACATTTTAAAATATTTTGATTATGACCATTTACCAAAAAAGTTACAGGAAGTGTCTAAGCCATTTCATGAGCTGGCACACAAAATGGATGAGGACTTAACCGGTTGTGCTGAACTGTCTGCCGGCCTCAGGAAATTGCTTGAAGCCAAAGACTGCTGTGTTCGTGCAGCGACTAATCCATGAAACCTGAGTTTAAACACTTACGTTGGGCTAGATTTCTGTGTTGGTTGAAGTATGGACACTATTCGGATAAAACAAAAAGTAGAAAAATGGCAAGTAGGTCTATGAACACTTGCCTTGTTTGTGGAATAGTAGAGGTGGGGCCAGACTGATGGCATTCTTCAGGAGTCCTAATACCGGGCGAGTTTATGTTATTAAAATAACTCTGCCCGGAGATGTTGTGGTCCATAAGATCGGGATGACAAATACTCCACGGTCTGTGGACCGCATGATGGAGATTCTCCGCTCCTGGTTTATGAGTTATCGGTTTGTACCACATTCTGAGTTACGCCTGGATATGGCTTGTGGAAATCCAAGAGCATTGGAACAGCATATTCACAAAGTTTTAAAGAAACACCAATTTGTACCTAATGAAAAAGTTGAAGGTGGTACCGAGATGTTTACTGGTATCAATGAGTTCAGAGTTTTGCACTACCTTCGACAGTTTGATATAAGGAACTTTGAGGAACCATTGGGGCTGGCAGAAAGTGACTACGATGCACTGTGCCGGCTAATATCCCCGTAGATTCAAGAGCCGATATGAACGAACTTACTTTAGACCTTGTGCAGTCACAGTTGAAACCGAAACAACGCCTTCTTATCAGTGAAGAGACGGTAAAGGAAATTGAACTGCTCTCAAAAGATCCTGATTATGGTGAAGAGTTTCTTGATCTATATTTAGATCACTTGAATGTACTAAAGGAAACTCCTCGTGCAAGCCATGATCAGTACCTTAATGCCATCAAATTTTTTGGGTTGGTAGAAGCCGGCAATAGTCTGACTGATGCTTATATCAAAACTTTCCCGCAACGATATAAAGACCGGAGACGAAACCATCCTGATGCTGGAGATGGATCTAAAGATTTCATGCGGAGTGAAGCCAGTAGGTTCAATAGCTCTAAGTTGGTTAATGAGATCCGGAAAGTAGCCTGTATCCCAATTCAGCTAATCCACCGGGGGTTACTGCATGAAGCCATTCTGAACCAGGCACAGCTTATGCGTACTGCCAGGTCGGAGATGGTTCGACAGAAAGCCGGGGCAGTAATTATTTCCGAACTGAAACCTCAAGAAGATACTGTTATTGCTGTGAAGGTAGAGGACGGATCGAAATCGGTTATTGAAGAACTCAGACTGGCAACAGAACGATTAGCCATTGCAGAACAACAATCGGTTAAAGCCGGAATGCCGTTATCAGTTATTGCCTCAGCTAATGTGTACGAAGGTGAAATAGTCGAGGAAGAATCAGATGGGGATTGATCTCAGCACTGCGGTAGATTTGGATGAACGATTAAATCATATTGACTATAAATTTTTGGTTAACGATTATAAACCATCACTGTTTGCCTTTAAGTTCATTAACTTTATTAAACTTGTCAATGGCTCTATGGGGGAAGAAAATAAGTCCCCGGTAATTCACTATGACATGTTAGACCAGATTGCTAAAGCTGACTCTGGAGCAAATGGTAATAGCAAAAGATTCTTCCAAAACCTATTTGTATCATTTCGTGGTTCTGCTAAAACTACTGCCCTTCATGAGTACATGATTTTGTACCTGGCTGTTTATGGTCAGATTGAAGGTTTTGGCGAAGTAAACGTAGGTATGTATATTTCTGACACCATGGATAACGGTGTTAAGTCCATGCGTAACCAGTTAGAGTTTCGTTGGAGTAACAGTGAGTTCTTGCAGAAATATGTACCAGACGCTAAGTTTACTGATGTTCGCTGGGAATTTAAAAACCTGGACGGTAAGCGTTTAGTGTTTAGAGGATTCGGCGCCAGTACCGGTGTTCGTGGATTTAAAGAGTTTGGTGAACGACCTACTTGGTGTGGTATGGACGATTTAATGTCCGATAAAAATGCTGAATCCCCAACCATTACTAAAGACATCCGGAACATCGTGTATAAAGCAGCTCGACAGGCTATGCACCCAAAACGCCGTATGATTGTTTGGACCGGTACTCCGTTCAACAAAAAAGATCCTCTTTACGAAGCTGCTGGATCTGGAGCATGGAATACTCGAGTTTACCCAATTTGTGAAAAATTCCCGTGCAGCAGAAAAGAATTTGTTGGCGGATGGGAAGATCGCTTTGATTATGATTTTGTTAAGAACGAGTATGACAGCCTATTGGCCAGTGGTGAGATCGCTGCATTCAACCAGGAGCTTATGTTGAGAATTACATCTGATGAAGATCGATTAGTCCAAGAAGACGAATTGGTGTGGTACTCCAGAGATGCTGTTATCCGAAATAAGAGTAACTACAATTTCTATATCACTACCGATTTTGCAACTGCTGATAGTGCCAGTAGTGACTTCTCAGTAATATCCGTTTGGGCATATAACAATAATGGTGACTGGTTGCTCGTAGATGGCTTATGCAAGCGACAATTGATGGATGCCAACATAGATGCCCTATTCCGCTTTGTGAGCATCTACAGGCCACTAGAAGTGGGTATTGAGATTAATGGCCAACAAGGTGGTTTCATATCCTGGCTTAAACGGGAAATGGTTACCAAAAACATTTTCTTTAACCTGGCAGGTAAAGGCAAGACTGAGGGTATTCGTCGTACCGGTAGTAAAATTGAAGCGTTCAAGCTGTTTGTTCCAATTATAAAAGCGAAGAAAGTATGGCTTCCGGAAGAGATGAGGGAATCTGAGATCATTGTCGAACTGCTGGAAGAAATACGTTTTGCTACTAAAGAGAAATTTAAGTCAAAACACGATGACGTAGCTGATACACTATCGATGCTTCTGGATATTGAACCATTTAAGCCAAGTGCTGAAACACCTACTGAATTTGTACATAGCGAAGATGGTCAGTACGCACTATTCCATGAAGAAGAAGATTATGGTGGCAGCACTATCTTCTAAATAGTGTTAGTATTCAAAAATTACTGAGGGGATAAATCATGAATGTAACAGAAGCCATCGTGATGCTTATTGAAGCAGAACTAAAACAATTAAGTGTCAAAGATGACCAATTTGCAGTCATGGGGTATCTTAATATGGGAGTTTTAGAGCTCCACAAAAGATTCCCGATATGGAAAGAGACTGCCACAATAACCATGGTAGAAGGCACAACGCGGTATAAGCTAGATGGTATCGACGCTAATGTGACCATAGACCTTTCTGATCATGATGTTTTATTTATTGAAGAAGTCTTAGATGACGAAGATGAACCAATGTCATTAAACGATGATAAAGATTCTCTTGGCGCTATGACCCCTAAACCGCATATTTTGGACATTCCGGTACCAGTTCTAACTGGCGATATTAAAGTCGGTTACCGGGCTTCTCCGAAATTTATGACTCTGGAAACTGACATAATCCCTATCCCTCCTCAGTTTTATGAAGCCCTATTCAACTACGTTGGGTACAGAGGCCATGGTTCAGTTAAAGGAGATATTAAGTCTGAGAACAATACCCACTATATGAGATTTGAAAAAAGTTGTAATCTTATAGACATGAAAGGACTAAGATCTCCAGACAGCCTACACTCTCACAAGTTTATCGATAGAGGTTTCGTATAATGCCAACTGTAGATCTCAAAGAAATGGTTCGAGGTGACACTTATGGGATCACCATGAACTTTAAGACCAAAGACGGAACTCCTATAGACGTTGAGGGTAGAAAACTAACCTTCACGATGAAACACCACTGGTCTGAGCCTGATGTAGACTCAGCTATACAAAAAGTAGTTGACCTGGTAGCCCCGGATGTTTCTGCCCAGAATGGGCAAGCTTATATTTTACTGTCTACCGTAGAAACCGATGTCACTCCAAGTAAGTATGTTTATGACATCCAAATGGTTAACGGAGCTATTGTAACCACACTGCTTAAAGGTAATATTTTAGTCAGTGGTGATATTACTCAAGGGGTATAACCATGTGGGCTGCTGGTGATTTAGAAATAGATGTCATTATTGACGAAGGTCCGATAATTGAAATAATCGAAGATGCTGGGGCTACTATTGACGTAACCTTAGTAGCTATCGGTGACATTGTAACTGAGATGACTCAAGTAATTGATGTGAGCATCCCAAATGATCCGGCTATTCTGCTAAAGTCCATACAGATGGTGAAAATGCAGGATGTGTTAGTTACTGCCTTTTCCGTAGATGGATTAGTTGATCGAGGTAAAATGCTTCGTTTTGACAACGCAAATCCTGTTACCGTCACTATAAATTTAGATGGTGTTTACCCAGCTACAGGAAATATCGTTTATTTTACCCAGGTAGGTCTTGGCCAGGTAAAAATCGTAGGTGCTCCGGGAGTAACTATTGAAACACCAGACGGCAATGCCACAAGAGTAAAACACTCAGTAATTGCTGCCGTGCAAACGTACCAAAATAAATGGCTGCTTATGGGCGATCTTAATTACTATGTGGTATGACGATTTTAAAGAACGTGGTGCTCAGTGGATAATGCCTTTAAGAGTACGGGCTAAAGCAATAACAAGTAAACTTTACCCTTTGTGGATTATGGATTCAGTCAAATCAGAAGGTAAAATTGTATCCTCACACGTTAGAAGACTAGTTCACATACCTGAAACCTTTACAGGTTTTGTAGATTCAGCAGGGTCTTTGGTGTCAGCAACTGTCAAAAGCATAGTAAATATATTACCGTGGACTCAGATCGATAGTGCAAAAGGAGAGGGTAAAGTTACAAACGCCGCAGTGAGACAGGTAGTAAAAATAGTAGCTCCAGAAGACCAAATCACAATTAACATAGAATCAGCAAAAGCTGATGGAAAAGTTACAGCCGCAACAAACAGAAGGGTGGTAGTAGAAGCCACTTTATTTACAGACAGTGTAACCGCAGCAGGTTCAGTTACAGAGGCCAGTGTACTATGACAATTACCAAAGAGATTCCTGTCGGCATTGCAGGGTACTTTAAGATAGAAGTAAGAAATTCCGAAGGTAAGGTAGTCAAAGAACTTCCTTGGCAAAAAAATGAAATTCTCGACTCAGGCCTTAGATCACTACATGATTCTGCTGAATCTGCAGGATTAGGACTGGGAAAATATTGCGTTGTCGGAACTTCTGCTGATGCTGTGGATGTGGCATTGGATACTGGCGTTAAAGCTCAGTTAGGCTCCAGAGTAGTTATGACGACTTATACTTCTAATCGAACCGGGGAATACTTTGCTAAAACATCAGAGTATAACTGGGCAATTGGGGATACCACCGGAAACATAGCAGAAGTAGGTATTACTAATTCTACATCCACCCGTTTTCTGACTAGAGCTAGAATTAAGGATGCTTTAGGTGTTCCCACTACTATTACAGTACTAGCTGATGAGCAGCTAAGGGTCTACTACGAACTTAGGTTGTATTGGCCTATGTCAGATTTAGTAGAGATTATAAACGTAAATGTAGGAACAGTAGCGGCTCCTGTTTGGGTAGCTACTACAATGACCACTAGACCCCTATACATAGGATCTGCTACTGGGTGGGATATATACCAAGGCAGTGGAGATGCTTTGTTTGCCCATGAGGCTGTTAGTAATTACACCGGATGGTATTCTTATGGTAGTGATATGGCTTTGGCTTTAGCTTCCGCAACTATTCCTTCAGGAACCTTTATTGGTCAAGCTAGATATGATGCTACTTTTGTAACTCTATATGATCCTGCGCATACAACTTTTGAAATGACGGTGCCTTCTACAAAATGGAATGTTGCAGGAGGTATTGGAGGTATGAAGTGGTCAGCTAGAGGAGACTTATATAGAACATGCTGGCAAACTAAAATAGATCCTCCTCTGCCAAAAACTAATCTGGATGTGGCAACAGTAAACTTCAGAATATCGGTTACTAGGCAGTGATAGAGATTATATCAGAAAGGTTAGGAGGACTTTTTCTCCCTCCGGATGACAGAGCGTCCGGGGAACCTATAGATTATGAGCTCGGAGGAATTGGTATAGGAGATTCTTCTGAGGGTAGTACTTACCAAATATGGGTAGCTATTACCGATGGGGTAAGTATATGGATACACCCAGAAAACTCTCCGGAAACTAAAACGTATATAACTTCAGGGGATGGCATTACCTTTATAGCGTTAGCATTTGATCAGCTAATGAGGCCAACAGTAGCTTATACTGATAATACTGGAACAAAACTATACTGGTATGATTCAATAATCCAAGATTACACTACGACTACTTTTCCAGGAGCTAAAAGTCCAAAACTTACTTTGGATTTAAAAAACAAAACCGCCAGTGATTCTGGTTTAAGTGATATACAGTTTTTTTATATAAAAAATAATAAAGTTTACCACCGTACCCAAAGAGATCGTTACGGGATAGAATATGATTTAGGGGGAGGGGAAGCGCATAGAATTTCAAGAGTAGGTATGTGTGCTGATTGGAGACTCAGAGTGGAAGTATTCTTTAGAACGGAGTAGCGAATGGCTGTCAGTAACGTAATTTATTTTGAAATAACCAATGATCCATCAATATTGCTTGCAAAAATTGTAGCTGATGGTGCGTTGATATACGCAGCTATTGACCATGACCATGAAACAATAGCCCCAAGCTACCTTGATTTTAATTCAGACTTTCCTGCACCAGCCCACAAAGAAGGTAGGGTATTTTATGATAACGAAGCAAATACCTTAGCCTACTACAATGCTGAAGCTGAAGTTACTATGCAGATTGGTAAAGAGCTTTGGGTGTCTGTTCATAACGCAACCGGAGTCACTATACCTGATGGGGCTGCGGTAACTGTTACAGGTATTACTCTAGGAGGAGTTCTTGAAGTAGGTTTGGCAATAGCTTCAGATAGAGTCTCTGCACTTAATACCATAGGTATAGCCACGCACAGCATCGAGCCTGGAACAGAAGGGATAGCGACTACGGCAGGTACGGTAAATGGCGTAAACACTGTGGCGTACACGGAAGGAGCTGCTATTTGGTTGTCGGACTCTGTTCCTGGTGGGTACCAAGAAACAAGACCTAAAGCTCCCTGCTATGAAGTTCGTATGGGGGGTATTGAAAAATCCCATGCAACAGAAGGTAAGATATACGCTGAAGTTCGTATTATCGATAATGACCATGATAATAACGCCTACTACAACGGGTCCATACTAGAGCCTAATGAGGTTCATATCCATTGTGATGGTCTTACTGTGCAATGTGAAATTCATAGTTTGGCAGCTAACAATAGAATCTCTGCAATCATAGACCAGGACTACATCAGTATACTGGATAACACAATTATAGAACTGACCGTAGGGACAGACTCGGTACCTGTGGAAAACTGGGTTTATATAGATAACACGGGGGTTATAAGCAAAAGCACTTCAAGTTTCCCTACTTCTGCTCAGTACATACCAGTAGCTCGGGTAGTAGTCCCTTCTGCAGCCACAGCACAGACTTATGGAGTTTACAAAAGTCATGCTTATACCGATCATCTTCAAGGTACAAGTGGTCAAGGACACTTGAGCCATGTAAATGCCTGGATAAGAAAAAGACCAGCAGGTTGGCAGAATGGTGTTGTTCTTACTCAATCAGTAGCTGAAGGTGTTGCTGCAGCCAGTATAGGACTGTCTTACACCTCCGGAGTTGTAGCACAACTTCATGATCATACTTTTCCTGCTTACGACACGGCAATAAAGCCGGCAGCTATTGTAAACAGCCCAATACCTTACCAACAAGTAAACGGTATAAGCCCAGCTATTGATACCGATGGTCAAGGAGTTTTAATAGGAAACAATAAGTATTACAACTTAGTAGTCTGGGGAGTAATGTCAGAAGAGGATTCGGCATGTAAGATATTCTTCAACTTACCTTCAGGATCCTACACTACTGAAAGTTTGGCAATCGATGATGTACATGACACAGCCTCTTACGTAATACCTAATGAGTACAAAGGTGCTGGGTTTTTAATTACCAGGTTAACAATACAGCGCACTAATACGACAGTTACAGTAATACCTGGGGGTACTAAAGATCTTAGAGGTGCAATATCATCTTTAGGTGGTGTAGCAATACTCGGTGGAAGTGGTATTACTTATTTTGATAACCTAATAGATACACCAGTTAACAAAACAGGACAAGCTTTAAAACATGTCAGGGTAGATGCTACAGAAACAACCCTTGAGTATTTTGATCCAGGCTACAACACGGTAGCAGAGATAAACGGTGGGGATTCTCTTGACAACCAAACAGACACTGTATTAGGAGGAAGTTCCCTTGGGTACTAAAATACTGATAAGACAAGATATAGAAGCCAATTGGGTAGTTAACAATCCAGTAGTAGCCGCAGGGGAATGGGCGTACTCAACAGACACGAAAAGAGTCAAGTTGGGAGATGGAAGCACTAGCTGGAATTCCCTGGTGTATGATGCAAATAAAGCAGTAGATATTGAATCTATTGTGTCTCATGATAACCTTCAAAATATAAATGCTAATCAGCATATTGACTGGACGTTAACTGCTGGAGCAACTATACACGTAGATAATCTTCCCCCTATTACTATTACAGATACTTTCGTGGTTGCCAATGAAACAGCGATGTTAGCATTGATAGCTCAAACAGGGGATGTTGCTGTTAGGTCCGACGAGAAAAAAACATACATACTTAAAGGTACAGCTCCTACATTACTCTCAAATTGGGAGTGGTTACAATCTCCAACAGACTTAGTTTTATCAGTAGCAGGTAAGACTGGTGCTGTAACTTTAGATATGGCTGATATTACTGATGCAGGCACAGCAGCCACAGCAGACGTGACGACTAGCGCAACGGATACTACAGCGGGGCGTGTGTTAAAGGTTGGTGACTTTGGGGTTGGTGCGTATTCTAGCCAGCTCATTACAGCAAGCCAAGTAGAAATTGACGATTATAGTTTTGGAGCAAACGGAGCAACCTACAGAGTAGTTAGTCCAACGGGGGTTTCGGCAGGGACGTATTTATTGAAAATTAACAGGTCATCAGCTAGTAATAGTGTGTTTCAAGAGCTGATGACAATGAATGTTAGTAATTCAAAATACACAAGAATGATGAATAACTCGACTGGCGTTACGCCATGGGAAGAAATCTGGCACAGTGGTAACTTAAACTTCAGGAAATTCAGCAGCAATGGTGTAAGTGGGCGAATTATTGCTACGGGCTTTGCGCGTTCAGCAACAGAGGCGGTTTTCCAGTTCCATGTCGGCTATACTGAAGCTGTCAGCATTTTAGATATTCTTGTAACTAGCACATTCTCTATTCAAACTTATGCGGTAGGTGTAAACGTGGCGACGAATATTCAGGGCATTCAAATGAGCTTATTAAGTAATGGCGGGGTGACTGCTTTAATTCGTATTGGTAGCCTATCAGGATTGACAGGTGGGGACGGATTGTACTTAATAACAGAAACAACGACATCGGAAATAGAATTTATTTGAGGCTAATTAGATGAAAACTGAACTTATAGATGGTCGAATTGAGGTCGTGTCTCAAATTTCAGAAGATACTGTTCGCAAAACATACTACACAAAAAACGAATCCGGTGATTACGTTGCAGGTGAAAGTGATCCATTGGATTTAACTGATGTCACATGGCTCACTGACGAAGACAAAGCAGCCGAAGCAGCACAACAGCTAGTCGATACAGAATCGGCTTGGGTAAAAGCAGAGCTAGAAAATTCAGACGTTGAAGTGCGAAAACATGAGGACTCAGCACCTCGCGCAAAGGGTGCAGATGTTCAAGTGTGGCGCACTTATCGCAATGAGTTACGGAATTACATTCAAGGTGGTGTTATTTCAACTGACAAACCAGTGAGACCAGTATGAGTAAACTGTACCAGAGGTAAATCATCATATATACTCCAAATATTCGTCAACTAACCGGTTACTGTATATGAAACATTATTGCTTCCATTTTGTTTATCCTGAGAGAATACCAGAATGGATTACTGCAATGGTTTTAGTTGGTTTTGGAATATCCTTCTCTTTACCGGGAGAAACATTATCTGTTGATGGGTACCATGTGTTAGCAGATATAGGATTGACAGATTTTTATCTCGCAATGTTTATGACAATACTGGGTGTGCTAAGGTTAGTAGCCCTATATATTAATGGATCATGGAAGAGAACGCCCACAATTCGGATGTATGGCGCTATAGTTGGTGCCGCAGTATTCATGTCCTTTGCCGTGGGGTTTTTTCTCCCTATCGTAACTAAAACCATGCCACCGAATACGGCATGGGGGACGTACCTAATCCTGGCACTCTGGGATATTTACGCAAGTTATAAGGCGGGAAATGATGTTAGAGCTACTAGAAAATAATGCAGCAGTCCTTGTGGCTATCATCGGTGCTGTTGGAGCTGCAATTGCAGCAATAGTAGCAGCATCAAGAGGGTATAAAGCTACCCCAAAGAATATTCCTACCGGAGCTTCCTCTGGGTGTTCATCTAATGTACTTGCAGCTGTTGACCATTTACATGAAGATATCAGTAAAGTAGTAGAGTCTTTAAACACGATGAAGTCACAACATGCAGTAATGCAAGACACTTTGAACAAAGCGTATACAAAGATAGATAACATAGATGTTAATGTAAGAGTTATACGGGAGAAGTAGTTTGAAAAAAATACAAGATTATGTAGTCAGAGGCCAGGACTCTCAGGGAGCTGGTTGGTTTGGAGCACCAAGAGGTGACCGACTTCATAATGGCGTAGATTTAGTATGTAGTGACAGAGAACCGGTATGCGCTTTTCTTCCCGGTACTGTGACTAAGATTGGCTTCCCTTACAGTCCAGACTTACACCCGGACAAAGCTCATCTACGCTATATCCAGGTAGACACCGACGGAAATCAATTACGGTACTTCTACGTTAAGCCAAGAGTAAAGCTTGGCCAAAAAGTAGGTATGAATGAAGTTTTGGGAATATCTCAGGATTTGACCAAAATGTACCCAGGCATTACCCAGCATTTTCATTTTGAAATCCGTGATCCGAGTAAAGAAATTATTCGTCCAAGTTTAATGTTTCCAGGAGTAGAAGATGGGAATTCTTGATAAAATATTTAGTTCAAAAAAGGTAATCGAAGATGTCACTGAAAGTGTTATTAAATCAGGGGATGCTCTCATATACACCAAGGAAGAAAAGGAAGCAGGAAGAGGTGATTTACGTGAACGGCTTCTTAAACTGTATGAACCCTTTAAACTTATACAGCGTTATCTGGCTATTTACTACTCCTGGATTTTTGGCTTTACTTTTGTAACAACCTTCATATTGTCTATTTTTGTAGGTTTTGGGAAAGTACCAAAAGAAGTGTTAGATAACGTCATATCAGTAGCAACGGCCTTTAATATTGGATTAATTTGCTTGGCCATTGTAGGATTCTATTTTGGTGGTGGAGCAATAGAAGGTGTTGTTACAGCTAGAGCCCAGTCCCAACCTAAAGATATGCAGAAATTAACAAAAGAAATTAACAACTAATTTCCCCGGAGATAACCATAGTGTCTGAAGCAATGAACCAAGATGAAAGCCCTAACAAGAAGCTTAATAAAGCAGAATTGTTAAAAGCCTTCAAAGCTGATATGAAGTCAGCAGATACTCTCCGTCAGGAAATGGTAGGTAAGGTTGAAAATTGGAGAGCACAATATGATGGTGACCCTTACGGTAACGAAGTAAAAGGGAAATCAGCTATTGTGTCCCGTGACATTAAACGTCAGGATGAATGGCAACATGCTTCGGTAAAAGACCCATTTGTTTCTGGATCAGACATTATTCGCTGTAACCCAATAACGTATGAAGACCGTAAGGCAGCAGAACAAAATCAGTTAGTTCTTAACTACCAATTTACTCGTCAGTTTAATCGGTATGCGTTTATGACTGATGTTGTAAAACTTTATTATGCCGAAGGCACAGTTATTTCAAAAACTTCTTGGGATTATGAAGACAAGAAAGAAACGGTAGATATGCCTATTTTTGAACTTGATCCGTTAACAATGGAACCGGTTCAGGTAGGTACAAGAGAAGTAGAGCAATTGGTAGTTATAACTAACAGACCCCATGTGGAACTATGCCGTATTGAAGACATCTACATAGACCCTACTTCCATGGGCGATATCGATAAAGCTCAGTTTGTTATTCACCGATATGAAACAGACCTTAGTACTCTTAAGCAGTCAGGTAAGTATAAAAATTTAAATAAGCTGGCTAAAACAATGGCCGGTACCGATGGTGATGACTACCAAGAAGAAGATGACACAAACTTCAGATTCCAAGACCAAGCCCGTAAGAAAGTTTTAGCTTATGAGTATTGGGGAAAATACGACGTTAACAATGACGGAATAGCTGAACCAATCGTTTGTACCTGGGTAGAAGACGTAGTGATTCAACTGCAAGAAAACCCTTATCCGGACAAAAAGATTCCATTCCTGGTCACTAAAAACAACTCAATACCTTTCAAGATGCACGGTGAAGCAAACGCTGAGCTTATTGGCGATAACCAAAAAGTAACCACAGCTATTAAGCGTGGTATTTTGGACAACATGGGTAATTCAAACAATGGTCAGAAAGGTATTCGTTCTGGTGCATTGAGTGACCTAAACAAGAAACGATTCTTGAACGGTAAAAACTTTGAGTTCCAGGGTAACGTAACAGATTTCTTTGAAGGTGCTTATAACCCACTACCAAACAGTGTGTTTCAAGTCATGGACATGCTCAATGGGGAAAATGAGTCCATGCTCGGTGTTAAGAGTTTCAGTGGTGGTATAAGTGGTTCTGCTATGGGAAGTACTGCCAGAGCTGCTGGAGGAGTACTGGACGCAGTTTCTGTCCGTAGATTGGACATCGTAAGGAACTTAGCCGAAAACCTTATCAAACCTCTTATGCGTAAGTGGATGGCATATAACTCTGAGTTTTTACAACCAGAAGAAACTGTGCGGATTACTAACGAGGATTTTGTACCGGTAAAACGTAATGACCTGCATGGACTGGTAGATATAGAAATTGAAGTAACTACCGCAGAAGATAATAGTGCTAAAGCCCAGGAGTTAGCGTTCTTGCTGCAAACCCTGGGTCAAGGTATGGACCCATCGATGCAAAAAATGATAATGGGTCAAATAGCTAAGCTTAACAAGATGCCTGACCTAGCTAAGCAAATTGAAGAGTTCCAACCTCAGCCTGATCCTTATATTGAAGAAATGAAAATGCTTGAGATGGAAAAACTCAAAGCTGAAATTAAAGAACGTCTATCTCGGGCTAACGAAAATGCTGTTGATATTCGGGCTAAGATTGCTAAAGCAGCTCTTGATGAAGCTAGAGCAAGACACCTTGGCTCTGATGCTGACCTTAAAGACCTGGAGTTTTCCGACAGGGCTCAGGGCAAAGACCTTGAAAAAGAAATAGCTCGTAAAGACCATGATAGAGGTACAAAACTAATGGCTCAACATGCTGGAGATCAAACAAAGAAGCAGTTGAAAGCTGCTGATGTGTTGACCAAGCAGTAAAGTCTGCTATAACATGCAGATACTTGTAACAAACTAAACCACTAACCGGACTCAAAAGGTAAACTAAATGAGCAACCAAGAACAGATCGAACTAGAAACAATTGAAGTAGAACATCACCGTACAATGGGTGAAGCACTAATACGCCTAAAAGAAAATGAAGATTTTAAAACTGTAATTATGGATGGTTACTTAGGCCAGAGTGTAAAGTCTTCAGTCAGCTTGCTTGCTGTTCCTCAGATTAAAGCACAAGGGCGTAGAGTAGACATTATGGAAGACCTAGTTGCTGCGAGCAACTTAAAGTACTTTTTCCGTATGGTTGAAAATTTCTACCAGGGTGTTGTTAATCCAGTTCTTAGCGATGAAGAAGAAGCTGAGAGAGCTGAGCAGGGAGAACACTAATGTCAGAGCAGCTAACGGAAGAAGATGTATTCAGTAATGATGTAGACCCGTTGGATGGTATTCGTGAACTTCGTAGAGCAGAAGGGGTAGCTGAAGAGGATCTAATTGCTCCTGCAGATTCTGTGTTAGCTGCTGATTCTGATATTAAAGACGAATTACCAGTCGATACAGATTTAGATGCATTTGAAACTCCGGCAGAACCAGAGGCCAAACTGGATGAAATTAAGGATGAAGAGGAAGATACCCCTCTGGAAAAAGACCCGAAAAATGCTGATGACCCAGAAGTTATTGACGGTGATGAAAAACAGAAACCTGACAGCACTGAAACAGCAAAATTAAAGTTTAGAGCTAATGGTCAGGATTTTGAGTTTACCCCGGAAGAAGTTCAAGCTCAGTTTGAAACTGTGTTTGGTCAAGCAATGGATTATACTCAAAAGCTTCAAAAAATTGCTCCTTACCGAAAAATGATTTCGGCTATTGAAGAAGAAGGTATTACCCAAGAGCAATTAAATATCGCTATCGATGCGTTAAAGGGTGACAAGGGTGCTCTAACAAAATTGTTAGAAGCAAACGATATTGATAAGTATGATCTTGGTAACGATGAGGAAGCCCCTTACGTTCCAGGTGACTACGGTAAGGAAGAAAGTCAGCAGGAGTTAGCTCAAGTGGCTTCTATTATAGCTGCTGACCCAGAATATAAAATAACCGTCGATGTCATTGATAATCAATGGGACGGTGAATCCAGAGATGTGTTGCGTAAAAACCCTAAATTTATTCAGGGACTACATAATGACATAAAATCTGGTGTGTATGCTGAAGTCGCTGTAGAAGCGATGAAAATGAAAGTTCTCGATAGAAATTCCAAGTCAGACATAGAATACTACATGCTTGCAGGTCAGCAGCGTTCAGCTAATCAACAAACCCAGAATGCCCAGGGAAATGTTGATGCTCTGAACAAGCAGACACAAGATGCAGTAGCTAAAGCTGATACGGCATCATCAGAGGCTCAACAGAAACGTGCTGCCACCTCCACTGGAGCAAGGGCTGATCGTAAAGGAGTTGTCGACTACTTAGATGACAACGATGAAGACTATGACGCATGGTACGCAAAATTGCAGGCCAGCGTTTAAATCGCACTTACTGAGGATTACCTCTCATGGTACAACAAGTATATGGTGTAACCGACCGTAAAACCGGTGATTCATCTCACGGACAAAACACAATTGTCCATTATTATGACAAAGCTGGTGTCAAAGCCGCTAACGCAATTGCTGTCTATGCACAGTTTGCTGACCGTCGATCTATGCCACTTAAAATGGGTACTACCTATAAAGTGTCTAAATGGTTGCATATCTATGACCGTGAAATTGGTGATACGGATTTTGCATCAAAAGGTTATTTAACTGCTCGTAACATCGCTGATGTTTCTGCGGGTTTAACCGCTGCAGGTTTGGCCGAAGGTGCTGGTGCAGTAAACCCAACTTCAATCAAGAAAGTTACCATCTCTACTGAGTTCGCTCGTTATGGTGAGATGATTGACTATACTGATGAAGTTGAAATGTTTGCAGAAGACGCTGTGCAAGTTCATTACCGTGAAGAGTTAGGCTTACTAGCTAACCGTCGGTCTGAAGACTTAATCCAGTTGGACATGCTGACTACTACAACTGCCATGTACTCTGGTTCGGCTACTTCGTTGATAACTGTTGGTACAGATATTTCTGATACTGCTGCAACAAGCATCGACGGTACTGATGATGACTTGGTTCGTGTTTCTTACGATTTAATTCGTAAGGGTGTTCGTAAGCTGGTTCGTAACCGTGCTGAAAAGAACACTTCAATCGTGACTGGTTCTACTAAGATCGATACACGTACAGTTAACAAAGCGTTCTACGCTATTGTTGGTCCAGAAGTTAAGTTTGACCTTGAGTCTTTAACTCGAAGCTCTGGTACTGCTGCTTCTGATAGTACTGAATACGTTTATGTCCCAGCGTATAAGTACGCAGATGCTACTAACCTGGCTGAAGGCGAAGTTGGTGCAATGAACGATGTTCGTTTCATCGAGTCTGAGTCTGCGGTAGTTTATGCAGGTGCTGGTGCTAAGACTCCTGGTGCTATTCCTGGTACCGATGGTCAGTACTTAGGTGCTTTGTCTCAGACAACTCATGATGCTGCTTCTGCTGCCGCTCTTAACACCTTAACCGGTGGTTCTGCCTATGCAGCTTCTGAGTCACGTTTTGACGTTTTCCCGATCTTATTCCCAACTAAAGGTAGTTTCGCTACTGTTGGTCTAAAAGGTCATGGAAAAATTAAATTCAACGCTCAGTCACCTGGTAAGATCGAACTGATCAACCCATACGGTACTAAAGGCTTCTTTAGTTACAATATGTGGTATGCGGGTATCATCCTTCGGGAAGAGCGTCTGTTGAAAATGTTGGTTGCTGCTTCGGCATAAGCCATAACTTAAAGCCTCCTCCGGGGGGCTTTTCTTTACTGATAAAAAGGATCTACCATGACTGATCGTGAAAAATTAATTGAAACAGCTAATGAGCTTGGCCTTGAATTTAAGGGCAACATCTCCAATACAAACTTGCAAGAATTGGTAGACAACGCTCAAAACCCTAAAGACGCTGGTGAACAAAACACTATTGAAAAACCAGAGGTTGTAACATCTCCAACTGGTGCTAAACCTGTTGCGCAGAAGGAAGAAAAAGCTCCTTCAAAGTCTTTAGACAAAGATGCTCGTCGAAGACTGAAAGTTGCTAACTCTAAGAAAAAAGCGTTAGTAAAATCAATTGTTACGCTGACTAATAAAGATCCTCGTGAAAATACGTCAGTCACCACTGTACCTTTAAGTGTTGAAAACCAATTCTTTTCTGTTGCCCGTATAGTTCCATTGGATGTTCCTGTAGAACTGGAAAAATGTTTAATTGACTTAGCCGAAAGCACTATGATGGCACTACATCGTGACGAAATTATCAAAGGTGAACGTACTGGTAATAAAGTTACCGTACAAGTGAAGAAATTTGCTGTAAGCTACTCAAAAGAACAAGCTGACTCAGAGTAAATAAAAAATGGCTGACATAAAATTAGAAGACCTAACTAACGCTACTACAGTTTCTGACGGTACTGGTGTACTTGATGTATTGATGAAGACAATCAATCTTCATGTTGTAAAGCAGTTCGATATGGGACGCATTACGGGTCCTGAATACGCTACTGTTTACGTTGGTGCTCTACAGTCAGCCATATCTGAATCAATTAAATTCTTGCTTGGAGAGCAAGCTGCAGGACTCCAAGCAGATCTTCTTGAAGAAAAAATTGAAAGTGAAAGAAAGAATAATGGCACCGATGGAAGTATTGATAAAAAAGATGCTTTAGTTGATGCACAAGCTCTTGGGTTCAAACTGGACGCTAAACAAAAACTGTTAAAATCAATGCTTGACGGTTTCGCAGTTAACGCTTCAGTTTCTGGAACTCTGGGTAATGTACCTGAGACAACTCTTGATGGTTCTATTGATCAACTATCCCAGGAAATACTGAGTGATCTTAACTCTTTGGTTACAATCCAAACTGTTCCTGAAACTGCTGAAATAGAAGCATAACCACAAACAGAGAAAACTATGGCATGGAACCCGTTTAAGTCAGTAGTTAATTTCTTTGTCGATGTTGTGGAAACTACTTATGAAGCCATAGTAGATGCTGTCGAATGGACTTGGGATAATATAACTTACCCCGTTATTGAGGGAACATTCTACTTACTTGGTATAAAAGCAGAAACTGTAGTACAAGTGGATAAAATCACCACTAAGATTATGGGTGATGACGTTTCTCAAACAGTAAAGAAAACTAAAGTTAAAGCGGTTATTGAATACATATCGTCTAATGAAAGTTTTTTTAACGTATACATGAGGAACATGAATACCGCAAAAGCACAAGTCAGCGCATACCATAACTTCGGAGAGAACACTTACACCTACGGGCTCCCTACACTAACTGTTTATGGAAAAATAATGGATTTGGCAGCGGTAAAAACTGCTATTGACTTAGACCTAACTATAAATTCCACGGTAGTATCTGCTAATCAGGTAGCTCCACTACTTCGACAAAAAACTGAATACTATTTGCAGGAAACTGCCCCCTACAATTATAAACCCGGACAAAACCTATTAAGCTATAATGATTCCTGGGGAAACAGTAGGGAATGGGGTTTTGATTCCGTTGTAGATAATATTACGGACTACACCGTAAGTATCTCCAGAACAGCTACGAGAAACCACTTCTGGATTTATGGACCAGGAACGGTAGTCGAAGGGGATAGTGCTACCTACACAATCTACTCGAGTAGTTTGATACCTACCGGTAAATCGTTACCTATCAATTTAATTTATAGTGGTACAGCAGTAGATGGGGTAGATTTCACATCCGTTGCACAAGTAACAATGCTGGCTGATACTGATTCTGTTCAGGTAGTCATACCGACTACTGAAAATACTGCTCCTCACGTAGCTCGTAATCTCATTGTTGAGATTGGCAGCTTAGATAATGCCTTAGATGTTTTTGATGATCCAAGTATTTACCCTTCACTTAAATCAGTAGATACCAATATAACAGACGATGAAGGTGTTATTTTAACAATGCCTTATGGTTTAGTTAACGAATCTGATACCAGTATTACCATTCCTGTGAAACTAGAAAATGCAGCAGCTGGGGCTTTTACTGTTGATTACAGTTTTGTGGATGGAACAGCTGTTGGTGTTGTAGGTGGAGGTTCTGGGAGTGACTACGACTCAACTCCTGGGACTTTAAACTTTGCAGGTACTGGAAGTGAAATACAAAATATTGTCATACCTATCACTGTAGATGCCCTGGATGACGACCAAGAAGTATTTACCGTAAACTTGACTAACTGTTCAGACCCGGCAGTAACGCTAACTAGCACAAGCATAGTGATATGGGATGGTACTTCTGATCCAATTACCGGACCTGTAGTATTGAACGACTCTTTTACTATTGCTCCAATAGTCAATAAGAACGTAGTTATGGCTAAATACCATGAGGCAGCTAACCCAGCTACTGATTGGTATCTATGGAGATATGATCAAGATTTAGGTACTTACCCAGACGTAAAAGCCAAGGAGGAAACCTTTACTGACCTGGACATGCTGCCTGTAGCTATTCTTAGAAAGAATAAAGTAAATATTGTTCCAGAAGACCCATCTTACAACCCGACTAATCAAATGTTGAAAAGACTTCAAATGAACTTAAAGGATGTGTTGGCCAACATAGATTCTGAAGATAACCCACAACCGGGTGTTGATGATTGCTACATAAACTTTGCTGTCAGTCCTCAAGACAATAACAGAATGGTATCCAGGTTAATGTTTAGGATGTTCTACATGTTCCATGTGGATCTTCTTCTCGTTAGTGATACTGGAGAGTACAAAGCAACTTTTGTTGAGCAAGATATTAACAATGCTTTTATATGGTCTAGTTTTGAGTGGAATCCGGATCAAGTAGGTGACTTAGGAATTCCTATTGGTGACTACAAACATACCGTAGTCCCAAAAAGTGGTTCAGGAGAAGATGAAATACCATCCAAACTAATAATGCAATACCAAAAAACAGCCAACAGCTATGACGAAATAGTGATAGGGGCGTTAAACTCAGTAACGGCTATATCTTATGGTACTCACCATAATGTTGTACTAAAAACAATTACCGATAGTGCATTAACCTTACCAGTGTCTTACCACATACTTAAAGAATTAACTTTTGAAGAACAACTTGAAGTATATGGATACATGTTAAGGTTAGACTTCACAGCTATTGAGGTAACTCATTTAGAGTTTTATGAAACACAGTTATTTGCAGATTTTTTTGAATTTGCAATGATTGTAATAACCATACTTTCTCTAGGTTCCGCAGGGTCATTAGCGGCAATAGCCACACAACTAGTTACCCAATATTTACTAATGGAACTAGTGATGTTTGTGGCAGAAGAAACGGGAAATGAAGTTCTCGCAGCAGTAGTTGGTGTAGTAGCCGCAATAACTTTAGGAAACACCAGCGGGTTGAAACTTGGTAAGTTGGTGAATGCTGAAGACCTACTTAAGGTAACCACTAACTTTGCGCAGAACTACTCTATTGCAGCTGGTGTCAGTATGGAAAAGTTGCAAGGAGATATGGAAGAATTTACCAGTGTGTATGAGCAACGTCAGAAAGACTTTGAAGATGTTGAAGAAGAGTTGGAGTTAAATCTTGATGCTACATTTCTTGTAGGACTTCAGTCAGTAAACACTCAGCTATACAAAGCCGTCCAAAACCAATATGATTATGACACCATCTTCAATGGTCCGGACATTAACGTATCCCGGTTCGTAGACACTCAGTTGAGCAAGTCTCAAATTATTTAGTAAATTGTACTAGTCTTAGGATTAGGAATTTTTAATAACTGAGTCAGGCAAGACTCAACAAAACCCGGACATCCGGGAGGAGTGTAACTTATGGTAGAGTCTCTAGCAGATCTATATAAATTTGGTAGCGGAAGAGAAGCCGGACTAGCTGAACTTGGCACAAACCAAATAGGATTACCTCAAGGTAATGGTGTTTGGCAAGGTATGAAAAACTTCGGAGGTAAGACCGGAGATTTCTTGACTTCAGACAAATTTGCCAACGGTATGCAAGGCATCACAAGCTTAGCTGGTGCTCTTAGTGCTTACAAGCAACTAGGCCTTATGGAAGATCAGTTTGATCTTAATAAAGGGTTAGCCAATAGAAACCTTTCAAACCAGGCAGCAACACTGAACCCTCAACTACTTGATCGGGCAAAAATGCAAGCTCAAATGTACGGTAATGCACCGGGGTCAACAGGCTATTCTTTAGCTGAGTCTAGTGCTCCACGTGTTGATGGTTCTGCAATATAACAACTTATAGGTGATAAAATGGCTACTCCACTACTTTGGCGTGATGCCCAACTTCAAAATACCAGCTTAAACCCCAATGCAGCATTGGGTGTTGCGTCTGGAGCTGCTGCTGCCTTAAGTAAAAATATCGCAGATCGAAAACGGTTAGCGCTTGCGCAGGAAAAACTACTTTCTGATGAAGCCTTTAGAAACAAACAACTAGCTTCTAATGAAGCTCACAGAAACCGTTTGCAAGACTGGACGGAAGGTGCTCAACAACGTGAAATGGATCTTACCTCTCGCAGAGCTAAAGACGCTCAGAAACTGCTAAGTGGGTTTGAGGATGAAGCTCGAATAAACATTGTGGATGTAAATCCTGAAGAACTGGTAGCTCTTAAAAACCAGGAATTAGCCGGTGGTCCTTTGTTTAGAGAAAGTGGTCCTTCACAAGGCAACCGTGTTGTAAGCCCACAAGACACTTCAGGTAGATTCAGACTTGAAGACTATGACCAATTAATGTCAGATTCTCGTAACCTTGTTAACCAGGCTAATGCTGAAACTCGTGCTAATCCTTCACTATTTGTGGACCCTAATACTATGAAGCGTCAGGTTACTCAGCAAATGCGTGAGAAAGGGTACAAAGACGAAAACATATCACCATTGTTGGGAAGTTACTTTGCTGAACATTTCCCAACTGCAGACCCTGCCCTAGCTCAGGAAGTAATCAAAGGAATCAACGCAGAAAAGACTGCAGCTGAGTTATTTGGGGATAAGTTTGTAGCTGATGCTAAAAGTGGTAACTTTGGTTCTGGTTCTGGAGGATCAAACTCAGAAATGCACAAGGACTTCACTTCAGTAGATAACTACCTTGAAGCGAGAAAGTTCAAAAAAGGAAGTGAAGGCTTCTTTGATAATTGGTTCGATGAAGATGTTTATGAAGACGATATTCGTACCTACACAACAAGAATGGCTAACTTGAAAGTTCCACCTCCAGTAGCTCTAAGTCTGCTAGATGGAATGATTAAAGATAAGGAACTTTCTCAAGATCAGTTCTTAAGCGACGAAAATTTTGGAAAACTAGCAGCAGCAGCTCAAATCCGTATGGGTGGTATGGGTTCTGGTCAAACAGGAAATCCTGCTGACTTAATAAAATTGTTCAATATGGGTCAGGAAGATAAGAAAAACAGAATTGGACAAGCATTAGCCAGTACCCAAATGAGACAGGTAACTCCCGAACAACGACGAGCTTCAGTGTTTGGAAACGAAGCTGTTCAACTCGGTCGTCGTGATCAGCCATCTGATCCGGTAGTTGACATCTCTAATGACCAAGGAAGTATTGATAGCGGAGTAGACCAACTACTCGGTGTACAACCAGAAGAGGTAACTCAACCAGGTAAATTATCTGCTGTTAACCAACGTATTGAAGATGTTAAAGCAGAAAAAGCTGCTGATCGTGCTGAGCAAATAGCTAATCTTCAGGAATTTGCTAGACAGTATGCTCAAGAAGGGGATACCCAGGCAGAGCAACAAACATTAGATAAAATTGAAGAGCTGAAAAATTTTGGCAATACCCCTAAAGAAAAGGTTGCTGATAAGCCAGTACTTGAGAGTGGTTCTTTCTTTAAAAACCTAGGAAACAAAAGTGACTCTGTTTTTAGTCCTAGAGTTCTAAGAGAGTTGCAACAGAAACCTACTTCAGCTTTGAAGCAAATGCTGAAAACAAATAAGTACACTCCTGAAGTATTAGCAGAGCTGAAGGAAATTATTAAATCGAGAGAATCTCAGAAATCTTCGGGCAATAGACTCTTTGGCGAACCGCAATAAGGAATCAGTATGGGTATTTTTGACAATCTGGTAGCTGCACAACAAGATCCTTACAGCGATATTCTTGCGCCTAAGAAAACTCTGTTGCAAACAAAACAGGAATTATTGGCCAGTAAGATGGTCGAGAAAGAAGATAACTTCGATCCTAACATCGGCTCTCTAGCTGCCTACGACGAATTAACTCGTCAGGGTGGTGAAGATATAGGGTTACTGGACTTAGCTGAAGCCAGCCTATATAGAGGAGCTGGTAACATTGCTGATGTTGGTAAAGATGTCAGTAATGCCATATTTGGAAGTGAGTTTGATTCTGCTGCTGATACCGGATACTCAAATCCTGAACTTGCAGACATAGCTGCCGGGGTATCTCCGGAAGATCGTCAAGCTTTCCAGGCTAAACAGGGGCAAGTACTTACTGATGTAGCTGAAGGTGATTACTGGTCTGCAGCTAAGAATGCTGCTGCTGTGGGTTTACCTACTTTGGCTGATAGTGCTGCTTCCCTTGCTGAAATTGCTATAGGAACAGCTGCTGCCCCTATAGCCGGTGCAGGGGCTGGTTTACTGGCCAAGAAAGCAAAAGATATAACTAAGGGTATTGTTGGTATTAGCAACGCTTACAGCAAGGCTGAAGAGGCTGTAGCTGCAAAGAAAGCTGCTAAGACTCTTAGCAAAAGTATGGAATTCCTACAGAATCGTAAGAAAGATGCAGCTCGAACAAGCTTAATGACAGCTGACATGGTTCAGCAACAACGTAACGAGTATAAAGAACAGAATAACGGTGAAGAACCATCTGCAGCTCGTTTAGCTACCATGGTAGTGACCACATCTCTGCTCGCATCTCTTGAAGTACCGATCATCAACAAACTATTTGTGCCAAAAGTAGTTGGTAAAGCCAAAGTACTAGATAAGGCTGGTAAGCAGGTTACTGACCCTAAACTTCGTGAACAGTTTGTTGCCGAAGCAAAGCGTATGATGAACTACGTTGAGGAAGGTACTCTCGAGTCTATTGGTAAGAGAGTTCTGTCAGGTACCGGGAAAGTCTTTGCAGCTGGCGGAGCTGAAGCAGCACAGGAATATGCTCAGACCTGGGGTGAGATCCTAAGCGTTAAAGTAGGTAATGATGAAGCTCAAGGTTTAGTTGCTTCCATGATCGAAGAAATTACCGATATGGAAAATAGAAACCAGGCAACTACCGGTGCATTCTTAGGTGGAGCTGCTGGTGGAGCAGGTAAAGCTGTTATCTCTGGACCAGCAGTTGCCGGTGGAGCAATATTCGATACCGGTAAAGGAATTACTAAAGCTGCAGCTAAACAACTGGATGTACGTAGGTTGGCTAAAGGCAATAAGCTCATATCTGCTGAAAAACAGGAAGAGATCCGACAAGATCATGAACTTCGTGAAAAAGTTCATAAAGAGCTCGAAGCTGATAGAGCTCAGAAAATTGATGCACTCAGCACCGCTAAGAGTATTGATGACGTAACTGACGAAGATATACGAAGAGACTTAGTTAAGTTTGCCAATAACCAGAACCTTAATGATCCGGAAGTATTCGAGAACGCTTTACACAAGACAATACGAAATTTCGGAGGCCAGGTTAAAGCATCAGCAGTTAAACTTCAGGCTGTTACTGCAGGTAAGCAAGCCAAGGAAGCAGGAACTGCTGTTGTCAGAGAAATCGGTAAGAAGGTTAATGTCTCAAAAGAAGATATTGAACGGGTTGCCAAAAAAGCTAAAGCGCTCGGTATTGAGGCTATTGAGGAAATTAAAGATTTCGAGAACTCAGGAACAATTGGTTTAGTAGAAGCTGCTATCGAATACGGGGGTGTAAAAGGTAAAGAAGGCCAACGTATGCTGGTTAAAGCTGTTAAAAACAGCAGCCCAGCTGTTATCGAAAGTGTGGCTAAAGCCATTAACAATCAACTTCCGGATACTGCGATAGAACTGCGTAAACTAGCTGCTTCACAGGAAAAATTCCTAGAGCAGGAAGAACGTCGTAATGCGTCATTGATCGATTATGAATCCATTCCTGAAACTATTAGGGAAATGGCTGCTGTTGGTAAAATACATAAAGGAAGTATTTCCTCTGCTTTATATGAAATTTTGGATACTGCTGCTGCAAGGTTTGAAGATACCAAATCGATAGACACCATGGAAAAGGCTATAGCAGCTTATGAAAATAGTGCTTCTACGGAAGACTTGGACAAGTATTCTGCCAGGTTAAAATCGGTGAAGAAAAAGCTGGCTAATTCCCGTAGAGAAATTGATGACACAGTAATCAAGAAAACAGCAGCTAAGATTAAAGAAACAGTTACTGAAGCAGTAGATAAGTTTACCCCTGGAACTGTTGAAGCCTTTAATAAATTAGGCAAAAAAGGTGAAGAGGCTATTGAGTCTTTAGACCTAATACTTTCTGATGTTGTGAGTGGTCAAAAACGTACTCGACGTAAGATTACAGATCCTGGTGATGACAGCATCAAATACACAGTAAACTTAACGGAAACAGGGGTTAAGTTCGCTGAAGGTTTAATGGCAATGTCCACGGACACTAAAGGAGCTGTTGACGAAGATGCTGCGCGTAAAGCCCTAGAGATGGCTGCTGATGATTTAGCTGAGGCTTTAGTCAGCACACCCGCACTGGTAGTTCATTTAGCTAATCATTTTGGAGTATCAGATCCTAAAGCTGTCATGGCCTTATTGGTTAATGTGGTACCTACACTCAGCACAAAAGAGCGTTACAGCAAACTTTTAGAAGTAGCCGAAAAAGCTTTAAAACCTGCGGAAGAAATTCAAGTAACAGAGGTGGAGGAAACTGGTAAGGTTACAGTAGACAAAAATGATGATAATGTTCCATACCAAGACACTAAAGCATCTAAAGATCTTCGTGAGATATTTATCAACGAAGTATTAATGAAAGCCAAACTTTGCCCGTGAGTAAATTATGCCTAACTTTTGTATTCCAGAGTCACAAATAGAGCAACTTCTTCGTAAAGTTGATATGAAAACTATCAATGAATCTCAAGATAAAGAAGCTCGCATTAATATTTTTGATATTACTGCAGACATGGTTCGTGAGGTTATCACCAGCGGAAAAACAACGGCTATCGATGATAAGCTTATATCCAGACCAGTACGCCAGAAGCTTAATGACGCTCTGAAGATTGACCCGGTTATGGATAAAAAAGTTAAAGCCTTTATCCAAAACCTATCTGTTCAACACGCAGTAGAAACATCTGATAACCCTAATGTGAATAAGGCTGTTGCAGATAGAACGCTTAGGCAGGGCGGTACAGCCTTAAAAGAGATCATGGATTCCATTGCGGGTGAGATAAATAAAGCAGCTAATAACGGTCTTAAAGTTACTGAAGTCAGTAACAAAGGACACCTACCAAACCTACCTCTTCACCGAGTTGCAGCCTCAATCGGCCGTAAAATCATGTACACCCAAGGTTTACGTTTTAAGAAAGCTGGTGGTGAGCAAGATCAGAATCTTAGTGCCTGGGTTGAAACCATGTATTACGCAACAGGCATGTCAGCTATTGAGAACCTGGAGAAAAACGGGTTCCTGACAATACATGAAGCTGGTACCGGTAAAATGGTAATTAAAGATTACCTGGACTCAATCGACTCTGAGCAAAAATTTGGTCCTGAAGATAAGGTAACTGATAGCATTCCCTCATTGGAACTGAACTTAGAAGCCTTTGGTGTGGAAACAACCGCAGCTAAACCTGCTAAAGAGATGGCTTTCTTTACAGATTTTGGTGCTGATGTTAGAGGGACTGAGTTAGGTGCCTATGACCAGGTTCTTAGAGCTATTGGCCTACTGTCACAACCTGCAACCTTCACCATGCCTAACATTGGTGAAGATGGCCCTGCTACTGAAAGTGATCGACATAACAATGATGTTTATGATCCCGGTGAAGTTATCAACAAAGCTCGTAAGGAAATTGGTGAAAACCCTACGTTCCTTCAAGGTAGTATTCATTCATTCTTCCAACAGCTTCATGAGCATCTTAAAGATGAAGATATGAGTGCTGCTCAGTGGTTGTCAGGTATTGAGGATAAAACTAAGCTGCAGAACCTATTCGGCTTAGAGCCCTACAGTGATGCCTTAGCAGGGCAAGCCAGTGCAGCAGGAAGAAAGCTTTCTAAAAGCACTCCTCTAAATGATGTTATCGAGTATTATGACAGGCTTAAAGGCGATAGCCCGGTTCCTATCTACATGAATATGTTTGCCGGCAGAAACGCTCGTCTTTACTACGATAACAGCATATTGAATCCTCACAGCTCAAAACTTATCAGACATGCTATGGCGGTAGATCCCTATACCGTTAAGGTAGATTCTGATGCTTTCAAGTTCATGGTCGGCAAGGTAGCTATTCTTTTAGGCATGGAAGAAGATACCGGTGCGGTTATGGGTAATGGCAAAGTTACCGAACAAAGTAAAAAAGTTGACCGGGCTCTTGAAGCCTACATGAAATTTAGTTCTGCAGGGTCACTTAATAAAAAATTAGTTCAGCTAACAAAAATGAGTGAAGAATTTCCAAAGTTAGATTTTTCAGAACTAGTGTCTACCCTGGGGGCAGTACAGGATATCCAGGAGGGTCTGCTATCTGGTGAAGTAACATCTACTTACATGGTAAGTACTGATGCCACAGCTTCTGGTGGTCAGCTTACTTTCATGCAGGCTATTGGAGCAGACACCAATAACGAGGAAGACTACGTTGAGCTAATGAAACAGCTTGGACTCTTCAAAGGCGAGAAGGAGGGTTCTCTTGAAGGCGTAGAAGACGTATATGGGATACTTAAAAGACGGTTAGAATTCTTTACTGAGAATAAGCAAGATCCTGATGCTCAGTCAGTAGCTGATACCCCAAAAACTGCAGCAATACGATCTACCGTTAAAAAGATCCAAAAAGTTCTGTTTGAAAATGACATAAGAAATATGTCAAAAATTCCAACTATGACTTTTATCTACCAGCAGACTAAAGGTGGTGCCAGGTCTTCAATGTCTAAAGACTTCGCTGACATGATTATTAAACAGCTTAGAAACCCTGTGATATCAAAAGATTTCAATGAACTAATTGATTTGGTTAATGAAATACTTGGCCATGATGAGAAATATACTACGCACCAAAGTTCTTATAAAAAACTGTTAAAGAACAGAGACTTAGATCTTGAACTTCGCACGAAAATTGCTGCTTCAGGTACTCCTGACTTTTTATATGACACACTAACGTCATCACTGACTAACAAGTACCTTAAAAAGTACCAAAATCGTGCTAAACGCATATTCGAGTTAGTTGATAGTGAAGATGCTCTTAAAAATATAAGAGTAATGCCTGCCAGCTACGTTTTGTCTAATCCTTTAAAAGAGGGTGAGAGCTATACGTTGGAACAGTATGAAAAATATGGTTTAACCATGGGCAAGCAGTTTGAAGTACTTAACAATGTTGCCGGTGTTGATGTGCTTACTCGACCTGACAAGAATAGAGATACTGTTATGGGTGTGTCTTACATTCATGGAGCAGATACCTCTAATTTGTATCGATCTACTGAGGGTCTACCCACTAAGCACAAAACTGGACTAATCGTTGTACATGATGCTGTTTACTCAAGCCCTGAGTTGGTGATGGAGTTTGAGAAGAACTATGTTGAGGAAAATCGTCAGTTAGCGCTTAACTACGATATTCATGAGCAGGTTTTAAAATCTGTTGCTGCTTATGGTGGAAATACGTTGACTAGTAAAGCAAACTATACTAATCTAGTTGCAGAAGTCGAGGCAAGCAAAGCCCGTAAACAGCAACTTTTGAAGGATAGTGAGAATGGCTACAATACTGAAACAACTAGCGTTATTGGGGACAGAATTGATTTTGAAGGAATTGACACAAAAAGTCCGTCAAGAAAAACGAGCACTGGAACCCAAACCAGTACGCAAGGTAAAGGCCAAGCGAAAAGCGGTAAACGCACTGCACAAAATGGCAAGCCAAAAACCAAAGCGTTCTCAAAACAGAGTGCATTAGAAATAATGGAGTCCTTATCTGAGGACTCTACTCTTATTCAGAAATTCCTATCTGCCAACCCTTCCGGTGTTAAAAAAGGTGATACACCTCAGTACAGCACCAAAACTGATGTAATCACCATTGCCGGAGTAGATCCAAGAACAGGTAAAAAAGCTACCAAGAAAAAGCTGGTAGAACTTGTTGAACATGAAGTTGTTCACAGCCTGACTTCTGGGATCGTATCCGATTGGGTATCAAACAAAAAATCCAGTGTTTCTGCAAACATGAATCTCGCGTATATCGATAAGGCTGTTAAACGCCTAAGCCGGTTACGTGACCATGGTGAATTGAAGTTACCTAAAGCAGCAGCTGAAAGGGTTAACTACGTTTTAAACTCTCTTGAGGATGATATAAGAATATCTGAGTTTATTGCCATAATGAGTACAGAACCTGAAACAGCTAAAGCCGTTTATAAGGTTTTAGGGAATGACCGTGGCAATCTCGATAAGATCATTGAAAAGGTGGTAGCTAAGGTAAGAGAAATTTTAGCAACTATTACTGAAAAAGACTTTGAAACTTACAAGGTAGATAGTGAGAAATTGTACTCAGCTGTTAACCAAGTCATTCAAGATGGTCAGTCTAGTCGTGAAGGTGATATTAACGCTCACAGAGCCTTAATGTCCTTGAGCAGCAATACAGAGCTATTCGCAGCAGACCCTAACAACATTCTTAAAGAAGCCAGAGGAGCCGTTAACTACATAAACGCCGCAGTGGTTAGAAACATTAATGATCCAGCTGTTCGTAAAGCAGGTGATCTCACCAAAGCTATGGACAGCTACTTGAAAGTTAACTCTCCTATGTACCGTAGAGCCCTTCAACGCTTAAAGGGCATATACGACGATTCAGAGGCGTTACAGAGCTTAGTCCATAAAATCACAAATGCTGATATTAACAGTGAAAAGAAAAATGAAGTCCAATCGCTGTTTGTTGCATTAAGAGCTACTAAAAATGAGGTAATCAGTAAAGAGCTTGAAAAATTCAGTGCTATTACCAGTAAAATGTCTGATGAAGAAAAAGAAGCTTTCTTTGACTTCACGCACAAAATGGCAATGCAGGACTACTTTCTGTTTGCTGAAGAAGTTACCGACATCGATGCTGAGATAGCTGAGATTGAAGAAATGCATTTTGACAAGCAGCAAGTGGAGTCTTTAGAGTCTATTGTCAGCATGAACGTAGATGATGAAGTTACTATGCGTACTCACTACAATGTAGATTCAGTAGGGTTCTCAGGAGAACTTAAAAATCATGCCAGAAAATTGGTAGTTCTAAAATCTATCAAAAAGCTTGGCGAAGACCGGTTTAACTCGATGAAAGAAAATACTGAGTTAATGGAGCTAATCCGGGATAACACCCTGGCTCATGAAGCGTTAATCGCTGAAGGTAGTCTTCAGAATAGTATGGTTCGAGATCACAAACTAAAAGATACTTACGCTGAACCAATAACAGCTATTGCTATCACTATGGAAGATGCTGATAAGTTCAGTTACACGGAAAAGTCTGGTTGGACAATGGTAGTTAAACCTACAAAAGATAGGTTGGGGGTGGTTTACAGAAAAGAAATTGACGGGACTTACCAGGAAGGGATGTTTACCGACATCAGAACTGAGAGTGGCGACATTACTGTAAAGGCTAAGCACAGAGACATGCCTGGTGTGGTAAAAGTAGGTGACCGGTATAAGCTGATTATCTCTCAGAAAGACAAGGAAAAAATGGGATTAGTTAAAGATGCTTCTCAGAGCTTGGTTAGAAGCATGGCTCACACCATGACTATTAAAGAATCTGAGGGTATCCGGAATAAGCTACTGGAAAAAGATACTTATTGGGATATGAACGAAAAGAACATGGAAGATTTAAGAACTATTATTATGGACCCTAAACGGGATCACCCATGGTTCTTAGGAGCTAAAGAGGGAGTTATTTATGATGATTTACCCGCAAAAGTAAAAGCCCGGTATATGCCAATTGCTTCTACTAAACTTTCTGATTCTGCTAACTTTGACCAAAAAATTCAGTATGTCCGTAAAGACATAAGTTACTGGTTAGTTGGAGCAAAAGAAGAGTCATTAGCTAAGGATCCAAAACTTAAGTGGGCATTGCGAATCACTAAGGACTTAATAGCAGGGGCTAAAATCGGGATGGTAGTTACTAACCCGGCTAAGATTTTGGCGGATAATATGTCTAACGTAGCTTACCTGGGTGTTATGGGAGTTGATCCATTAACAATACAGAAAAACTACCGGGAAATCAGTAAGCAGTATAACGATTATCAGAAAGCTAAAAACATTCTGAATAACCTTCGAGTTAAGGCTTATGCTAATCCTAAAAAATATGGCAATCAGATAAAGCAGATGGAACGTAAATTAAAAGAAATGCCGGCGAATGGATTTGTCGAAAGAGGTTTTGTAAGTTCCATGGGTTCTGAACTGGTTATGCAGACGAATGATCCATCTTCAGGATTCAAGAGTGATATTGATACAGTTCTGAAAACAGTACTCCAGGACAAGTCAGGCAAGCATAACAAGGTAGCTAAATTCCTAATGGACTTTTCTAAGTATGGGAATGTTGGAATGGAAGACTTTTTAGAAACCTGGGCTAAACCTTTTGGAAAACTGGATTCGACACAAGTTATAGAGAGCGAACTGGAAAGAATGGCTGAAAGACTGAGACACATTAAGTCTGAAGACGATGTAGTTTCCTATATGCACCAGTACTTAAACAGTCCTGATAGTGAATTCGTTAAGCTTGGAAGTCACATGACGGATCTAACGGATATTTTAGCAAAAGAAACTTACTACAGATATTTAGTAGAAGAAGGAATGGATGCTAAGAAAGCGGAACTGGAAGTTATTGATTCATTTCCGGATTATAAGGAAGGATTGCCAACAAGAGTTAAGCAACTAAGTGATGTGGGTATTTTGATGTTTCCTACTTACTGGCTTAGAGTCCAGAAAGCAATCTACCGAATGGCTAAAAATAAGCCAGTTAGTTTTGGTACGGAAATGGTAATTGAAGAGATGGCTGAAATTGAAGCACCTACAATATGGGATGCTAATATTTGGAATAAAGCTACCACGTTCCATGGCCTATTCCACACCCCTTGGCAAAATATTGGGGTTAACAGTTTAATACCTAAGTACATCTACTAAAATAAGGGGCTTTCGCCCCTTCACTTTTACTCTTGACCGAAACGCCTGGCACCGAACTTAGGTGCTGCAGCAGTTGTCGCACTAGAAGTATCACCGGTCTTACCCGATTCTTTACGCCCACTAGCAATCCAAGCAGCAACCTGCTCAGGAGTAACACCGTCTTGGTAAGTCACGTTATTCACGTACTTCATTTCAGCTTCATAACCTTTACCGGCTTCAGTACCGTTAACGATTTCTTCAGCCGTAGCATTGTCAGAAGCACGGAAGAAAGCTTTGATAACTTTCTTTTCAGTGATGGCACCATTGTAGAAACCATATTCCATCTGGATACGCATTAAGATTTCAATATCCGCTAAATCTTCCAGAGCAGTAACAGTCTTCATAGCGCTGTTCTTACCGATAGGTAGCTCAACTTCAACAGGATCTGCAACTTCGTCCAAACCGGCAATAATCATCATCTGGTTAAACACCTTGGCGCCGATAGTGTTTGGAGAACCATCGTTGTTTGTAACACGAAGGTTACCGTAGATAATTTGCTTTTGGCCTTGATGGTCAATAAACAGATCAACAGTAGTTGAACCGCCTTTTGAAATACTAACTACGGGGGCTAGAACTTTGACCGGGTAAACACCAGATCCCGTAATGTGGTTACTACCACCTTGTTTAACATCTTCTTTCTTTTTGCTTGCTGTAAAAAATGACATGTTTGTACCTCTCAGAGATTAAAGGGTGTCACCCCTATTATTTTGCAGCAGAATTGCTACTTGATTTTGATAACATACCACTCAGTCTTAAGACTTCGCGTTCAAGACCCTCAACATAGCGAATAGTCCGACGTAAGTCAGAACGCAAATCACCATAGTGAGGATCTTGTCTAAGATCCACCAGACGGTATTTTATATCTGGTTTGAATTGGATCACAGACTCCACTCACTCGCTTTACTTTGTTTAGTTTTAAGCATGTTAATGTGGTCCTGAAGATTGAAAGTTTCACATGGCATGTTTTCCGGAAGCTCAGCTACCGTTGTACGAGAAGCCATTTTTGCATTTCGGAAATGAACAACACGCTGTTTGCCCTTAAGTTCCAAAAATATAGCTTCGTCCACTTCAGAAAGGATTCCTCCCTTCTTACCATAACTACCGCCGGCATTAACCAATGAGTAACCAGTAGTCTCTTCACTATAAAGCGCATGAGATACCATCACCACATTGAAAGTCGGGGTTAAGTCACGTTCAATGAAATCAACAATTTTCTTGATTTCAGTATTAACTTTACCATAAGGAAAAGATTTAACTTGCTCCAAACAGTAACCTTCTACGTCCAACAAAATTTTGGAAATAGAATCGATTGCGATTGTTTCCGGAAGCTCACCCATCTTATTGTCATAGGCATGGATTTTGTCCGATACAATTTCAATAAATTGGTCTGCTGAAGTAAAATCTGGAACATTTACGTGTGCTTGAGGAAACGGGTATTTCTTACCGTCTCGTGCAACCACAAGTGCTTTTTCCAAAGACTGCAACAGCGTAGTTTTACCTATGTTTGGTAAACTACTGATTAAGATTTTTACTTTACTCATTGAAACTCCTTACTTCTTATTTGTGTTTGAAATGGCTTTAGCTATAGAAAGGAACAGGCTGATTATTATACCTGCAATAATCCCAGTGAGCATTCCAATAAAGGTACCAAAAAACAGGAAAGTCAGAATACCTGAAACTATGACGTCAGTCTGCCAACTAAACCTTAAAAACTTCCCGATTCCCATCTTGAACAGCAAGATGATGAATGCAAAAGCTGTTAAAAATGACGTCAAAAGAATGTCCATTAGCTATTCTCCGTAAATGGTTTCAAGGCTCTGTCAGTGCAGTCTTGGCAACGAAAAATTTTGTGACGTTTACACTGAGCAACGGCCTTACCTAGCTTAATGTAAAAATGCTTATTAAGCGCTTTCTGCTCGGCAGTGTCTTTGCTCAGGTCAGTGTACGATACCCAGGACATAAACTACTCCTCATGCAACAGATCAACATCTTCAGTTTCACCTGTATCAAAGTTTGCAACAGTAAAATACACAGCTTCACTACCTTTTTCTTGCTGAGTTTTTAACGCTTCTTCAGCAGCTTCTCTGGGAGTATCAGCCTCAATGTCAATCTCCCAAGCTACTCGGAATTTAGTCATAAACTACTCCGGACGCAAACGAGGATCATGGAAAATTATGTGAGCCAGATCAGGTCGTTCATTGTAGAACTCAACAGTATCGACAGCCAACTCGAGCAACCCGGAGATAAATTCAAAGTCTTCTTCAGTAATTGACTCGGTTAATACAGTCACTTCAGGCGGATAAGACTTCAAAGGCTTACCTGTCTTCTCACTAATTTCACCTTCGATATGACGGTTAACGTACACCAGGCGAATACGAGTGACTTCGTAACCCAATTTTCTGAGAATGTAAGCGTAGACCAGCAACTGATACTTATAGTAATAAGGAATCGTTTTAGGCTTAGTCTTAGAATGGTAAGTTTTGTAATCGACAACCATACATTCTTCTTTTACACCCTGGAGTGCATCCAAAGTGCCAGCAGCGTAGTAACCGTCTTTAACTTCGGCACAGTGCTGAGTTTCAACTTCCAGGTAGTTATGTTCAAGAACATAGTCATTAACTAATGTCTCTGCCATAGCCTGATAGTTACCACGAACAACTGCACGATCATAGTCATCATGCTCGTCTAAAGAATCGATGTAGTCTTCGATGTCTCTATTACTTACCTGCTCACCTTTGGCAACTTTCTCCGCACAGTAATGCACGATTGTTCCAATTACAGTGGAAGTACTATGAGAAAATTCTTTCTCTCCAAGCACTTCTGAACGAAACCAAGCATGAGGCTTATCCACAAATTTAGAAAAAGCACTTGGGCTGAATTTCATCTTACCGCCTTCAGGTATAGGGGTAGATACATAAGCTAGTGGGTTAGTCATACTGACTCCTCTGATTTTTGTTTCGGGTTAAAAATGTCATTTAAAACCTCCTGTATATCTTCGACTGAAGCATTGTTTCTAATCTTGTGTAGATCAGCCCAATTTAGGCCAATCTCACCTTCTGCTTCATTATGAATAATTTCGTCCTCTAAGTACTGGACACACATAATTTCAATAAGGTTATCGTTTACCCATTTAATGACTTCAGCGTCTGCACGAACATACGTGTAAATACTGTCATAAATGGTTGAGTTGATAGCAACATCATTTTCCATTCCTGCTTCACGGATTCTGTGGTTCATCTCGTTAACAGCAATAAGAGTCAGTATGCTCCAGAACTGAACAGTTCCGTTATTAAGCGTTCTAATGTCTTTATCTGCATCGTCTGTGTATAAACGACAGCCCAGACCCAGGTGGATGTAACCTTGATCACGAGCAGTAGGTAAAACATAGTTTTCACGGTAGTGAGTGATACCCGGATAAAGAACATTGTGGTAGTTATCAAAAATTTCTTGAGTAATCACACCACCTTTATGAGCATCAGGGAATCCACCGTAAGCCAACTTAAATGTTGGAGCTTTAGAGTTTTGGCGGAACACCAAAATTTCTTTATTCTTTTCATCCACTTTAACCATGAAAGCTCTAACGAAAGCTACCTGATCTTCGTCGTAAACCATATTAAGTATCTTAGATATGGCATTAGTGAAGTAACCACAAGCGTTCAATGAGTGACCATCCAGGCCCTTCAGGAAGATATTGCACTTGTTAGTATCACCAGACAGATTTGCAATCACTCGATCTTCGAGAGCACTTAAATCTGCGGTATAAACAACGAACCCTTCAGGAGCCTTGAAACAGCGTTTAAGTGGTTTTGCATAGATAGAGCCAGTACTAGGTGCATTCAACAAGTTTGGGCTGTTGGATGTCAGACGGAAGCTCTTAGCCCCAAATAACTTAACATTCCCATGAAGAACTCCATCAACCGTAAAGGTGTCAAAAGCTTTTAAAAAGTTAGATCGAATTATTCCTCCAAAGGAATGGTCAATCATAGCTTGCAAAGCTTCCAGAAGATCAGGATCTTCCTTTTCCTTGTAAAGCTGTTCGATAACCTTTCTTGGCCAAGAGGCTTCACCAGTTTTGGCAGAAAATTCAACAGGCTCAATTTTGAGCATCTCAAAAAAGCCTTTCATCTGTTTGTTACTTCCCGGATTAAACCCGTCAAGCACTACAGGCTGTTCAGCTTTTTCATAACGAGGTCTGTTCCAAAGTTCAAGTTTATACTTTGCCAGGTTTTTCATACCCTGGATGACATTACTGTTTTCACTTAATGAGCGTTTTTCAATAACAGCAGTGATAAAAGCAGATTTCAGAAATATGTTGTACTTTTTAAGATCAGCTACTGACCATTTTTCCTCACAGTCCTTAGTTCGGCCAATACTTTTTAGGTAAGTATTAACCACCCAAGTTCTATGAATCATATCGTTTGGTTTATAGGACTTAAGGTAATAGTCCAAGTCTCTAATAGATTTGGTACATTCTTCTGCATGAGCTTTTTGTGCTGCAGGCCTACGGTAATCCTGGAACTGAGCAATTAGAGTATTGGCAGCTAAAGTTTTCTCTACCTGATCAAGTACTTCATCGATTGTATGACGCAAATCCTCCACAGCATCTTGATCGATGTGTAATCCAACACTCATCATGTCAATCATGTCAGGAATGAAATGCTGTACAAAATTTTCATAGAAATATTCTGGACCAGGATCGTAATCTGCAGGAAAAGGAACCGGTAAATGTTGAATAGGTCGCATTAGTAAAGTCCTGCAGAAGGTTCAGGAAACAGTAAAGGTAGTTGTTGAAGATTAGTGTTAACGCCATTTTGTACCTTGAAAATATAATCCTTAACCTCTTCCTTTGTAATGTTAAAACGATGACGGTAGCCTGAAATGTGGTTTCCATCAGAACCTATAACTTCAACGAAGTAGTCATCCCTCATTAAGTTTAATCTTGCCCTCACTACTTCGTAGGTTTTACCTACAGTCAGCCTATTCTCATAATTCTTGTTGTTCACACACTTAATTTTCATGGTTTTGCCCTCGCTATCTGAGCGTGTAACAAATAAACATCCCGCCACTCATGACAACATTCCAGGCAATTCATTTCTTGGTAGGCATAACCAGTATCAGCATTAAAACTACCCCCTTCTATTTCAGAACTCTTGCATTTAGGGCATTTGTCAGTCACAACATTTGTAGTCATTTTCGCATCTCCTGAATCATCTCCCAGAGCTTGAATGTAGCTGCACCATCAGTAGCTGAGTACATTAGGAAATCGGGATCTCTAAGATTTTTAGGTTCGTAATCTTCATGGACAGACCAACGAGGATCATAGAAACTACCCATCAACTCTTTTAAACCAATTTTAGCCTTCCAAATAGACACATGGTTTATCAAACACTTAGCTACCAGTGAAGTGTCAATGTAGTTTAACGGGTACTTGTTAACTCGATGTTTCATTAACTTGAGATCAAATAAGGCGTTATGTACAAGGAGCAAACCCTTATACCGACTAATCCAATCCCAAATAAATAGTTCCAGTTGCGGATTGTCACACACAAAAACAATACTGTGAGAATTTGAAGTTCCAAATATGAAATGCGTTACTCGAACTAAAGACGGAAAGGATAGTCCTGAGTTGTTAGCTACCAGTAATGATAATCGTTTATGCTCTTTACTGATGTCAGGATTCTTCAAAAGTTCTTTGGCTTCTTCTCGATCTTCAGGAGTGTAAACGCCCCTACCTTCAGTATCGAAACTGAGCACAGGTAGATCTTCCAGCATTTTCATAGCCTTAGCTATATGAAAACGAGTGCTGTAATGCTGGTAAGTAACTTTAATAACTTCAGACATTTAAACTCCTAAATTTAGCTGTCAAACTAAAACCTTGGATCATAACGTGCGTACTCCTATTGGTCCCGGAAACCTCAAGTACGGTTTGATTACACCAGAGCTATGGATTTACGCAATTAAGGCTACCTCACTCGATACCAAAGAATTAGCCGACAAGTTTAGTTTGTTTTTACTTTGCGCTTCAGGTAAACGCCTAAAGTCTTAAGAGCACTACACCCACAAAGTAAAAACAAGTTAAGTTTGTTTTGCTTTACAGTTCCGTCGTACTTGGGAACTTTACAGGCAGAGTTCGCTACCACATAAAGCAAAACAAGTTTGGCTGATTAACCTTTAACACCCTTTGAGCCAAGGCACAGGAACAGGCGAGCTTGAACCGGTTACACAATCGTTCTGTATGTGTTTGGGTATCTCAAATAGGTGTTAAAGGCCAATCAAATTCTTTAGTTGGTTCTGGCTATCTCAGCCTTAGTTCTTAAATCTTCCATTGCCTCTCTTCCGGCAATTTCAACTACTTCTGCTGGTGTGTAGTGACGATTACCATCAATAGAAGCCATAGCCCAACCTTCACCGTGTCCATACTGAGATACGGGATACACGTTAACGGAAACTAGCCTACTAAATTTTGTAAAAAACTGAACCATAAAATCACCTCAGTATTCGATAAGTCCGTTAAGGTCGTTGTCAAAAAATTTACCCCCAATATTCTCATTAATAAATGCTGGATCAAATATAGCATCGTAATGAAATAGTAGAGCAGTTTCTAAGTAGGTAGCTGCTTTCTTGCTGGAACATTGGTAGATAATTTCTTTGGTTTTAATTTCCAAACCTAATATTTTTCCATGACTGCCTTCATAATCTTTAAATGGAAGTGCGGTCATAATACGCCTTGATCGTTTATAGCCTTTCAAAGGAGGCTTCTTACGCATCGATCTAACAGTCTTCTTGCCTATGTAAGCTTGACCATTAACGTAATCAATACGGTATACAAAATCGGTACAATCTTCAAGCAGATCGTCGTGACAACTTATTTCTTTACCTTTGTACAGCCACATACTAAATCCCTTAAAGTGAAAAGGAGCCAAGAGGCTCCCTATTTTTATTGCATACGGCGTAAAGCCGGTTCGACTAAAGTTCTTTGCAATCGAACATTGTCTAACTTATCTACCCAGTAGTTATTAATCTCACTGGCCAGATTTCGGACGTACTTAGAGTCAGCACCGAGGTCAATAGCGTAAGCTAAAGCACGGTACATAAGAACAGAGCGTTCCCCTCTTTCAGCATTGAAGGCAAAGGCAAAAGTTTCACGAGGATCTTCCAACTTCAGGATTTTCTCTTTAGTTGGTAAGCTCTTAGCGGGTTTTGGCTTCTCTTTTAGCCTTAGAGCAGCTTTCTCTAACAGGAACTTAGTCTTCAGTGTTTGACCTTCTAACTGAGACAGTACATTCCTGTTAGCAAAACTTAAGAAGATCTGACTTTGAGGTAAGACATCAATAACAAGTCCTAACTCCTCAGCTATTTCCTCCAGGAAACATTTCCACATGCGTTCATCAATATCGACAACTGAATCCAACTCCATAACTACTCGGAATTTAAATTCATTATCTGGGTCACTGGTACGAGCAACATAATGGTTATAGTCGCTTAACAGTGTGTGAGCCTCTTCATCAGTTAGCATAGACTTATCAATGTCTAACACAACAAATTTGGTACCACCCACAAGGTTGTCTTTCTTACGAACACCATCAGTGAAAGCAAAAGAACAGTAAACAGCATTTTCCTGCAACAGTAGCTGTAAATCCGAAAAATCAGTTTCAAAAAATTCGTAACCGTCTTTCGAGTTAATAGCCATGTGCTCTTTCAAAGCAGCACCTGTTAAGCTGGTTTGGAAAATTTTGTAGGAAACTCCCACAATATCAGTCTTCACCAACTCTCTGTACTGAATACCTCCTTCCTGAACCGTGTAAGAGCCTTCCTCATCATAAGAGTTAGCCATCGTACATAGTTCATCTACCTTGCCCTTACTCGAACCAGTCCCTGTCACATAAGACAGTTTTCTTAATTCATGCAAGGATAGAAAGAACTCACCTTCTTGCGCTTTAAACCGGCACATATCTGCCAGTTGCTCATAAGGCTCTTTAACTAACTCACGCTCAAAAGAACTTAAGTTAGGCGCCAGTAGCTCAACAGTGTTTATTGCATAAGCATAGGTGTTCTCAGAAATAGACAACTCTCCTGCCAAAATCGCATAGCTACCTGCTAACTTTAGTGCCAACCACTGTTTATGTTTTCGACTAAGTTTGGAGATAGGGTACTTATTTGGCATATCATCAGAAAGAATGGAATTATATTCCAAATACACATCGAACAACTTATCTGCTTCTGGGGTTACTTCCAAGGGTATCTGAGTTGTAGATTCAACCAAACTACTAGTCAAATCCGACAGTGTTTTCTGAGCAGCCAATACACGAGTACGTTCCTTTTCCTTTAACTCATACAATTCATCAATAGATTTGATTTTCAGTCGAGGAGGAATTTCAGGAGTAAACGTGAATATGCTTCTTCGTGCTAACTGAGTGTTAAATACCAGTTTGAACCGGTTTTTAATCTCGTTGTTAAACAACAAAGCTTCTTGAGAACCAAAGAACAATGCATTCACAGGTAGATTCTTGACTGTTTGAGTCTGGTTCTCCTGGGACTTCACAATTTTTGGTGGAATATTTCCAAGGTCATAAGCCACAGCAATGGTTTTGATAATATCTACCATGGAACCATTAGCTTGTAACTCAGAACCAATCTCAGACGACAAAATAGAGCCAGCACCTATCGGATTTTGGCCAATTTCCGCAAAGTGATGCATTAGTCCCTCAACAGTACCTAAACCAGCTTGGAGTGGTTTTGGTTCGTTGTAGTACTTACGCCACTCTTCCGGACCTTCTCCTTCCAATCTGGCCAGGTTTTCAGCTTTAGTTCTTGCAAACTCCCGTCTCTGGTCCTCAATCTCCTCGTACCCAATACGGAGAGCTTTCCGTAAAGTACTAAGAGATTTATCTTTTGAAGTACCAGAAGCACTTAAAGCAAAAACGATAGCGTTAGTCGGTACTAGCGTGTCATCGTATAATCGAATAGATTTACGCAAGTGCGAAGTAAAAGTTATCAGTTCTGCCAAAACAATGGCCAGTTTAAGTTTGAAGGGTATTTCACCGGATATGGTATCAATACCCTTCTGAACTACGTCAGGGAAAGAGCCAACAGAATTGGTTCTCGCCTTGACGTAATCTTCCAGAAGTTTTTTGGTTTCCATTAGGCACCCACTTTCTCAAGAACATCAGAAAAGAAAGCGATCTCATCAAACCTAGAACCAATATTCATAACACCAGTAAGGTCAACTGGAATGCCATAACCACTAGCAAGATCTTTACCGTAGAAAGATTCCAAAATTGCAAAGTAGAATTTACGCAACAACCGTTCATTAACGACTGAGGACATAATCTCTACAGACTTCGGATCTTTGTGAGAGAACAAAGGAATGCTCGAAAAGAAATTACGAGTGTCATTACCATTTTCGTCTTCAGCACAGTACCTGTCTGGGAACACCAACGTAATCTTAATAAAGATGTGTTGACGTTCCAGTTCTTCGATAGTGGCCAAAAGCTTAGCGGTATTCCTCCGAACATCCTCATCTGCAACGCCATGGTAATAGCTGATGCTGACATACAGCTCGTAGAAAAAATCCACATACTCTTTTGAGGGAGTAATAACGCAGTCCGGCTCACCGGCAGCATATTTACCTACGTCGACACCGACGTTAGTACCGTCAACGCTGTATTGGTAAGCTTCATAAACTTCTTCAGTAATCAAACCCCGTTTATGAAGGTTGCTTCTGACCAAGTTACGAATTTCTGCTCTCTCAGTTTCAGGGAAATTAGACTTACCCAGCATTAAGTCAGACAAAGCTTCCCGGTAGCTAACACCACATTTTGAGTCTTCACGCTGAGTAAGCTTGGATACATGGTGTTTAAAGTGGTCGAGATTTCGGAAAGCTACAAAATCTCTAGCTCCCATCTCAGAATCCCAGGCTTTCGGAAAAATATCCGGAAAAGGGAGTTTTGTATCAAATTTTGAGTAAGTCATTTTGTTTCCTCAGTTAAAAAGGTGGAACTTGTTCTCCAGCTTTAGCTTTAGGTTGTCTTGGTAAAGTTACTTCGACACCAGACTGTTTAACGACCAGTTCTGCTAAGTCAAACAGTGTCTGACATTCGCTTTGATCAGTATACTTTGGAAGAGTTTCTAAAAACTTTTCATACTTCTCAACAACTAGTTCATTATCTTCACCCACAATTCTGTGAACAAAACCATCGAGTAGGCCAAGATCTTTACGTTGCTGAAATCTCATACTATCACGCATGGAAACTACAACCGATGAATTAACTTCCCGGAGTACTTCCCGTAAAGCAGTAATATGGCGATGAGTATCAGAGTCTACCAAAGTCTTTTCTAGCTGCTCATCACGCTGAACTAGTATCTGGTCAAAACGGTCAAGAGTAGCTGCATCAAGTTTAGCTCTACCAGTATAGTGGGCATGTTCGTTTTGAGGATTAGCAGTAGCTACCAAACGGAAGTCTTTGTGCAAATCAATAAGACCATCCGGAAATGATATAAATCCATTCTCAATAGTATTGAGTGCTAGTAACACGTTGGGATCACCAGCATCCATCTCGTCAAGAAGGTACATACCACCTTGCTCAGCAGCTTTTCTGAGTAGTGATGGTATGTACACACCACTAACATTCATAAAGCCTAACAAATAAGACAGAGTGGTCTGACGAGTCATAGAAACACTGTAAAAAGGTAGTTTAAGTTCCTCAGCAATCTGTTTTGCCATGGTAGTTTTACCACTACCCTTTTCACCGGTCAAAAGAACGGCAATACCCGCGTCGATAAGCGTTTTAGCTTCATCGTATTTTATATGATGCATACTTAATTCGCTCCTCAAGCATTAGGGTTAGCAGCAAAAACAGCACGAGTAGGATCGGCATGTTTTTCATTAGAAAGTACTGTTTCATGCAGGATGAAAGCTCTAAGGTCACTGTAACTGTAAAAAGTTCTTGGAGTTCCAGTGTCGGAAAAACTTATGTAATTTGGTAAATTGTTTAAGATTTTATCCATAGTCTCTTCGAGTAATGGAAAGGGGTATGAAGTATAAGTAGCCCAATCAGGGTGACCTCTCATAACCAAGAGAAAAACCAGCAAGTCTTTACTATCAAGATCATACAGTTCCTCAGAAGTTCTGTTAACACGATCAGCCTCGATATATCGGGCAAACGATAGGTAAAACTCTAAGTCTTCACCTTCAATACGGCAGTCCTCAAACTGAACGGTTAAGTTTTCATAAAGGGCTTCTACCGACATGTCTTCCAGAGTTTTTACATATTCACGAATAGGGCCAATACCGACTTTTAAAACCAGGTTGAATACAGAAGCTATAAGCTCAAATTTCATACCTTTACTTCGGGACAACAATGTTGCGTAAATATGAATAGGAGTAGATTTTTCGACAACGAAAGGAAGAAATTTATTAGCCATAAATCACCTGAAAAAATAAACCCCCATTCCTGGGGGTATTAAAAAACTACCTAAACTTACAGGTAGTCGAACTTAACGCCTGAATCAACATTAGCCAACAGAGGATTGGTAGCGATAAGCTCCTCGATCTTCTTGTTGATATTGATGCCAGGGTTTTGCTGTTCAGCTTCAACAGCTGCAGCTTTGATAAAGCCAAGCTCAGAACGTAACATTTCAACTTTGGAAGCAGCTTCCAAATGAATGAAAGGCATAGATCCATGAGCAGTGTTGACGAAAGGAGCTTTGATTTCAGCTTCTTCATTACCGTAGTTCTTACGAGCACCGGCAACTAACTCAGCAACTTTTTCCAGCTTGTCTTCAGCTGCAACATCTTTTTCGGTCAAAATTTTAGTCAATGACATTTTTTATTTCCTTCATATATTTCCCACAAAACTATGCAGTGCGGGATACTGCGGTTTAGCTTACTAATGCACTAGCGTTTTCCAGATTGACTCCTGCTCTGGAGCAGGCCACATAGTAACATCGGTAAACTACCAGATCATCATGGTTCTGTATTCCACCATTTTCTCTGATAGACTGGATGCGACTATTGAGGTCTTCAGCCAAGATTACAGTTTCAAACTCTAACCCCTTGGAAGTATAGACAGTAGCGATAGTGTAGTTCGTATCGACTTCTGCCTCTTTAGCCCGTTTATACAGGTCAAAGATATTAATGTTATTACGTTGAAAGTGAAGTAGAAGATTTACAGCAGTTTTAGTTTCCTGGTCTTCAAGGTTGTCTAGTAAGTGCTGAAAGTAGCTTTGACTACGCTTTCGATTTTTCTGGTACCTCTTAAACTCAGTTTCCAGATGTTTATACTTTTTCTGGTAGACTTCTTTACCAGTAGATGATGAAACAATAGCTAAAGGGTAAGCAAAAATTTCAGATATTTTTCGCAGTAAATGAAATCCTTTGCGTTCTTCTAACCGCTGACTAATTGCATGAACAATTTTGGCATTAGTCATAGTGCAGATTAAAGTCTTACCATTTCTTACAGGTTCGTCAGTACCGATAAACGTAAAGTCATCACTGACATCTCTACGCATAAAGGTTTGAATGTCTTTTGCAATCTCTTCACTGCACCGAAAAGAACGAGTTAGCGGAAACACTGTAGCCTCATCACCTAATAATTCAAAACCGTCTACTAAGTTTAAGAAATCATAAATAGCCTGGTTAGTTTCACCAAGCCCTAATTTTTTAGGAGCTTCAATAAGTTTAAAGATTTCCAATGCAACAGCTGTTGTGTCGTTAATCTCATCAAGAATTACCAAATCATATTTACACTTAACAGTGCCTTCCACCAACATAAGGTGGAAATACTTTAACAGGAAGTTAAATGACGGATTAATTTCTTTAGCAGCCATTTTCTCAATATACTGAGTAGCTAGTCTTGCCATCATCGATGAATCATCGTGGTGCTCAAAGAATTCTTCCATGTAGTCGTACATATCAGTAGATGCCGATACATAAAACTGGTTAATTGAGTCAATAATTTCGTACTTAAGCGCATACGAAATATCTTCAGTAATACAGGAATAAGATATATCACTAATTTCCTGTTTAGGCTTAACGTACTTATAAGCCAATGCGTGAAGTGTCTTACACTCCATGTTAGTTCCGTAGAAAGTGGCATTACCCTCTTCTACAATAGCTTTATTGAATGCGGTATACAGGCCAGTCTTAGGCTTAAGTACATTCACAACTTGTTTAGCTATGAAAGTTTTACCGGTACCTGCACCTGCAGATACTAGGACAATCCCAGTAGTTTCGGGATCTCCTACATGATCTAAAACATCATGTTGTTCAGGTGTGAATTTCAGCATAATTACCTCGAAAAATTTAAAGCCCGTTTCGACCAAGAGTGGGCAAAGCTCCAAGAAACCAAAGCAGTAGTGCTACTCTGGGGGTCTGGGAATTTTACCTGCCACTAAACCAGTCACATGGTGAATTCTTCTACCTACGTAGTCAGTGTCTAACTTATAACCCATAGCTACCTCACCAATACACATGTCTTGAATTTCAGCTAGTAATTCAAGCTGCTTTTCATTCTCTGTCTTTAGCTGCTCAATCATCTTTCTGGCTGCGATGGCTTCACATTGATCGACACAAGGCGCATAGCCTGTTGGTGGTTTACCATCGGCCTTTGCTGCTTGCCATATTCTAAACATCTCGTTAACTCTAACTGACTCAGCACCTAGCATTGGATTTAGTGTCATGTAGGCACTGTCTTTGTACCAAATGTCCCCATTATAAAGATTAACCTTTTTTTCAAACGCCGCACGATCACTCATTGTTCATTCTCCGCTACCAAGTAATTAGTCATTTCAGTTATTGCCAGCTCTATAAATTCCTAAAATTGCCTCACAGTGAATTCTATAAAATGCCTCAAAAGCCTCTCTATCAATACTCATCTGTAAAGCCCTCCTGTTGCTTACTGTAAGGCATACCACCGTTACCCAGGTGAATATCAACATATTCTTTAATTACGTCACAATGACAAGCACGGGGAGCACACCAACACCCTAAAGTAATATCTCCAGCATCTGCAGCAATACAGATGTCAGATAGCATCTCCAGAAAACCCGGAGGAGCAAAGTCAGGATTTAAATTTTGGTGAAAATAAGATTGGTAAAGTTTCAATACAGAAGATCTCTGTATTTCGTTATTAAGAATAAAAGGGTTTCCTAAAGGAGATGCTCGATCACAACGAAAAGTTGGAGAACTATTTACCCTCAGATTCACTACTGTCACTGTCATCTTCAGAGTCTCCGTAAAGGGTTTTCAAATCTTTTTTCCAAACATCAACACAGATGATAAGAAAACAAAAAATAAGAAAAAAGAAAACAAGTAATTCCATCTCAACTACCTATCTCATTAATGAAAAATTCAGCATGCTGCCCAGCACGTTTCATACTGTACTCAGCACGATTTTTATTAGAGGCTACACGATCAATATCATAAAGAAGACCCTCAACCAATTCAGTTAAATTCTTTAGGTTTTCAAACCTTTCATTATCAGTATGAGTTTCACCAACAGGCTCAATTGGTCCTATAAGTTTTGAAACTATTTCATGTACATCCATAGGATCTCCGGAAAGCCTGACTGAGTGCTTCAGCTACTAGCCGAGCATTCTCGGTTGTTAATAACCATTTAACGAAGTTATACTCAGTCAGGCTTAAACTATTTACGTTGATTGTAAGAAAAGCCAACCAACTCTATTCGTATACGCACTGTGTTAAGAGCCTGCTCCAGTTGGTCATAAGCTTTTTGATCAATATCTAACTCAGTACCAACCTCAAGTTGGCTAAGCTCATGTGAAAGCATAGACACCTCTCTGGACAGATTCTGAACACAAACAGGTAATGCTTTGAAAGCTTCTTCTTGTTCGGGAATATCTACCATCAGTCCTCCTTAGCTACCCAAGGTGGGATAACCATATTGGTGTAATAGGGATCACCGATACTGATTTGGTGAGCTCGTTCATCACACAAATGTTTAATTTTGGTGTAATCCATAATACGAGATTCTTCAGGGCTCATACCTTCATCAGTCTTAGTCCGGAGAATGCGCTTAACAATATCTGCATCCCAGGGATTGAGAGCATATTCCAACCATATAAACCAAGGCTGAATGTTCTTTTCAGCATAGTTACTATTGCCGACATTGTAAGAATGATGCTTAGCAGTAGCTAAAGGTCTGTCTTCAGGGTCACTGCCTGAACTTTGCATAGCTTCTATCTGTGCAATATTCAGAATGCTTCGAGGGATGCTAGAACCGATACCTTTTACACTAAACTTATCTGCCTCTTCCGGAGTATTTCGGGTACCAGACAAATCTTCGGATGCTCGCTGGTAATTCTCAAGCTCAGCAGATAGTTGATCTACCAGGTTATAAAGGTTTGCGTGTGCTTTGTCTTGGCAAGACTCTTCAGGATCTGGAAGCTCAGCATTCATGGCATTCGATATAATGGTTATTTTTTTAATAAGATAGTTATGCATAGGAAAACCTCTACAGAGTTAACTGCATTAATTTAAAGTAAGTATTTAGGAATTTTTAGGGTTGAAGTCTTTGCAGGATTTATCGGTAGTAGGCATTTGAATAAGTTGTGTTCCAGAATGAAACGCTTCCCAATAACCTTTACTACACCCTGATCGAGTGTAACTTTGGCCATAAGCAGGTTTTCTTTTGAAGTTTCTGGAACACAATCGACAATTCATAGAGAAGGTTTATACCTTAAAAAATTCTTTCATACCACCAGTACCATGAAGAGAAGCACCATCAGATAAACGAATTGCTGTAGGGATACCTCGAACACGGTGTTTTTGAACACGTTCAGCATCTTCAGCAGCCATAACAAACTCAAACTTAACTCCGTTATTTTTAGCGAAGTCTTTCATAGTCCCACAGTGAGCACAGTCTTCTGTAGCTGCACCAAAAATTAAAAAATCTGACATATTTTTGATATTCCTTATAAATTTTTAAAAAAGAGTTCTGAGAATTTGTTTTCGCAGACAAGTAGATAGTAACCCAGAACTCTTTTTTAATCATTTACAAAAAATCCCGCTTATTCGCGGGATTCCTTTTTGCTTTTAATAGTTTGGTTTTAAATTTCGCCAACCAACCTCAAACTTTGCCACCATCGCTTTAAGTGCAGTTTCAGTTTTGGTCCTAACAGCGAATACGCCTTCCGGCTTTATCGATCGTCTGCTAAGAAATAGTGTTATAAGAGAAAACAGCAGTACGGAAGCAACGAAAGCTTGAACAGCACTTACCGGCATTACAGCCATGTAAGGCGTATCAGAGCTAACTGATGCAGCCGAAACCATTACTGAGTTAATTGTTGGCAGAAACATAACTGCAGACACAATTAACACCAGCAGGATAAACAGTTTTCGCATATATCAATCCTCTTTTTTATTGGTTAAGGTTGGGTGGAACTACATTAATAACAAAAAAGTTAACTAAGGTAAACTATTTCTGAAGTTTACTGCAATCGTAAACAGGAACAGCACGACCACTATGGTTAATAATAATCATTGTAGTTTTTGTACAAGTTTCTTCTACTTTTAAAACTCTACTTCTTGCGGAGTATATTCCATAAACTGCAACAGTAAGCAGGGTAGCTACTGCACATACAACTAGCCAGTCAGAAGTTTTCATTCTTCTTTACCATAAGCTTTAAGTACTGACTTCGCAGCAAACTCCGCGTTGTGGCTAGAAATTCTACTTGTACTGATATCTGTAAGGCACTGTTTATAGGAATTAAGTTTTTCAACAAGTTTTGTGTAATCGTCAAAACTCATAGTCACTTCGGTAGTTACCGCCATAACTTACTCCGCTAAGCCTAAGGCTTTTGAGTACGCATAGTACTTATCAACCTTCACAGTTTTCATAGTAGTACGTCGTGGATTTTCAGAAAAATCATAACCAAAATCATACCGGCTGTTTAAAATCCGGATGTTATCAATTAGATCGTTGATTTCAGTATGAAGACGTTCCCGGTTAGAAACTCCAATTGGCGGGTAGATTTCATCAAAACCAAAATCTTTAGTTTTGTTTACCATTTGAGCAATTTCACCAGCTTCTTCAGCAAGCTTTCCTAACAAGTATTGCAATTCAGTTTGAGGCACTATTTACTCCTTCCATTTTCCCGTATGTGAATTAAAGTTTTGAAGTTCTTTTTTAAGTGCTTTTAGAGTTTCCGGGTGTACTTTAGCTACTTTAAGTCTGCCTGCACAAAGTTGAGAAGTTTGAGCTACAGCTCTGTTAGCAATTCTTATTTGCCTTAAAGCCTCATCACGGGTTCTTTCAATATCAAAATAAGAAAGAGTCATAAACTAGTCTCCCATATCCTCATTACCGTCTTCCCAACCGTCATACCAAAATTCAGCATCGAGTCCAGAATACGGACAACTATTTTCACCCTCAAAAGCAGCAGATTTGCCTTCATCATAAATTGCTTGTTGTTCAGGAGTCATCTTCAGCAACCTCCAACTTAATTTGAACATTGTTCTCAGCCGTTAAAGGCTCGCAGGAAGAGACAGCGTAAACATACATGCCCATATCCCAGCAAGCGTCCTTGTCAGGAAATTCTTCAAAATCCGGAGTATCATGGCACTCACCATACAAAGCTGCTTCCATAGCTTCCTGCTTAGTATCAGCAGTAACTACATGGGTAGCATTTTTCTCAATATCACCCAGGGTTAGTTCAAGTTTGACTAACCAATAGTTTTCAATTTGTTCACTCATGCGATAGTCACTCCATTTAAGTGATCGATTTCATGTTGCATAACAAAAGCAAGAAAACCTCTTGCATCGATTTTAACCGGTTCCCAATTCTCATCGAATCCGGTAACTACAACACGTTTATGACGTTGCATATCTACCGATTCCCCAGGAAAAGATAAGCAACCTTCACCAAAGCTGGTAACTTTCTTACCGGGAGCTTTAGCGATAATAGGATTGATAATGGCAGTTCGAGTTGCACCATAGTTAACTACGATAATACGTTCCAAGAGTCCTACTTGT
>Ga0224506_10000178_pt1 | contig 62453 bp, 52 predicted proteins | sample SF_Jan12_sed_USG_2_FD_169108 | JGI IMG/M metagenome (GOLD analysis project Ga0224506, IMG submission 169108) | Sediment microbial communities from San Francisco Bay, California, United States - SF_Jan12_sed_USGS_8_1 | ecosystem: Environmental > Aquatic > Marine > Sediment | place: USA...
TTGGTCGGAGCGGCGGGATTCGAACCCACGACCACTTGTCCCCCAGACAAGTGCGCTACCAGGCTGCGCTACGCTCCGAATTTGGGCTGGTAGCATACATGATATGCATCAGGTATGCACTTTGAAATGGCTTTATTTAAGAATTTCTAGAAGGTCTTCCAGTTCTGTACGCAACTGACGGATGATTTGCTGGCTTTGACCTGAATCTTCTTTGGTATCATCACCCATGAGCTGCTGGCGAGCACCGCCAATCGTGAAGCCTTGTTCGTATAACAAGCTTCGGATCTGGCGGATTAAGATCACATCATGCCGCTGGTAATAACGGCGATTGCCACGACGTTTTACCGGCTTGAGCTGTTCAAATTCCTGTTCCCAATAGCGTAAGACATGGGGTTTGACCGCACATAATTCACTGACTTCACCAATCGTAAAGTAGCGTTTGCCGGGTATTACAGGTAATTCGTTATTATTGCTGGGCTCCAGCATAGTCTTCAACTCTTTGTTTTAGTTTTTGTCCGGGACGGAAGGTGACTACACGTCGGGCACAAATGGGAATTTCTTTACCTGTTTTTGGGTTTCGACCCGGTCGTGGGCTTTTATCACGTAACGCAAAATTGCCAAAACCTGACAATTTAACGTGGTTACCTTTAACCAGTGCATCGCGAACTTCTTCAAAAAAAAGTTCAACCAGCTCTTTTGCTTCCCGTTTGTTTAAACCCAGTTCATCAAACAGGCATTCTGCCATTTCTGCTTTGGTTAATGCCATCCTTACTCCCGAAGTGTAGCATTTAGTTCTTTTTCTAGGGAAGATACAATTTTTTGCATCTCCTGATCTACATCATCATCTATAAGAGTGCGCGAAAAGTCCTGTAAAATCAAGCCCAAAGCGACACTTTTTAAACCAGGACTCACGCCTTTTCCTGCGTATACATCAAAAACCATAACGTCCTTAAGTACCTCAGAGCCCGCCCTGACAATACATTCCTTTATAGCAGAAACTGAGAGTTTTTCATCAACTAGCAGCGAAATATCACGTCTTACTTCAGGAAATTTCGATAATACATTGAATTTTGGGACATTTTTAACGCAAACACTGCCCAGTTCCAGCTCAAAAACATAGACCTGTTGACTCAAATCGAGGCGTTTTTGGACTTCTGGGTGTATCGCACCGATCCAGCCGATAGCTTTGCCATCTTTTTTAATATTGGCAGATTGCCCGGGGTGCAATGCCGGGTGGTTACCGCTAATGAACTCAATATTACCGCCACCTAATGCCAGTAACGCTTCGACATCACCTTTAATATCAAAGAAGTCAATTTTGCGGCTTTGGCTTGACCATTGTTCTGGCATTAATGCACCCGTGGCAACGCCTGATAACATCGGCTGCTGTAATGTGCCCTCTTTTTGTTCAATAAATCGCAGACCTGTTTCGAACAGACGCACACGCGTTTGCTGGCGATTCAGGTTATATTGCAGCACTTTCAACATGCCGGCCCAGAGCGTGGTTCTCATTACCGACATTTCCGATGACATGGGGTTCGCTAAAGCGATTGCCTGGTCATCAGGCGCTAATACCTTGCACCACTCGGGATCAACAAAGCTGTAGGTCACCGCTTCAAAATAGCCGTGATCGAGCAGGTTCTGACGCAGATTCTGCATCGCCAGCTGCGTTTCTGTCTTTTCGCGCAGGCCCGACTTATAAACCGGCATCAGACGCGGGATGTTGTTATAGCCGTGAATACGAATCAGTTCTTCAATCAGATCAGCCTCTATCGAAATATCAAAACGAAAACTCGGTGCCGTTACATTCCAGCCAGCTGATACCGATTCTATTGTCATGCCCAAGCGCGTCAGAATCGTCTCTATTTCATCATCGGCCAGCTCAACACCCAGAATACGTTTTATGCGTGTTTTACGCAGAAGGATAGCTTCACGGGCGATATTATAGGCGGCTGTGGTTTCTTCAGTCACAGGCCCTGCCTCACCGCCTGCTATTTGCAACAATAGTTCGGTGGCACGTTCGATAGCATCTCTTTGCAATGCCGGGTCAACACCTCTTTCAAAGCGATGTGATGAGTCGGTATGTAAGCCATAACGACGCGCCCGCCCGGCAATGGCATCCGGCGCAAAGTAGGCGCTCTCTAAAAACACATGTTGTGTATCTTTGCTTACTGCAGAACCGTCTCCGCCCATAATGCCGGCTAATGCCAGGTTGGTTTTATCGTCCGCAATTAAAAGTGCGTCAGCATCTGCTTTTATTTCTTTACCGTCGAGCAGTTCTACTGCCTCGCCTGCCTTGGCCAAACGAACAGTGATGCCCCCGTTGAGCTTTTCAAGATCAAAGGCATGCATCGGCTGGCCGAGCTCCATCAATACATAGTTGGTCACATCAACCACCGGGCCCAGACTTCGCAATCCAGAACGACGCAGTTTTTCCTGCATCCATAACGGGGTTTCTGCATTTACATTAAGATTTCGCAGCACGCGCCCCAGGTAACGCGGGCAGGCTTCGCTGGCTTCAATTTTTACAGCCAGCACATCATCGATAGTTGCCGGCTGCGCAGTGATAATAACCGGTGTCATGTTGCAATTATTTAAGGTGGCGACTTCACGCGCCACACCCTGGATACTTAAACAGTCTGAGCGATTAGGCGTTAAATCAATTTCGATAGTCTGGTCGTCAAGTTGCAGATATTCGCGGATATCCATTCCAACACTGGCATCTGAAGGCAGCTCCATCAAACCATCAGATGACTCTGCCATTCCCAGTTCTTTTTCTGCGCAGAGCATACCAAAGGATTCCACACCGCGGAGTTTGGATTTTTTTATTTTAAAATCACCGGGCAGGTTAGCACCGGTCAGTGCCAGCGGCGCTTTTAGTCCTGGCCGTGCATTGGCTGCACCGCAGACAATTTGAATAACTTCTGCACCATTATTGACCTGGCAGACATTCAACTTATCAGCATCAGGGTGTTTTTCAAGACTGATAATTTCAGCCACTACTACGCCGTTAAACTCGCCCGCTACCGGATCGACACTGTCGACCTCGAGACCCGCCATGGTTATCTGGTCAGCCAGATCTTTTACATTAATTGATGGATTAGCCCACTCGCGCAACCATTGTTCACTGAACTTCATGCTATCTCATTACCCTGTTATTTATTCCGACTCATAAATCTGTTTTTGATTTAATTTTTTAGATTAAGAAAATTAGCTACGAGAATTGCCTGAGGAAACGCAGATCGTTTTCAAAAAACAGTCGTAAATCATTCACGCCATAACGCAACATGGCCATTCGCTCGATTCCAATACCAAAGGCAAAACCAACGAATTTTTCACTGTCAACGTTCACATGTTTCAGGACATTAGGGTGCACCATACCGCAACCCAAAATTTCCAGCCAGCCCGTGTGACTACAGATACGGCAGCCCTCGCCTTCACACATCACACACTGAATATCAACTTCCGATGATGGCTCGGTAAACGGAAAATAAGAAGGACGAAAACGGGTTTGTAAATCTTCACTTTCGAAGAATAATTTTAGAAAGCGGTCCAGCGTGCCCATTAAATCGGCAAAGCTGATGTTTTCATCAATTAACAAACCTTCAACCTGGTGAAACATGGGTGTGTGCGTGACATCTGAATCACAGCGATAAACACGACCCGGCGCAATTATGCGGTACGGCGCTTCTTTGTTTTCCATGGTACGAATTTGTACCGGTGAAGTATGTGTTCTTAATACGCGCTTATCTTCAAAATAAAAAGTATCCTGCATTGCACGCGCCGGATGTAACTCGGGAATATTCAGGGCTTCGAAGTTATGATAATCATCTTCGATTTCCGGGCCTTCTGCTGTTTCAAAGCCCATCTGACTAAAGATTTCCTCAATCCGCTGACGGGTACGTGTCACCGGGTGCAATGCGCCGACATCCTGACCACGACCGGGTAAAGTAACATCCACTGTTTCACTTTCAAGTATCGCTTTTAAACGCGCCTCTTCAAGTACTGTGTGACGCGCTTCCAGTGCTGTCTGAACGGTTCGTTTTGCTTCGTTGATATCCTGACCAGCCTGTTTGCGTTCTTCGGCGGGTAGTTTGCCCAGCGTTTTTAACTGAGCGGTAATCACACCCTTTTTACCCAGGTAGTCCACACGGACCTGATCCAGTTGCTGTAAATCAGTCGCATCATCAATTGCTGAGCGGGCTTTGCTTATGAGTTGTTGTAAGTCTTCAGACACTGTTTATTTCCAAAAATATTTCTGAAATAAAAAAAGGGGGAAAGCATGCACTTCCCCCCCTTTAGGATCGCTTAACCACTGCTTGCCTGATTAGGCTGCAGCAGCTAAACCAGCTTTTGCTTTTTCAACCAGAACACCAAATGTATCAATGTCATGGATGGCCATATCAGCCAGTACTTTACGATCAATTTCGATTGACGCCTTGTTAAGACCATCAATCAGGCGGCTGTATGAGATGTCGAACATACGAGCGGCCGCATTGATACGGACAATCCATAAAGATCGGAAAGTACGCTTCTTAACACGACGGTCACGGTAAGCATATTGACCCGCTTTGATAACCGCCTGGTGGGCAACACGATAAACACGTGAACGTGCTCCGTAATAACCTTTAGCTTTCTTTAAAATCTTCTTATGACGCGCACGCGCCTGTACACCACGTTTTACTCTAGGCATTTTTCAGTCTCCTATACGTATGGCAGAAGACGATTAATCATCTTCATGTCACAAGGTGCAACAACAGCATCATCACGTAAATGACGCTTACGTTTAGTGCTCTTCTTGGTCAGTATATGACGACGAAAAGACTGAGCGCGTTTTAAACCGCCAGAACCTGTGCGACGGAATCGCTTAGCGGCACCGCGGTTTGTTTTCATTTTAGGCATTTGCCTGTACTCCAATAGCTAACATTAATAAATGACTCCGGTGAGGCCCCAAAACCGATAAACGCTGGTTTTGATGTTCTATTGCCCGCAACCGAAACTATTTTTTCCTGGGAGCCATGACCATGACCATTTGCCGACCTTCCATCTTCGGAAACTGTTCAACAGTCGCTAGCTCTTCCAAGTCTTTTTGAATACGCCTCAGTAACTCGGCTCCGAGTTCACGGTGAACGATTTCTCGTCCGCGGAAACGCATCGTAATCTTTACTTTATCGCCATGCTCCAGAAATTTTTCCAGATTTCTCAGCTTGATATTGTAGTCACCAATATCCGTTCGGGGACGGAATTTGATTTCCTTGATTGTCGTATGGACCTGTTTTTTCTTGGCTTCTTTCTGCTTTTTACGAGCCTCAAAAATGAATTTGCCGATATCCATAATACGGCATACAGGTGGCTCGGCATTCGGTGATACTTCTACCAGATCCAAACCAGCTACTTTAGCCATATCCAGCGCTTGCGCAGTTGGCATGACACCAGCCTGTTCACCTTCGGCATCAATCACTCGAACATTCGGACAATCTATCTGCTCGTTTACACGAGACTTTTTTGCTGCGGCGATATTTTAACCCTCCAAAACAACACGGCCATGATCCACGATTTCAGCAGTAAGCCGGTTAGTAATGTCATCTATTGACATCACACCGAGATCTTCACCACTTCGTGTACGCACGGCCACTGTATTGGTTTCTAGTTCCTTATCACCCACCACGAGTAAGTAAGGAACGCGTTTTAATGTATGTTCGCGAATTTTAAAGCCGATCTTCTCATTTCTCAAGTCCGCTGAGGCTCTAATTCCCTGTTTATTAAGAATTTCTTCAACTTTTTTTCCATAATCACCCTGTTTGTCCGTAATATTCATAATTACAGCCTGAACCGGCGCTAACCAGAGTGGGAATTTGCCTTCGTGATGCTCGATCAAAATACCTATAAATCGCTCCATCGAACCCAATATGGCTCGATGTAACATCACCGGTACCTTGCGATTTCCATCTTCCGCCACGTATTCAGCATCGAGACGTCCCGGCATCGAAAAATCGACCTGTAATGTACCACATTGCCAGCCACGATCCAGACAATCTTTCAATGTGAATTCGATTTTAGGACCATAAAAAGCCCCTTCACCGGGCTGCAGCTTATATTCAAGGCCTTTGGCTTTCAGTGATTGCGCAAGCGCTTCCTCTGCCTGATCCCAAATCTCATCAGAACCGACGCGTTTTTCAGGTCGAGTTGATAATGCAATCTCTATATTTTCAAAACCAAATTCTTTATAGACGGAAAACGTCAGATCGATGAAATCAGATACTTCATCCTGAATCTGCTCTTCACTGCAAAAAATATGCGCATCATCTTGCACAAAGTTACGCACTCGCATCAAACCATGTAACGTACCCGATGGTTCATTACGATGACAGGAACCAAACTCGGCCAGGCGCAATGGCAGATCACGGTAGGATTTCAATCCCTGGTTATACACCTGGACGTGGCAAGGACAGTTCATGGGTTTGACGGCATAATCACGGCTTTCTGAATGCGTTGTAAACATCATGTCGCCGAATTTATCCCAGTGTCCTGATTTTTCCCAAAGACTACGGTCTACCACTGATGGCGTATGGATTTCTTTATAGTCATGCTGGCGTAACACCTTGCGAATATATTCCTGCACTTCGAGATAGACTGTCCAGCCATGGTCATGCCAGAACACCATGCCCGGCGCTTCTTCCTGCGTATGAAATAATTCCATTTGCTTACCAATACGGCGATGATCACGTTTTTCAGCTTCTTCAATGCGGTGCAAATAAGCCTTTAACTGTTTTTTATCCGGCCAGGAGGTGCCATAAACCCGTTGCAGCATTTTATTTTTTGAGTCACCACGCCAGTAGGCACCGGCTAACTTGGTTAACTTAAAGGCTTTGATAGCTCCGGTACTGGGCACGTGCGGGCCACGGCATAAATCAATGAAATCACCTTGTTTGTATAGAGACAGCGGCTGATCAGCCGGAATACTCTCAATAATCTCTGCCTTGTACTGCTCACCCATATCACGGAAAAAATTAACCGCATCATCGCGCGACATTACCGTTCGTTCGACTTTAAAGTCTGCTTTGACCAGCTCTGACATTTTCTTTTCGATGGCTTCCAGATCATCAGGGGTGAATTGTCGCTCGAAGTCAAAATCATAAAAAAAGCCATTGTCGATTACCGGACCGATAGTAACCTGAGCTGCGGGAAATAATTCTTTAACGGCCTGCGCCAGTAAATGCGCTGTAGAGTGACGAATTATTTCCAGCGCTTCGTCATTCTTGTTGGTAATAATTTCTAAAGAGGCATCCGTTTCTATCAGATACGAGCTATCGACCAGTTCACCATCGACTTTTCCGGCCAGTGTGGCTTTAGCCAGTCCGGGACCGATCTCGGCGGCAACATCATAAACAGAAACGGCAGATGAAAATGTGCGCTGACTAGCGTCAGGCAAGGTAATAACAGGCATATCGTACTCCTAGCTTTAATCGTGACCCATACAAGAGGCCAGCATATGTTCAATGCTCCCCACAATAGAGCATTGAACGTGTTTAATATTTTATTGACGGAAAACGTGCGGAGAATAGCAGCAATTGTTAACAACTGCAAAGCCGCCGTATCAGAAAACATGCCGTTTCAGTTGACGACAGCCAGGCTGCCATTTATAAACAGAAAAGCGATAGCGCAAGCTCAACTAAGATCTGTTTATTTCAATAAGTCACTGCCAGCGATGATCTGAAAATCCACACCCTTAGGCAGGCGCTTGTTCAGTATCACCTGATTACCCTTAAGATCATGTCCCAGGGCAATCGCTTCTTTACCCAGGCCAGAGCGGTAATAGATATACGTTTTTTTCTTAATTAACTTATTTGTACTTTTTTGACTGATCCGGTAATTACTATTCTTTACAAAACTAATAAGGTCGTTTTTATAATTAGGCCTCACGATCGGCACGATAATCTGTATATGAAAACGTTTATCTGTTTTCGCCGCCTTGCTTTTTTTAGTGAGCGCATTAGTGGAAACCCCTTCTTCAGGCATTTCCTTTTCCTGCATTGAATCGGCTAACGCTTTGGTAATATCGGCGTGCTCACTGAGCATTCTTTCAATGCTTTCCAGCCGCTGTTCTGCTTTATTTATCTTGCCTAACACTTCATCATGACGCACCTCGTCACGCTGTTCAGCATTGCTGCTTATAGAATAAAGAAAACTTTCCTTACGCGGTTTTTTTGTACCGGAGGGTGAATAACTTAATCCCATAAATACAGAGTTTCTAGGATTACTACGATCATCAGGCACACCCAATACAGCGCCCAAAGTTAAACTCATGTCATTTGAAAGAGCATATAAAAATGACGTTGAAACCAACAGGTTTTTATCATTCGTTTCATCATCTGCTACCGCCAGGCCCTGCAGCGACAATGTAGTCACATCCGACAGCACAAGTTCCAGACCAACAGAAGCGGTAATAAAATTAGCTTCCACATAAGGCGCATTTAATATGCCGACAAAAACATCATCTTGTTTATAGCCAAAATTAGTATGAAAAGCCGCTCGGTCATAATAATGACTAACATTATATTCGATACCGTACAGGGACTCACCGCTACTCACTTCGAGATCACCTGATCCTGCAAATAAACTTGAAAAAAGAGTTATCGATTTGCTCGAACTATTTATGCCCGTTGATCTGGAAAGGTTAAATTTTATTGTCGCCCTTAAATCCCTTGCACCGCTGATAGAGTCATTTAAACCACCAGGAGTATAATAAGCAAGAGGAACACTAAAGCCCAGCTCGGTTGACTGCCCCAGAGCCAACGCATAACCCAGATTCATTTTAATCTGGGCCGCTTTTTCACCCGGTGCAACCACACTATTATAGGAGTCAACCTGAGTATTCATATACCATGATGAAAAACCGGGTTCTAGTATATCGGCCGTCCTCATCATGCCGAGACCTGTTCCGCCATCCATTGATTGCGATTCGATGGCATGCGACAAATTAATATTTGCAAACATCATGATCAGAACAGTTATAAACAAGCGTTTCATATTATTCATCGTCTTTTTCAGAGATTATCTTTAGTAAGCGGCATATTGTGAGTATTTGCCATAACCTAGTCGTCCGGGCGCATAGCCACTCATAACCAGCCCGGTTGGTTTCTTACCTGACTGTGTAAGTTTGCGCCAGCAGATAGAGACTTCTTCCATTGTGGTTAGACCTGAGCGAACCACAACCATCAACCTGTCACTGTGCTTAGCTATGATAGTGGCATCGGTTATCGATAATACGGGAGGTGTATCCACCAGGATGACATCATATTTAGTTTTTGCTTCTTCAAATAAATCTTTTAGCTTATATGAACTCATCAAGACAGATGAATTACTCGGGCATTTGCCCGAAGTGATCACATCCAGCCCGGGCATATCCGTCGGTTTTACCACATCAGAAAACGCCAGATTCCCTGACAAGTATTCCGAAAGCCCCTTTTTATTATCACAATTAAAAAAGCGATGCTGAACACCTTTGCGCACATCGGCATCGACTAATAAGACTTTCTGCCCTAACTCGGCGTACAAGCAGGCGAGATTGACCGACATAAAACTTTTTCCTGCATTCGGTGTCGGTCCGGTGATAATAATCACACCCCGGTGTTTTATTTTTAACTCACCGCCTTCCAGATTGGTTCTTAAAAAGCGCATGGATTCAATCGCCGGGTCATCCGGGTGGTTTTTATACAACACCCCCAGATTTTCATCCGTATTACTGGTTAGCTTTAATGCCTGCCTGTTTAACTTAACTTGAGCCTGACTCAATGGCACAGTGGCGTAAACCGGCAGGTTAAGACTGTATTCAATGGCATTAGGGTCATAGATTTTTTTATCCATAAATGCCCTGACCAGGGCTAAAACAGCACCCAGAAAAATACCCGCCACCAAACAGGCCATAAAGACCAGTGATTTATTCGGTTTAACAGCTCTTTCTGCCACAACACCCCAGTCGACAACACTGACCCCGCCAATTTCACCGGCCTTTAATACTTTTAACTGATGCGTTTTTTTAATGAGCATTTTATAAATATCATTACTAAACACCATATCACCAGAAAATTTACTTAACTGATCTTCGATAAAAACCAGTGTTTTTTCTGCCACTGCAGTCTGCGTTTTAATGTTGTAATCGATATAATGTCTGGAGACCGAGTTCACTACTTTTGCCGCCAATGCCGCATCGGCGTGTTCAAAAGACACCCTCAGGATATCCTTTGAGCGGCGATCGCTATAACTTACCTTTACTTTATCAAATAAGAAATTAATGACATCTTGTCTGGAAAGCGAGCGAATATTAAACTCACCATTAACGTGACTAGTTAAAGAATCAACTTTTATCTCAATACCATTGCTACTGACTACTGCGCCGGTTTTCCCCGTCAGTATTACATTGCCATTTTTATCTAATAGTTCATATGCATTATCATTTTTGGCTTTAATAATAAACGGCTCACCCAGCATGCCGGGCTGTGTTGTGAAAACAGAGACATCAACAGACTCACCAAACCTTGCATACCTTTCTGACAAAATGTTTTCCAGTATTGAAAACGCATCACTTTTACGAATCGCAGCACCGATAAGCACAGGGTATTCAGGTGATACAGAAAGCGTCAGGTTTAATTCATCGACCACCTCGCCCAAAACCCGCCGTGATCGTATAATCTCATGCTCACTGGATTTTGGTGTTGAAAGCCCGCCTAACATTTCCATATCAGATAAAACAGCAAGCGCATTTTTATCATTTTCAATTCGCAGCATTGCCTCACTTTTATAAATAGGCACTGCAAATTTCAGGTACAAAATCGCGGCCACGACAAAAATCACAACAACAGATATCACCCAGTTACGATAACGCCAAAGATGCGAAAACACCTCTGATAATTTGACAGTATCGTCATTTATATTATTTTGCTTTTGAAGATATGAATCTTCCACAATAAACACCTATTTGTTTGAAAGAACATCCAGATAAAATAATGACTGAATACTCGGCATAATCAAATTCAGAACCCTGTTCCATTGTGTCGCTCCTGCAGTTGCCACATAAACAACATCCCGTGGTTGCAACTGAAAACCATCTCCTATTATAAATGCGTCAGCTTCTTGCATATTTAAATGAAACATTTTTGGTTTTTTTGTTTCACCCGCACGTATAACATAAACATTCTTTGCATCAGCCGCGAGCGGGTCCAGCCCCCCGCTAGCCATCAAGGCTTCGCTTAAACTCAGTTCACCTGCCACCATTTTCACTTCTCTGGGCTGATTCACTTCTCCGGTGACATAGACTTTTTCGGCCCGGTTATTTGGAAAGTGCAAAACATCACCATCTTTTAAAGCGATATTATGCTGTATTTGCCCATTTGAAAGCATTTCACCTATCGCAACTTCCAGCTTCTTACCCTCACGCAGCAGATACGCCTTATTACTGCTCGCGTTCTCTGTCAGGCCTCCTGCAAGTGCCATCGCTTCCATCACCGTTAGCGGATAACCTTGCAGCGCAATCAGTTTAGGAGTATTCACTTCTCCCAGTACATAAACGCGCTGGCTGGCAAAACGGACAACACTCACGCTTATTTGCGGTGTTTTAAGTACTTTTGTCAGCTTTTTTGTTAACTCGAGCCGAATATCTTCAACTGTTTTCCCACTGGCTTTTATGGTGCCTGCAAAAGGAAAAAATAAAGAGCCATCCTGCTGAACCTGAAAACCTGCCGCACTGTTGCTCTCCGGATCAGCTTTTACCGAGAGCAAACCGGGATGATTCCAGATAATGATATTAATAATATCCCTGGGACCAATTCTATAAACTTTATCAATTGCCCTTTTTTGCAGATCGGAGGCTTTTTTTTCTATATCAGCTCCCGTTTGACTGGCCAATGCATCACGAACTGAGGTCAAAGAGATCGCATCATAGCCCTCAATATTGACGATATCGTGATCAGGCGCTCTCATTCCCGGGGCTAAAGCACAGGCGGCAAGAGACAGCTGAGCGGACAATATTAACACTAACCGCATTCTAATCATCAAACCCGTTTTGACCACAAATTTACCCGCAGCGATAAACCACACCCCAATATCACATCTACTTTTTTAAGGTTATTTATAGGAATATATCCTAAATCTATAAAAATACACAGTTTTTCCAATAATTATACGCAGAAAATGTGGATTTCGTTGCATCATACAGCGACAATCCCTGACAAACGCGAGATTTTAGGGAACAAACGGTAAAACGCTACAAACTGGCGTAAAACGACTAAATGTCTATTGGGGAGTGTAATGAGGTGAAATAATTGAATTTATAACCGACTTTCTGCTAAAAGCGATATAGCGTCCAATGAGCAATCAAACACCATTTCGCGAGCCTGGCGCAATCTGTTATCTGAAGCTGCTACCAATCTTTTATAAAGATTGGTAGGCGCGAGTGGATTCGAACCACCGACCCCCACCATGTCAAGGTGGTGCTCTAACCAACTGAGCTACGCGCCTGCATCAATAACAGAGCGCGCATTCTAATAGATGTGACTGCTATCGACAAGGATTTATTCATCAAGAGCAGCGATTCTCCTAGTGGATACTTTTTATTAAAGCACCAAAACATTTAAGAAGTTGACGATTTATTCTCAGGCGATCTTGCTCAGGTTTTTAACATTTATCAGATGTGAACCGCTGTGGCCACTTTGCGCAGTTATTCTTAACAAGCTAACCTGGAGGCCAGCTCATTGCACGACCGCCTAGCACGTGCAGATGGATATGGTGCACTGTTTGGCCGCCATCATCATTACAATTCATCACAGTTCTGTATCCCGATTCCGAGATACCTTGCTGTCTGGCGATATCTTGAGCCGCTAAAAACATCTTGCCGACCAGACCAGCATCAGAATTATCAAGATCGTTAATTGTCGAGATATGTTTCTTAGGAATCACCAGAAAATGGCATGGCGCCTGTGCAGAGATATCCCGAAAAACACTCACATCATCATCCTGATAGAGCATGTCAGCGGGGATATCGCCATTATTGATTTTACAAAACAAACAATCGCTCACATTCATTTACCTGTTAATTTCTGTTAGGCATAAAATAACATAGTTTTTTAAAACACGCTGCAGGGCCTTCAATAAGCAACATTTGAATTCACAGGCTAAACATAGACATCGACCAGAGAGCCGGAAGCGACATCTCTTTTTTGGTCGGCCGCCTCGCCGCTAAATTGATTGGCGATGTACGTGTTCACAGCCTGTCGCGCATTATAACTCAGGCCGGACTGCTGCTGATTAAACTGCCTGTTGGCTAACGTATCATTCGTACTCGAAATATCAGAGTTCTGGATTTTCTGTCGACTGAGGACCTCACCTTGAACAAGCCGCTCTGGCTGCGGTGTTTTCTGACTGGCTGATTCAGCCGGCTGCTGATTGACACGAATTCTGAGACCCGCATCACGGGCCACGTCATACGGATTAAAGGATAAATTGGCAGCACTGACATACATGCTTGATGAGTCTCTCCGTAGCAAGGCGCATGTTTAAACCCCGAGCCCCTGAGTATAGCAAGGGATTTACAAAATACTAGCCGTGCTCCAAAGCCTTCTCTATATTCGCTTTCTGCCACTAAAAGCATGTGCCAGGGTGCCACCATCGATAAATTCAAGCTCACCACCCAAAGGCACGCCATGAGCGATGCGTGATGCCGCTACGCCCTGTTCCAGAGCCATCTCACTGATATAGTGAGCCGTTGCCTCACCTTCTACCGTAGGATTAGTAGCGAGTATGACTTCCTTGATATTACCATGCACAAACCGCTCTTCCAGCAGATCCAGACCAAGCTCGGCAGGGCCGATTCCGTCCAGAGGTGAGAGATGGCCCATTAATACAAAATATTTGCCCCGAAATCCCGTTGCCTGGTCAATCGCCAAGACATCGACCGGTGTTTCTACCACGCATAATTGCGAATTATCACGTGATAAATCGGCACAGACCTGACACTCATCATGCTCACTGAAGGTACGGCACTGACGACAGTGACCGATCTCCTCAACAGCCTGTTTTAATACGCCTGAAAGCTTTAAAGCACCGTCACGATTCCTTTCCAGCAAATGAAAGGCCATGCGCTGGGCGGATTTTGGGCCGACGCCGGGCAAGCATCGAAAAGCCTCGATCAGTTGCTGTAACAGGGGTGACATATCGCTGCTGCTTTAAGTAATTAAAACGGTAATTTCATACCTGCCGGCAAATTCATGCCCGCTGTCAGGCCCGACATTTTCTCAGAGGATTGCTGTTCTACCTTGCGAACGGCATCATTAACGGCCGCGGCCAGCAGGTCTTCCAGCATCTCTTTATCATCATTCATCAGGCTATCATCAAGGTTGACACGACGAATTTCATGGCGCCCATTCATCGTCACCTTAACCATACCGCCGCCTGCCTGACCTTCAACTTCCAGGGTTGCCAGCTCAGCTTGTGCTTTTTGCATATCTTCCTGCATTTTTTGCGCCTGCTTCATCAGGCCACCTATTCCACCTTTCATTTGCCTTACCTCTTGTTGATCTAATTAATCTTTAACAGGTCTCACCGATTGCTCGATGACCGTTGCACCAAAATTATCTTTAAAAGCCTGCACAACTGCATCATTTTCTATACTTTGCTGTGCCGATTGCTGTTTATTTTCAATCTCTTTTTGTTCTGCCACTGCCGGCGTGACATGACTCACATCACCCGACTCTATTTTCAGTTTCAAATCTCTATTAAAAAAAGCACAGAGCGCCTTGGTTAACTGGTCTTCAACACTTTTTGTGAGCATGGTTTTATGCTCATGACTGAGATTTAAGACTACAAATTTATCTTCGTAGGCCTTCAGCTCACAATTCAAGGCCAGCTGTCTGGCCATGCCTTTTACCGGCAAGGCATTCACAATACCGTGCCACTCTGTGTTTAGATTAGCATTATTAGCCAGACTGCCAGCCACATCTTCCGCTTTTAGCGCTGCCACCTCAACCGGCGGTTCACTAATGGTTTTTTTTTCAGCGGCCGACACGGTCGCCGCTGAAGCAGGGCTTTTCACTGCCTGGACAGTTCCTTGTGCCGCTGATTGAGACATCGTTGACGATACTGGCCTGAATGCCAGCATTCGCAGCAGCACCATTTCAAAACCCGACTTCATATCCGGGGCCAATGCCAAGTCACGCCTGCCGATCAAACCAATTTGATAAAACAATTGCGCATCTTCTGCCGATAGCGTCAATGACAGCGCCTTTAATTCTTCAAAATCCAGGACTTGCTGATCAAGCGCATCCGGTGCCTGCTTTAACAAAGATACCTTATGTAACAAGGCCAGAATCTCAGCGAGAGCGTTATCAAAATCAGGTGCCATTTGAGCCAGCTGATTAACCGCTGCCATCATCGCATTCGCGTCATTACTTATAATGGTTCTGACAATATTGATAACCTGATCACGCGCCACCGTGCCCAACATTTCCCGCACTTCCTGAGTATTTACCTCAGAATGCCCATAGGCAATAGCCTGATCCGTCAAACTCAGCGCATCACGCATACTGCCGTCAGCGGCATGAGCAATCTCATGCAACGCCGGCACTTCAAATTTAATCGCCTCCTGAGCCAGTACAAATTCCAGGTGTTTGGCGATTAGTGCCGGTGGCATCGGCTTTAAGTTAAACTGTAAACAACGCGATAAGATGGTCACCGGAAGTTTTTGAGGGTCTGTTGTTGCGAGCAGAAATTTTACATGCGATGGCGGTTCTTCCAGTGTCTTTAACAGCGCATTAAAACTGTGGTTAGACAACATGTGGACTTCATCAATCAGGTATATTTTAAAACGGCCACTGGTGGGTGCATATAAAATATTATCCAGTAACTCACGGGTGTCTTCGACTTTGGTGCGCGATGCAGCGTCGACTTCGATCAGATCGATAAAGCGACCTTCACTGATTTCAACACAGGCCTGGCACTGACCACAAGGCATTGAGCTGATTCCCTGCTCGCAATTTAATGCTTTAGCAAAGTTTCTGGCAACGGTGGTTTTACCCACCCCGCGGGTACCGGTAAACAGATAGGCGTGATGCAGGCGGTTTTCATCCAGCGCATTAATTAATGCCCGCAGCACATGCTCCTGACCTACCATTTCTTTGAAACTTTGAGGCCGCCATTTTCGCGCCAGAACCTGATAATTGATAAAATACTGTTATTTAAAACGATGACAGAAAGACGTATTCTAACGCTAAAGAGACTGCAATAGCTAATGAAGAAAAGCAATTGGAAGCGACCCATCCCAGCTACACCACGGCACACGAGATCACCGCTACCGTTGCTCCCTTCCGGGCCTGGCGGGGTTCACGGTTTATCGTTGCGAGGGAACCAGAATGAGTCACCATATCGGCCGTATGATAGTAACTACCATAAGGCGAGGCTATTTTGCTCGAATACGCCAGTCTATGCAAGCTCGATCCTGTTAATCCTGACAAATGATTATACCTAAAAAAGAAATAGCGCGGATATCTGACTTAAGCTTACCCCTGATAGCACGGTAACTCTAAAATTTATGATTTTCTTTTATCACACTTGCTTATACTATTAGCCAATATGAACGAAAAACAGATGACTATTCTTATTATTGATCAAAACACCTCTGATCAACAACAGATGCTAAAGGCATTCTCTTTACAGGACAGCTCGCCCACTCTAATTGCAAAGTCATCGATAACCGAAGCGCTGGGGCATATTCAAAGCTCAATACCCGATATTATTATTAGTGACTATTACCTGCCGGATGGGGATGTCACCATCTTGCTCAGCAATTCATTAGTCAGTAAAAAAATCCCGGTCATTATTCTGACCGCGAAGGGTAATGAAAAACTAGCCGTTGAAGTACTGAAGAATGGCGCGATAGATTACCTTGCTAAAACTGCCGAAGCTTATATTAGCCTGCCCCGCACCATTAAAAGAAACCACAGAGAATGGCTCAGCCTCAAGCAGAAAGAGCAGATAAAAAAAGACCTCGTTATCAGTGAGGCACGGCTGGCTGAGGCCCAGAATATTGCACAGATGGGCAACTGGGAATGGAACCTTGCTACTGATGCAGTGTATTGTTCAAATGAAATTTTTACCATACTGGGTACAGACAAAACTGAATTTATAAATGGTTTTGACGATATTTTACGTTTCGTTCATCAGCACGATCATCAGATGTTAAAGCAGGCGATTAACAATGTGATAAAAAGCAAAATGCCTTTTGTGCTTGAATTCACAATTATTCAACAGCATGGCAAAGAAATCACCGTGAAAAGCCAGGGTAAGGCCATTACAAATCATCAGGGAGAAACCACGCACATATCCGGCATACTGCAAGACATCACACACTCCAATGAAACCTTCAAACAACTTCATTTATTAGCCGCAGCCCTTGAAGCCTCGGTTGACAGCATTATCATCACCGATATCAACGGCAAAGTTGTCTGGGCAAACCCGGCAATGAGCAGGCTTAGCGGCTACAAATACACTGAATTAATCAATCAGACGCCGCATTTATGGAACTCATTGAATCAGGATAAAAGTTTATTCGACAACCTCTGGAAAACCATTCTTGCTGGCGAAGTCTGGGAAAGTGAGCTTATAAATTGCAAAAAAAGTGGCGAGCAATACCTTGAAGAACAAACCATCACATCTGTACTGAATGAGCGCGGCGAAATCAGCCACTTTGTTTCTATCAAACGAGACATTACAAAAAGAAAAGAAAGTGAAGCAAAAAACTTACAGGCGGCGCATGTCTTTGAACACAGTATTGAAGGTATATTAATTTGCGACAGCCTCAACACTATCATCAGGGTCAATCCCGCCTTTACTAAAATAACCGGCTACAACGAACACGACATTATTGGTAAAAAACCCAATATTTTAAAATCCGGAAATCATGAAGACTGTTTTTATCAGGACATGTGGCAGCAGATAAATACAAGCGGTGTCTGGCAAGGTGAAATATGGAACCGCAGGAAAAACGGTGAGATATACCCTGAGCTACTGACAATAAGCACTTTAAAAGATAACGCTGATAATATTATTGAATACATTGCAATCTTCGCCGACATTACAGAAAGAAAACAGGATGCAGAGCAGATCCGAAAACTGGCTTTTTATGACACGCTGACCAACCTGCCAAACCGTGTACTCAGTCATGAAATTCTCAAAAACACCCTGTCACTGAGAGAGTCAGACAGTGAGCTGATCGGCATTCTTAATATTGATATCGACCGTTTTTTCAATATCAATGAAACCATGGGCCATGATGCAGGTGACAAACTACTGCAAATCATCGCCAGGAGAATCATACGCTGTAATAACGAGATAGATAAAATTGCCAGAATCAGCAGCGATGAATTTATCGTTATTTGTCCCGATATATCGGCCCCTGGTCAACTGGCAAAAAAAGCCCAGGAGATACTGGACAGTATTGCGAAACCGATCATGCTCAACAAACATGAAGTATTTATTACCGCCAGCATAGGTATCTCCATCGCGCCGACAGACAGTGACAATGAGGCGATGCTGTTCAGGCATGCCGAATCAGCAAGAAAGCATGCCAAGCATGACGGCAACAGCTTCCAGTTTTTCAATGATGAAGTCGACACCCAGGGTTTTGAACAACTGGCCATGAAAAGTAGCTTACGCCGGGCTCTAGAAAGAAATGAATTTAAGCTCTACTATCAACCGCAAATTGATCTCAGATCAGGAAAAATCCTCGGTGCTGAATCACTAATTCGCTGGTTACACCCTGACCTTGGCCTGATTTCACCCAGCAAATTCATCCCTATTCTGGAAGAAACCGGGCTGATCATTGAAGTTGGCGAATGGGTCATCAAAACGGCCTGCCAACAAAACAAAGAATGGCAAAGCAAAGGCATCAGTCCTATTCAGATCGCCGTCAACCTGTCACCAAGACAATTCAGGCAGAACACCCTGATCAGCGATATTCAAAAAATATTAGATGAAACCGGGCTTCAGGCACGCTGGCTTGAACTTGAGGTCACAGAAAGCAGCATCATGGACAAACCAGAAGAAGTCGCCAAGACATTGCAAAACCTGCATAAACTGGGCATTAAAATTTCAATCGATGATTTTGGAACAGGTTACTCTTCTCTCAATTATTTAAAAATATTCCCGATTGATATTTTAAAAATTGATCGCTCCTTTATTCGCGACATCACCTTTGATAAAGACGATGAGACTATTGTTAAAACAATCATAGCCATGGGGCATAACCTGGGCCTTAAAATTATTGCCGAAGGTGTTGAAGACCAGGAACAACTTGAAATTCTCAAACAATATGATTGTGAATTATACCAGGGCTTCTACTGCAGCAAACCTGTTGCGGCAGAAGACTTTGAACAACTGTTAATTGATAACCACCGGTCACTCAAACGAACGATAACAGCCGCAGATAAAACCTAACTGTCTGCTAGTGATCGAAAATAGTCAAAGCAAGCCGACAGATAATGCCAAACACTATGCAGCCCTGCATCGTACCGAATTATCTGAAGATGTGCAGACAACACACTTGCATCGTAACGCCAGCTACCAGGAAAACTGGAAAAAAACGTCATAAGTAAACTCAGTGGGCTTTGTATATTTATTTGGCTCAGAAGCAGACATTAGCTGCTGCATCGCTGGTCTGTGTTCGCTGCGCGCTCTTAGACTCGAACCGCTACCTTTTATTATCAAAGCCTCGAACTTCTGTTTTTCTTTTATGCAATAAAAAAGCCCTCATAAGTAAAACTCAGAGGGCTTTATCTATTTATTTGGCGGAGAAGGAGGGATTCGAACCCTCGATACGAATCAACGTATACACACTTTCCAGGCGTGCTCCTTCGGCCACTCGGACACTTCTCCACAATACCTGACAGTCTGTCACAACAGGCTCAGATGCAGCCAAAGCGCCCGCAGCAACAAGCCAAATGATTTTTAAGCTATTGATTTTATAAGCATAAATCAGTCAGGAGCGCGATTCTAACATAGATTGAATTCCATTAGGGCATTTTATTAACATTTCACCGGATCGGGTTTTTAAAACGGCAATATAAGCCGTCATCCGATAAGTGGTAAACAAAAAAAAAGTACAGACTTAATTCAGGTTTATCAATAAATACAGATACTTAAGCCACATTTACAATGTCATTTATGCGTCAAATACTTTATCACCGCTACTCTTTTACACCGATCTATGACAAATTATCACAATAGGCTGGTAAAATATAATAACAGCAGACGCGGAAGCAATATATGCAGCTATTCGAGAACCGAACTCAATGTTTTAAGATTGGCATAGGGCTTTTAACCACTTTCCTGACCGTGCTTCTCTTCTTTAACTTCATCCCTAATTTAGCCTTTAACCAGCTAGAAAAGGTCCTTTCCCGGGGTGAACTCACCGTTATCACCAGAAACAGCCCAACTACCTTTTATGAAACCACTGACGGTGATACCGGGCTTGAATATGACCTGATCAAAGGCTTTGCTGATTCTCTGGGTGTTAAATTCAAAATTGTGATAGCCAACAAGTTTAACGACATTTTGCCGACGGTGACTAATGGCCATGCTGATTTTGCTGCTGCCGGGTTAAGCATTACTGACGAACGATTGAAAATCGTCAAATTTACCCCTTCTTATCAGGAAGTAAAACAACAGGTCATATACCACCGTAATAATATAAGACCAAAAACACTGGAAGACCTTTTTAATAAACATATTGAAATTGTTTCAGGCAGCAGTCATTCTCACAATTTAAGAAACATTGCAAAGCAGAACTCAGAGCTGAGCTGGACAGATACAGAAACCGCAGACAGTGACCAGCTACTTTATCTGGTTGCTCAAAAACTGATTGATAATACCATATCAGACTCTAATGAATTTATGATATACAGGCACTTTTTCCCTGAGCTTGATGTTGCCTTTGATATAAGCGAGCCTGAAAAGCTCGCGTGGGCCTTTCCTAAAAGCAATGATGACAGCCTGTTTAAGGCGGCCAGTGATTACCTGATTAAAATCAAAAATAATGGCACTTTAAAACAGATAATTGAGCGCCATTATGGCCACACTGAAAAATTTGATTATGTAGGCGTACGCCGATTTGTTCGGCATATTTCTACTCGGCTTAAGTTTTATAAATCACACTTTATTAACGCAGCCGAGAAAAATAATCTTGACTGGAAACTATTAGCCGCAGCTGGTTATCAGGAATCACACTGGAATACACGCGCCATTTCACCAACAGGCGTACGCGGCATTATGATGCTAACCCGCAGAACAGCCGGTCAGTTAGGTGTTAAAAACAGACTCAATGCAAAAAGCAGTATATTTGGCGGCGCCAAGTATCTTTCACATCTGATAAGCCGTATGGATGAAGACATTCCCGAGCCCGACCGCACCTGGATGGCACTGGCTTCATATAATGTTGGTTTTGGTCACCTGGCAGATGCAAGAAAGATTACCGAAAAGCTGGGCAAAGACCCCAATAAATGGATCGACGTTAAATCATCTTTACCATTACTGGCTCAACGACGCTGGTATAAAAAGACAAAATACGGCTATGCACGAGGATGGGAGCCGGTAAAATATGTCGAAAACATACGCAGTTATTATGATTTATTGAGCTGGGAAATAAACAAGTCTAAGCCGGCGGCTGTTCCTGAACCGGCATCCATGAAGATTATGCCCAATATCCTCTAGACTGCGTTGTTTCAGCTTTTGAGGATGATATTCCAGTTTAGGAAATGCTGAATAATTTATCGAAATTTGCAATCTGCAGGATATTTTTCACTTCTGCGTTGGCATTGATGATTTTTATATCACCGCCTAATGTGCCGGAATGCTCTTTTAATAACAAGATCATACCTAACGCTGAACTATCCATATATTCCGTATTGGTCATATCCAGAACAAATGATGTACCCGCTTCACTTGCGCCTCGGTAAGCATCACGAAATTCATGATGTGAACTGAAGTCGAATCGTCCATCAATTTTGATGGTGATATCTTTTCCACTTTCAGATTTATCTGTAACAATTGACATTTCTTACTCCACTTAAAATAACTCTATGACACCTTCTGACATATTATCCTGCTGAACTTTCTTTCTGGCATTTTGGCTGATTTCATTCAATTCAGCTTGTAATATTTTATTGGTAGATAATAACACTTCAATCAGCTTTTCCGGATCATTATCTTCAAACTGTATATCCAGCAATTGAGTATACATGATTTCAAAACCGCTGCTCAACTGACCTAAATGTGAATGAATATATTCACATAACTGCCGACTAATATCCTCAAACTGAAGAGCCTGAATCGCAAGATTTACTCCCTGTTCAATATTTTCAGTGATTCTGCTGACTTCAGACAATTTCGTCGCGATAAATACATTCATCTCGTTCAAACTATCAAGCATCTCTTCAACGCGATCTTTTGACTGTATAGCCACACTCATATCTTTAGATGCAATATCAGCAATTATTTGCTGCGCCGTCGTCATATCAGCAACGGAACGCTGTACAGCAATCTTTATTTTTTCATTAAATTCATTAGAGCGTATTGAAAGCGCCCTTACTTCAGAAGCCACGACAGCAAAACCACGACCGGCATCCCCGGCACGAGCAGCTTCAATAGCTGCATTCAATGCCAGCAGGTTTGTCTGATCTGCAATGGTCTTGGTATCTGCCAGCAGGCTGTTGATCTCATTCATATTAAGCACCATATCATCGATAGTGTGCACCATAACCATGCTTTCTTTACTCACATTAACAATGTGACTGATGAAATAATTGAGGATCTCGTCAGTTTCAGTGGCAAATTGTTTAATCGTTAAGCGGCCCGACCCATCTGTATCCGCATCACTCATATTAACAATCAAACTCATGATCAGCTGTTCCTGCGAGCGGGCTTCCAGGCTAAGTGTCGAGAAGCTGTTAGCCAGATCTGCTACAGCATCCGAGACTATATTGCCCACCTGTTGAGAGCTGCCCTTTAACGCATTAAGCTCTCCGGATATTAACTTTGTTAACCCCGCAACCTGATCGTTAACATCAGCTATACCAGCACTGCCTCCGGAAACTGTTGGCCCAACTTGCAGCGATTGATTTAGTTTGAACTGAACAATAAAACCATTCACAAGCCAACAGAGAAAAACAATTAGCAGTGATATAAGACTGTATGTGAAATCACTGAAAACAGCACCATATAACAATACAAAAATACTAATGAGAATAGCAAAAGCGTATTTTTGTAAAATTGCAATAAACAAATGAACACCGTCCCTGTTATTTCACTGTGTTTTTTCTGGCATATTTGAGGATTTCTTTTGCGACATTTTCCAGCGCAGCCTCCTGATGAACCGCTCCTATATTGACAGCAGCCCCCGGCATGCCCCAGACAACTGAGGTTTTTTCGTCTTGTGCAATATTAAATGCACCGGCCTGTTTCATTTCCAGCAAACCCTGGGCGCCATCAGCTCCCATGCCTGTGAGCATGATGCCCATGGCATTGGGGCCCGCACTTAGCGCTACTGAGCGAAACAACACATCAACACTGGGTTTGTGCCGGTTAACTTCAGGCCCGTCGTTTAACTCACAAATGTATTTTGCCCCTGTTCTCTTTATGATCAGGTGTCTGTCACCGGGAGCAAGGTAAGCATGCCCTGGCAGAATCTGATCGCCATCTCTGGCTTCTCGAACCGTAAGACTCGAATATTCATTTAAACGTTTGGCAAAACTGGAACTGAATGTGCCGGGTATGTGCTGGGCGATAACGATTCCAGGTACATCTGAAGGCAGCGCCATTAGCACTTCCTTGACAGCCTCTGTTCCGCCCGTGGAAGCACCGATTGCAATAAATTTATCAGTAGTATTTTTAATACCGCTTTTAGTAGCACCTTTAAGAATAGCGTCAGCAGAAAGCTTTGGCGAAATCTTCATGTTTTCAAAATTCTTAATACGTCTTTCTATTTTGCTGACTTTAACGGTTGATGCCGTGATGACTTTTTCGATAATATCCTTTGCATAATCATTTAATGAGTGTTCGAAATCAGCCTTAGGTTTAGGGATATAATCTATAGCGCCACTTTCAAGGGCTTCCAGCGTGACATCAGCACCATCCTCGGTCAGAGTTGATATCATCACTACCGGTGTAGGTCGCAAACGCATCAGGTTTTTGAGGAATGTGACCCCGTCCATCCTGGGCATTTCAACATCAAGTGTTATAACATCAGGGTTCAGCTGTTTAATTTTATCACGAGCAATAATCGGATCTGCTGCCGTACCCACGACTTCAATTTTTGGGCTTGATGATAATATTTCAGTTAATAGTTTGCGCATTAATGCTGCATCATCAACTATCAAAACTTTTATCTTCGACATGATTTTAGTCTCTATTAAAACAATTCAATATCACTCACCACAGGTGCATGCTGTATTTCATCGCGATATTTATTTTCTCTGCTGATAATCGTTTGATTATGTAATTTTTTGAGCTTCTTGACTTTAGCGATCCCGCTTAATGGAAAATAATTAACTTTTCTTGGGTATATATCACCGACATCCTCAGATAAAATAGAAAAGCGTTCTGTTTTCAAATAATCAAAAACAAAATCAATATTTTTTTTGCCAATATCCATTTTCATATCAAGCACCTTGCCGCCGCCAAAAACCTTAAACTCAAGGTTTCTGCGCTCTCCGCCGTAGTGCAAAATATCATTGATCAAATGTTCCATCGCATAGTTTCCATAGCGGGCAGCATCACTGACAATACTGCCACCCATACTATTATCCTTTGGCAACATAAAATGATTCATACCACCCACACCGTTCTTTGCATCGCGAATACAAACCGATATACATGAACCCAATACAGTAGTAATCAACTCATTGGTTACAGATACGTAATACTCACCCGGCAGTATCTTTGCGGCCACACAGTTATTTGTTTTATCCCAATAACGTTTAACACCCTCAAATTCAGGCAATGCTTTATGTAAACGGTGTTTATCGCTACTTAATGTCATCTCAAGCCTTTTTCCTATAAATGGTATGACCTACTGTCTCAAAATCATTATTCATCGAATGGATTGACTCAGAATGACCAAGAATCAAATAACCACCATCGTTTAATAGATCGTAGTATCGCTCGATGATATTTTCTTTCGTCGGCCCATCAAAATATATAAATACATTCCGGCAAAATATAACATCGACTTTTTTTGATAACGGCCACTCCTGAATGAGATTCAAGCGCTTAAACGAAATCAAATTACGCAGTTTGTCATCAACCCTAACAATGCCTTGATTCTCGCCCCTGCCTTTACTAAACCAGCGACTTTTCCGTGCTTTTGTTAAGTTGGCAATACGTTGTGATTCATAAACCCCTTCACGTGCAGTATCTAACACCGCTGAATCAATATCTGTTGCAAGAAAAGCGATATTCCAGTTATCGATATTGACATTTTCAGCCAGTGTAATAGCTATTGAGTACGGTTCCTCACCTGTAGAAGCGGCTGAACACCAGATTCTGAATGATTTTTTATCTGCATATTTTTCTTTAAGCTCAGGAATAATGTGACTTGCCAAATAATCGAAGTGATAGTTTTCCCGGAAAAAAGACGTCAGATTGGTGGTGATGGAATTTATGAAATTAGTGAACTCTTTAGCGTGATTATTTTTAAGATATTTACAGTACTCGGAAAAATCATTCAGTCCAAGAGAGCGAACCCGCTTGGCAATTCTGGCATAATACATGTCATATTTGTCATCAGATACCGTTATCCCGGAATAGTCATTCGCGACTCTTCTTAGATAATTAAAGTCCTTTTCTGTAAAGACGTATTCTCTATCCTGTTTAACGGTAACAGCCATACATTAACCTGAAATATTCAATAAGTTACTTAAAAAAGACGAAGAAGATAACAATTCAATTTTCTCAGATGCATCTTTTATAACCAGTTTACAATCACGCTTTTGCAATTCTTTCTGAGTTGCAAAGAGCAGCTGCAAACCTGTCGCATCTATTGTTTCTACTTCACTGGCATCGACAATGATATCGCTACTTTTATCAATCACCATCTCGAAATCATGGTAAACCTTATTTATATGCGCAACATTGAAAGCCGCAGGCAGATTGACGACTAATGCATCTGAGTCGACATCAGAATCCACTGGTGTATTCTCTTCAAACAGTCCCCAGGCAACTCCTTCTCCAACTGGCAAGGCTGAATCGGTTGCTGAATCATCATCAGCAGAAAACAGACCCCATGAACCGTCATCACTGTTACTTTCTTCTTCGCTTGAGGCAACGATTGAAGGCTCATCGTCAAATAAGCCCCAGCCTTCATCAGCTAGAGCATTTTCATTTTCAACTACAGTAATATCTGGCTTAATGCCTGATACTTTATTGACGGCAGCTTCAGACCCACTGCCTATATCATCAAAAGACACGCCGTATTCATTTGCATCTTCGCCCGTTATCCAGGATAAAGGGTCATGACCGAGCTTGGATTTGAACGGGCTTTTTTTAGGTTTGGCCATCACTTTCTTAGCCGCAGTGCTTTTTTTCTTTGCCGCTACTTTTTTAGTGGTTTTTTTCACTGACTTTTTAGCCATCAAAAAACCCTCCCTGAAATTAAATCATTTACTAACGAAGTGTATTCATCTGCTGATTTACTGTTGGGCCTATACTCATAAACAGTTTGTCCAAAACCGGGGCACTCAGCAAGAGCGGCCGCTTCTGATATTGATGTCTGCAGTACCGAATCGGGGAAATATTCTATCAGCTTGTCACGCACTTCCTGCGCCAGACGTCTCCTGTCATGAAAACGGCTCAAAACAATCCACTGCTTGTATGACTTCTGCAATGCTTCCTCAAAGTTTGTAAGTGTTGCCATTAAATGCGATAGCCCCTGCATTGCGAGATAGTCACCGGTCATTGGAATTAATATTTCCTCTGCAGCAAATAATGCATTGATAACAAGCAATCCCGAAGATGGCGGGCTGTCAATAATGATAAAATCAACATCTTCATTGTACTGATCTAACGCTCGCTTCAATAATAAACCTCTGGATTTACCACCATCGAGGTTTTCCACCTCATTCAGGTGACCACCGGCAGAAATCAATTTAAGATTCTCCCGGACCGTTATTTGCACGCTATGTAACGGCACACCTTTTAGAAAGACAGCATCCAGCCCGGCTATATCCTCACGGGTTATTCCAAGGCTGGAAGCCAGGTGCGCCTGGGGATCAAGATCTATTGCGAGAACCCGGTAGCCACTGAGGGCCAAGCCATGAGACATGTTCACAGACGTCGTCGTCTTACCAACACCACCTTTTTGATTTATGACTGATATTACCCTTGCAGTCATTCATTACCGCCTTTAATTATTATTGTGAAATGCGCACGGTCTAGTCTGCTATATGCTTTAATGCACTTAATTCCTCTGGATTTAGCATTTTATCTATATCCATCAGAACCACCATGCCCGATTCAGTCATCACCATACCTTCTACAAACTTTGTTTCAACTTTTGAGCCAAAATCCGGAGACTGTTTGATTTCTGATTTCACAACATCAAGCACATCTGAAACGGTATCAACAACGACTCCAATCGTATATTTATTTTCTCCAACTTCTATTGCCAAAACAATGACAACAGTAATTGGAGAATATTCAACTTTATCAAGTGACAGGCGCATCCTTAAATCAAGAATAGGAACAATCGTGCCACGAAGATCAAGCACACCTTTGACATATTCCGGTGTATTCGGAATCTTCCTGACTTTGGTCCAGCCACGCACTTCCTGAACACGTAAAATATCAACACCGTAAATATCTTCACCTAATAAGAAAGTAAGATATTGCAGGTGTCTGGCGACAGTTTCACTGCTCACCTTTTCATTGATATTTAAAAACTCAGACATTATTTATCTCGTAGATAGTTAGCTAACTTAAAAGTCTTCCCATTCATCATCGTCATCTACCACATTTCTTGCTGCTGGTTTAACTTTTGATTTAGCTCTTGCAGGACGTGCTGCTGGTGCCGATGAGTGCTCATTAGACTCTGCCTTAGGTGCCGCAGAGCTGCTTCGTCCTGCTGCTGAGTTAGTACTGAAGAAATCAACCAGTGCCACCATCTCTACTGCTTTTGAAACCGATGATTCACTGGCAGCGGAAGCCTCTTCGGCCAGCGCAGCATTTTGCTGCGTCATTTCATCCATTTGTGAAACCGCTTTATTGATTTGATCAATACCGGCCGACTGCTCTGCACTGGCCGCTGCTATCTCGGAAATAATATCGCCCACTTTCTTAACGCCGGCAACAATTTCACTTAAGGTTTCACCTGACTCATTCACCAGCTGCGAACCGTTTTTAACTTTTTCAGCACTGTCTGTAATCAGGTCTTTAATTTCTTTGGCGGCCGTCGCACTTCGTCCGGCCAGATTCCGTACCTCGGTTGCAACCACGGCAAAACCGCGGCCTTGCTCACCCGCCCTGGCCGCTTCAACCGAAGCATTGAGTGCTAACAAGTTAGTCTGGAATGCAATTTCATCGATTACACCGATGATCTCAGCAATCTTAGTACTACTGCTATTGATTTCATCCATAGCGATGACAGCGTCTTTAACCACGTCGCCGCCTTTTTCTGCTGTGGCTCGTGCACCTGCCGCTAGCTGGTTAGCCTGCTGCGCATTATCGGCATTGTTTTTAACAGTGCCGGTTAACTCCTCCATGCTTGAGGCTGTTTCTTCAAGTGTTGAAGCCTGCTCTTCTGCCCGCTGTGAGAGGTTATTGTTACCGGAGGCAATTTCCTCACTGGTGTTCTTAAAGAACTCACTGGACTCAATGATCTTGCCCACCACTTCTTCAAACTTATCAATGGTGGCATTGATGTCTGTCTGAACATCAGCATAAGTACCCTGATACTCAGCAGTAATTTTCTGTGTCAGATCACCGTCGGCCATCGAGCGCATAACACGCGCTACATCCTCAAAGCTCTCGGAGATAGTGCCAATCATGTCATTGATACCTTCACTCAGCTGTAAGAAGAAACCGTCTTTTCCAGCCAGTTCCAGCCGCTGTGTCAGGTCGCCTGCTTTCGCAGAGCTGACTATGTTTTCAACTTCTTTTTCAACCGCAACCTCATTGGTGCGATCCAGCCATTCAACCGCTGTACCCAGTCGCAGACCCTGTTCATTGACAACAGGATTCGCAGTCAGTCTAAAGATTCGTCCACCGACGTCAATTTGGGCGGCATGAGCCGCTGTCATATTCTTTAATAATTGCTGCTGGTGCGCCGGGTTTTTATGGAATACATCAATGCATGTACCCACTAATGAATCAGCATCAAAATCTGGTAAATCTTTCTTGATATCAGACTCCGCTGTCTTCATCAGTTTTGTGACCGCATTATTCATATACATGATCACATTATCGTTATCTGCCATCATCACACTGCTTGAGACATTATCCAGCGCGACCTTGATTTGTTTCATTTCATCAGCATTCTGTTTGGTATCATTGACATTAAAGCCAAGCTTGATTTGCATGCTCTTCATCGAGCGCAACAAGTCACCGAATTCATCCTTACGCAACACATCAATATCACGTTTAAACTCATTTTCAGCCAAATAATCAAACTCAGTATTGGTTTTAGTCAGCACACTCAATATATCCCGGGCAATCAGGAACCCGATTGCCGCGGCAATGAAGACTCCAATCAGAATCAGAATCATAATCTGTAGCTCATTGGCTTGTAATCCAGCCACACGGTCATCCAGCAAATCATTCAAAACTGGCAGAGCCGCATCATAAAGCGCAAAGGTACTGTTAATAGCATCAGTACCGTCGGCAAAAAACTCTGTTGATTCCAGCTCCGAAAATCTGCCAGCCAGTACCTTATCAAGTTTTTTATTAAAAGCCTTCAGTGATTTTTCAGTTGTGTCTGAATACGAGGCAAGCCTTGACTTGATTTTTGGATTCGCTTTATATGCCGAGGTCATGGCTAATGCAATGCCATCGACCAGACCATCATTTAACACTTTTAATTTAATCAACTGTTCTTTTTGCGTAGCTGTCATGGCAGACTTTGCAATCACACCGGCACCAAGACCCCGTACCTGTCCCATTTTCTCGGTAAGCTGCAAGATGCGATTGATCAGCAAATCCATCACATAAAAGCTGTCGATTTCAGGATCAAGAATCAGGTTCGAGCTATTACCCACATCAATATTTAATGCAATTACTTTTTCCAGCAGTGCGGTATGACGCGAAAAACTCTCGCTTGCCGATAACTGGAAAGTTTCCTGCTTCAACTGGCCCCACTGATCGATTATTTTACTTAATGCAAGTGTTGTTTTTAGCTCTGCACCTAATCGCTCATCAACGGCTTTTAAGGCATTAAAGTCTGCATCAATATCACTACGCTTTGACAACACCTTCGTTTTAATTTCTTTATTACCATTCAAATAGGCCGCGCTCATGCCGCGGTGTTGCGGCAAACTTTGCATCACCTGGCGAATGGCGCCAATGTATTCAACACCCACTTTTTCCTGTTTTGTAAAAACAACGTCTTCATCAGTGAGCAGGTATATATTGGTTGCCAGTGCGCCAATCAATGCAAAGAAAAGCACACCCACAAATAATAATTTCTGCCAGATCTTCATTTTATTAAAGATATTAATCCGGCTCATTAAACTTGGTTTGAGCGTCTTGCCGGCATTTAAATCGGCATAAAGCCTTTCCGCAGCAGCTACTTTATCGCGGCTCGGCTTGTTTCTTACCGACATATACCCGGCGATACGCCCGCCTTCAAGAATAGGCGTTACATTGGCATCCACCCAGTAATAATCGCCGTTTTTGCAGCGGTTCTTAACCAGGCCAACCCAGGGGTTTTCATTTTTGACAGTGCTCCATAAGTCTTCGAAGGCAGCGGGAGGCATATCAGGGTGTCGCACAACATTGTGGTTTTTACCCACCAGCTCATCACGAGTGAAGCCACTGATTTCCATAAAATCACGGTTAACGAAAGTAATAATACCTTTCAAGTCCGTTTTAGTAACAAGGAACTGATCCTCTCTCATTACCTTTTCGTTATGCGTCACTGGTTCATTTATTCTCATGACTTACTTCTCCGTCCACAATCCTGATTTTTTAATTTAAAATTCTCTTGATGAATTTTCTGTTTTATTTGTCTGGCTTCTAACTTACTGCTACAGAAACTCACACCTAACCCATCCTGCTAATTGACAACATTGCATCTACATCCAGCAACATCAGCATCTTGCCTTTGGCATCCGCCAATCCTGCTATATATTCTGTGTCTAAATGCGAACCAAACTCAGGCGTTGCCTGAACATCGTTCAATTTTGCGTGCACCACATCGGAGATACTGTCAACCACGACTCCCATGGTGCGCTCGTGACCATCTTTCTTATCTTTAACTGCTAACACAATGACTACCGTCATTTCTGAAAGATCGGTCACGGTTAAATTAAAGCGTTCACGTAAATCAATAATCGGCACAATAGCACCGCGCAAATTCAACACCCCTTTGACATAAGAGGGCGAATTAGGGATGCGAGTCACTGACTCCCAGCCTCTTAATTCACGGACTTTTAAAATATCAACACCGTATTCTTCATCCGCCAGCTGAAATGTCAGGTACTCATCACCTAGATCAGATTCCGCATCGATATCAACTACATCATCTATTTGTTCTGCTTCATTACTCATAGCAGTTATTACACCTGTTTTGATGTCATTCGAACCAAACCTAAAATATCCAGAATTAAGGCAACCGAGCCATCGCCCAGAATAGTTGCGCCTGATATACCGTCAATGCGTTTGTAATTGGACTCCAGTGATTTGATCACGACTTGCTGCTGTCCTAACAAATCATCGACAAAGACACCAAACCGTTTGCCGTCTGCCTCGACCACCACCAGTAATCCATCTTCCAGCTTCTGCGCTTTGGCATCCGGTATCTGAAATAAGTCGCCTACCCGTATGATCGGCAGGTATTCATCGCGTAATTTATAGGTTTCGCCTTTGCCGGCTACCATATTTAAACTTTCTTTTTTCGGCTGCACCGATTCGACAATTGATACCAGCGGAATGATATAATTATCCGAACCCACACTTACCGACTGACCATCCAGAATGGCTAATGTCAGCGGTAAGCGTATACTAAATATAGAACCCTGGCCTTTAACAGAATGGGTTTCTATTGCACCACCCAGACTCATAATATTTTTCTTCACCACATCCATGCCGACGCCCCGGCCGGAAACATCAGTGATTTCTGTTGCGGTTGAAAAGCCCGGGTTAAATAATAAGTCATATATTTGCTGGTCGGATAACTTGGCACCTGGCTCGACTAAGCCTTTTTCAACACCCTTATTAAAGATCACCTCTTTATCAATGCCTTTACCATCGTCGGTAATTTCAATCACGATGTTGCCACCACGGTGAAAGGCATTTAACTGGATAGTGCCCATTTCTGGCTTGCCGGCTGCTATCCGGTCGGCTGGCATTTCAATACCATGATCGATGCTGTTTCTAACCAGGTGTACCAGCGGATCACCAATTTTTTCTATGACGGTTTTATCCAGCTCGGTGTTTTCACCGTGCATCACCAGTTCCATTCTTTTACCCAGTTTTTCACTCAGATCACGCACCATTCGAGGAAAACGGCTAAAGGTAAAACTAATGGGTACCATGCGAATTTGCATGACACTTTCTTGTAATTCGCGTGTATGGCGGCTTAACTGAATCAAACCTTCCTGTAATTTTTCCAGCCGGCTCATATTAAAGTCTTCACCCAGCATGCTCAGCATCGACTGCGTGATGACCAGCTCACCCACCATATTGATCAAGTCATCGATTTTATCGATGCCGACTCGAATCGAACTGCTGGCCGCTGCGGCCTTTTCTTTCTTTTCTGTACTTGCCGCCGGACTTTTCTTTGCTACTGCCGTTTGAGAGGCCGCTTCTTGCGGGGCATCTGCAGAGTTCGGGGCCTCGGCAGCGGTATTCTTTGCTTCGCTGACTGAGATATCACTCTCATCTTCAACCCAGGCAAAAACATCATCAATTGCCGCTTTATTCACATTACCCGCTAATTCCATCTCCCAGGACAGATACATATCTTCAGGATTGAGACTGGCAAAATCAGGGACTTTGCTGGTATCAACTCGTCCATTTAGTGCCCCTAACGTGGCCAGCTCTCTGATCACTCTTACCGGATCATTACCAAACTGCATGAAATTTTTATGCGGTGCAAAACTGATTTTCCAGCCAGCACCTGCACTGACTGCTGCAGGCGTATCGGATGCCACAACAGCTGTCGATGCCGCTGTGGATGGGCCACTCTCAGAGCCTAGAATATTTTGTAACGCATCGAAATTTACTTTTACCTCATCATCATCAACGTCACTGCCTTCGCTGGCAGCGTTCATCATCATGCGCAGGCAATCGACTGATTTTAATAAGACATTAATACCGGCATGGTTCAGTTCGCGAATGCCATCACGCACCTCATCCAGCAGTGTTTCCATAATATGAGTAAAATCAGCGATATTTTGAAAGCCGAAGGTACCACTTCCGCCTTTGATTGAATGCGCTGCGCGAAAGATTGTATTGATCTCTTCGTCGTCCGCTTCACCATTATCAAGATTGAGCAAACCCGTTTCCATCACATCCAGTCCTTCGAAGCTTTCTTCAAAGAAGACCTGATGAAACTGTTCCATATCAATTGCCATAAGGATTCCGTCTCTTTGTTCTTAGTTTCTAAGAAACGTTCACTAACCGATGACTTTTTTTACAACTGCCAGCAACTGATCTGGATTAAAGGGTTTTACAATCCAGCCTGTCGCCCCAGCCGTTTTACCTTCGGCTTTTTTATCGGCTGATGATTCTGTTGTTAGCATCAAAATAGGCGTGAATTTGTAATTTGCTTCAGTACGCAGGTGCTTGATAAAAGTGATGCCATCCATTACCGGCATATTGACATCGGTAATAACCAGATCAAACTTATTGCCCTTAGAAGCATCCAGCGCTTTTTGTCCATCCTCAGCTTCTACCACATCATAACCCGCGCCTTTGAGTGTAAATGCAACCATCTGCCGCATTGAAGCCGAGTCATCAACAGTTAATATCAAAGCCATATCTTAGAACCCCATTTTTTATATTGTTACTGGCATAAAATCAGCCCGTTCTAGCCAAGTTAGTCTTAAATTTGTTATCGATTTATCAATTAACACTAACCTATTGTTTTAAAAACCAATCTATTCAGTCGAATCAGATAATTTAACGGTTATCATTCAGTATGTGATATAGCCTATTACTTTACTTTCCGCCAATAAAATATTGATTTACTTCCGTTTGTTAACAAATTTTTAACGTTTAAACAAAAATACTGACACCATCAGAGACATCAAGCGTGACCACGGCCTCTGTTGCGGTTTCTTCCTGTTCAGAGATACCGTCTGAGTAGCTTTGCGATGACTGCCCGGAAGCAGAATCCGCCGAGGCCTCATTATTGTCCTGCTGTGAGACATCGACATGAGCCAGGTCAAGCCCCTGCTCCTGTAATTGCTCTCTTAATTTGGGCAAGGAGACTTCAATGGCTTCTTTAACAGCCGTCTGGTGTGTCACAAATGATATGCTTGCCTTATCATCTTCAATCTGCAAACGCACGCTGACAGGGCCTAAATGGGCAGGGTTTAAACGCAATTCAGCGACCTGTTGCTGAGCATTATTAAACATCACGCTCACACGCTGTGAAAACTCAGTGCCCCACTGTTTGTTACCCACCGGGGTCAATACTTCATGATGCAATGTGCTAAAGCTATCGGCTGGCATCTTAGTCGCGTCTGTCATGACTGCGCTGCCAGGTTGCTGCGGTGTTGTTACTGCTGTTGCTGTGGTACGCATTAACCGGGTCAGCTCCGCTGAGAACATTTCTGACTTGATACCTGTCGATGCTGTTGCCACGGTATTGGTTTGTTTTTGCTGAGCCGACTCTGTCAGCTCTGTTGTTTCAATAATCTCAAATGAGTCGAGATCTGACATTTCCAGTTCAGATGAAGCGCTGTCATTTTGCGCCAGCGGCCCGACATTTTTATTCTTATCCGGATTATTAAAACTGCTCATTTCTACTTTAAGCCGGCCGGGTGACAGGCTTGCGGCCATCACATGCTGAGTTTGTGAATTATCAGCGCTCGGATCAAACACAGATGGCTGATTAATCGTCGGCTGTCGGCTGCTGCTATCAGTAACATCGTCGCTCAATATATTCGACGCTTCACCGCTGACGGCGATTTGCACAGCGGAAGCAGGGCCTTTTGTCTCAACAGCAATCAGAGCCGCTATTGGAGAGCCGTCTGCCGCAACTGGCTGCGTACTTAAGCCCTCGGCTTCTACTAAAAACGCATCATTTGTTTCATCCAGAGGCAATACGTTGCCATTCAGGAGGCTAGCATCTTCCTCCTGAAGCGATTGCAGCTCATTCAGCACATCGGCTACGGCCTCCAGCTCAAACACTGGTGCAAGCGCTAATTCTTCACTCGATTTGCCTAATTCATCACTCAGGTGTTTGTTAAACGGCGTTTTACCTGTTGCCTGATCAGCTGTCTGGGCCATTGCCAGCTCGGTGTTAGCAGGCTGAACCGGTGTATTCACTAAGGTGAAACTATTATTTATTGATGGCATCTTCACATTCCTAAATATTTATCGTCATCATAATATGACAACTCTTTGATGGCGCTGATTAGCACACGCTACAATAGTCATATCAAAGCTATTGCAAAACGCAGGCCAACAATTTAAATAAATACCGTGATGTGAAAAATGCTGCTGAAGCCTTAATTACGATTTAGAAAAAAACGCTGCTGTGTCAGTTCTTCCTGTTCCATTTGCTCGAGATAGGATTCCTTTTTTCGCTCGTCTTGCTGATATTTTACGACAACGCTTTCTAAAGCCTGACAGCGAGTACGCCTTTGCACCCACTGTTGCTTCAAAATATCACGTTGCTGACAACACAGCTTAATCGTGTTGCTTGCCTGCCCAATGCCCTGATTCAACTTTGCCAAAAAGGCCTGATAATCCAGCAATTTACTCATGGAACCCTGCTGCTGGCTAAGCGTCTGATATTTAAGCAGGTATTCGGCCCTGAAATTTTCCAGCTGGTGCAGCTGATCTTCACTATCAGTGACACGCTTTTGTGCTTCAGCAAATACCCGAGCGGCCTCCTGCTCCTGATTCTTAGCATGGGAGACCACTGGTTTGAGTTTATTTGAACGTTTCATTATTTCCACCGCAACCTGAATAGTTTAGCGTCCGTTGGTTATTAAACTTTAGCTTATTATCTGAGAACAGGCTGATTCATGTTCAGCTCATTGGCCAAAATCACCAGGCGCTTGGCACTCTCAGCCATATCGACCTGCTCGTTCATGGCTTGTTTCAAAAAGGCATTAATATTGGCGTGTAAGCGAATAGACAGATCAATCAACGGGTCTGAGCCAGGCTGGTAGGCGCCGACATTGATTAAATCTCGATTTTGCTGGTACACGGAATACAGTTGTTTTATCGCCTGCATCGCCTGCATATGCTCAAGATCAACCACCGATGGCATCACCCGGCTGACCGAGGCTTCGATATCAATCGCCGGGAAATGCCCTTGTTCTGCCAGTCTTCGTGAGAGCACGATATGACCATCGAGAATACCTCGGGCGGCATCGGCGATCGGGTCGTTGGTATCATCACCCTCTGTTAGCACGGTATAAAAAGCCGTTATCGAGCCCTGGTTTGCATCACCGTTACCTGCCCGTTCGACTAACTGGGGTAATTTTGAAAAAACAGAAGGCGGATAGCCTTTGGTGGCAGGTGGTTCTGAAATCGATAAACCAATTTCACGTTGCGCCTGAGCAAAACGGCTCAGAGAATCCATTAATAACAGAACCTGCTTGCCCTGGTCTCTGAAATATTCAGCAATACTGGTCGCCAACATGGCACCGTGCAAACGAATCAATGGTGGCGCATCGGATGGGGCGGCAACGACAACGGCACGTTTCATGCCTTCTTCGCCGAGAATATCCTGAACAAACTCTTTAACTTCCCGGCCTCGTTCACCAATTAAGCCAACAACGGTAATATCAGCATTGGTATATTTTGTCATCATGCCCAGTAAAACACTTTTACCAACGCCGGTGCCGGCAAACAGCCCCATACGCTGACCACGCCCGACACTGAGCATGGCATTTATGGCCGCCACTCCGACATCCAGCTGTTGTTTAATGGGTTCACGAGTTAACGGGTTTATTTCTTTTCCCACCAGCGAAACATCGGCCTCATACTGTATAGCACCTTTGCCATCTAACGGCTCACCGCGACCATCGATTACCCGGCCTAATAAGCCATAACCTACTTTTACATGGCTGGTATGGCCACTGGGGATGACCCGGGCATTCGGAATCAAACCACGGCTTTCACCCATGGTCATCAGAAAGGTTTTATCATCAGAAAAACCCACGACTTCGGCTTCGATACGGTGCCCGTTCGGCGTTACAATGTCACAGCTGGCACCGATCTCCGATTGACAGCCCACCGCTTCCAGTGTCAGCCCTACCATCCTGACTAAACGACCTTCGACGACGGGCTCACTAAGCGCAATATCGTTCTGCCGGTGTTGAAATCTTTTTAAGAACTTATCACGTCTGCCGTCAAGCTTAGTCATTCGTTATCTCGGTGTCGCCAGCTACTTCATTTTCATTAATATCCTGCACAGCGGCTGGCGGCTTAAGCCCGCTAAACAATTGATCTGTAATTTCTGATAAGCGTTTTTCAAGGCTTAAATCAATGCTCGCCACTTCTGTTTTAATAATGCAACCACCCGCGCTGACACCGGTATCGGCTTCAAAAGTCCAGCCGTGATCCGAATCAGATATGCCGTCTTGCTCTAACAATGCGATATCAGCCGGGTTGAGGTGGATAATTATCTGCCGCTGAGCAACAGGCAGGCGGGTGATTGCCTGCTGCATTAAATGCAAAACATGTGTCGAATCGATACGTAATTCATGCGCCAATATTTGCTTGCAGAAATAAAACACGGTTTCAGTAAGTTGCTGCTCCACATCCTGATCAACCGCATCCAGCGGCTTCGATAACATGTTGAAACAGTTCTGCAGCTGTTGTGCGTTTTGTTTCAAAACAGCGCGTTCCGCTACCAGCTGTTCCTGAATAAACCGTTCGCTGTCTTCTGTGCCCTTTTTGTAGGCTTCTTCAAAACCTACTTTATAGGCTTCATCGTAAGCCTGAGTTTGCACTTCTTCTATTTGCTTAACTGTCAGGAAAGTCGGCGTCTCTTCCTGCTGTTTGATCCGTTGAATTCTTTTTTGTATGCGCTCTTCAAACAGCCTGACGTCATCAATTTCAAGCTGAGCTCGGGGCTGGGTGTGTTTGTTGATAATATCACCCTCCACCGCCGGCAAAGACCAGGAAACCGCATCTTTAAATGATTTATTAGATTTATCAAAATCAAAATCAGACAAACTCTTCCGCCCCGCCCAACTGGATATCACCCTCATCTGCCATACGACGAGCTATTGCAATAATCTCTTTTTGAGCCGCTTCAACCTCACTGACGCGAACCGGACCACGGACTTCGATGTCCTCTTCCATCATTTCAGCCGCGCGTGATGACATATTCTTAAGGAATTTCGCTTTCACCGCCGCCTCAGCCCCTTTCAATGCAACCACCAGGCTTTCGGAAGAGACTTCTCTCAACAGTGACTGAATACCCCGGTCATCCACTTCCACCAGGTTATCAAAGACGAACATAAGGTCATGAATTTTTTCTGCGGTATCCTGATCGGCCTCAGCAATTGTTGAGGTAATCGCCGCTTCGGTCACACCATCCATATAGTTAAGGATATTGGCCGCGGTTTTCATGCCGCCAATACTGGACTGGGTGACATTTGAGCTACCTTCAAACTGTCTTTCCATTATTTTATCCAGTTCCTGCAAGGCTGCAGGCGCGATACCGTCAAGATAAGCCACACGCATTAAAATATCCGGGCGCTGCCTTTCAGGCAATAATGCCAGCACCTCAGCAGACTGGCTGGCATCCAGATAGGAAAGCACGATGGCAATAATCTGAGGGTGCTCTAAACGTATTACTTCAGCAACAGAGCGCCCATCCATCCATTTCAGCGCTTCTAAGCCACTCTGACCGCTGCCCATCAAAATACGATCGATCATATTACCGGCTTTGTCTTCACCCAACGCCGCAACCAACATCGAACGAATATAATCTTCAGATCCAATACCCAGTGATGACTGATCGCCGACTTCTCCCATAAAGTCGTCCATGACTCTATTAACCGTTGCCTGGTTAATATTCGACATTGACGCCATCGCACTACCTACGGCCTGAACCTCTTTAGGGTTCATGTGCTTGAGCACTTCAGCTGCATCATCCGTACCCAGCGTCAACAATAAAACAGCCGATCTTTCAACCCCGGTGAGTTTTTGCTCTTCAGGTACTATTTCTTTTTCATCAGCCATTAAGCAGATACCCAGTCTTTAACCACTTTAGCGACACGCCTTGGATCATGTTCAACCATTGCTTTTGCAAACTCAACTTTCTTATCATTCAAATCCGGTAATGGAATCGCTCCATCATCTTCAACTTTACCTTCCAGCTCATCCTCTTCTGGCGTATGAATCACCACAGGAGGTCTGTAATTTGAAAGGTTTCTTAGTGAAGGTTTTAGCACACCAAATACAATGTACAAGACCAACAACACACCAGCGGTCTGTTTCATTGTAGGCCAGAACCACTCTTGCTCGTAAAAAGGCACATCAAGCGGTTCCAGCTCATCCGGTAGCAAGAAGGGAGCGCTGATAACATTGACCCGGTCGCCACGCTCCATATTATAGCCGATTGTTTCCTGTACCAATAAAGTCAAACGTTGCAGCTCTTCTTCATTTAAAGCCCGGCGTTCAAATTTAGGCTCTTCTTTAACCGGTAAACCTTTTTGCTTGGCTTCAGCTGCCGCTTTTAACTTGGCCGCTTCTGCTGCCGCCGCTGCCGCCACTGCAGCAGCCTGGGCAGCAGGATCAGGGTTCGGCGCCGCTACAGCCGGCTTTTCCACAGGGAATAAAGCATGATCTACCAATACAGCAACCGTTAAACGTTTAACCAGACCTGTACTGCGTTTTTTGTGACTAATGGTTTTATCGACTTCAAAATTTCGAACCGCGTTGCGTGAGCTGTTGACTATGCCATTATCAGTCGCATTCACATCGGTAATCTCAGTATTTTCAGTCAATACCGCATCGCCGGGGGGCTTGTTAGTCAACGCACCGGGGATGCCTTCTGCTTCCAGGCCGGCTGCTTTACGGTTTTCGCTGGTCTGCTCACTGCGAACTATGCGTTTTTCAGGGTCAAAATTTTCAGAGGTGCTTTCGATGGCATCAAAATCAACTTCTGCATTAACCTCGGCGCGAACTTTGCCGACACCAATAATCGGAGCCAGCAGGGTTTCGATGCGTTGTACCAGGTCGGTCTCTAACTGGCGCGTATATTGATACTGCTTAACACCCATTGCCATCGAATTGTTTTTATCGGTTGCATCAGATAACAGACGACCATTTTGATCGACAACAGTCACTTGCTGAGCACTCAGATGCGGCACACTGGAGGAAACCAAATGAACAATCGATGCGACGTTGGCGCTATTGATACCTTCTCCGCCAATTAAATCAACAACCACCGATGCACTGGGCGGGATTCTGTCACGCACAAAAACCGACTGTTTAGGCAACGCCAGATGCACGCGGGCTTTGCGGATATTACGCAAACTACCAATGGTTCTGGCCAGCTCAGATTCAAGTGCATGGTGATACCGCGCGGCCTCAACAAACTGACTGGTGCCAAAACCCTGGTCTTCAGATAACTGCTCCATGCCCCGGATCGTGGCTTTTTTGGGTATGCCTAAAGCTGCCATTTTTAAACGCGCATCATGCAATGCCTCTTTATCAACCATAATCATGCCGGTTGCAGTATCCAGCTCGTAGTCGATATCGGCAGCCAGTAATGCACTGGAAACATCGGCAGCATCTTCACTGTCCAATGAAGAATACAATGGCGTCATATTGGGTGAGATAGACCAGATAGCAATTAACAATGCCAGCCCGAATACGGCTGAAAAAGAAAAGATCAGGCCCATTTGTTTGACAGCTGGCATTTCCAGCATGCCATGAATCATGGGCGGTAATTTTATCGTGCCTGGCGGCAATTCAACTTCGGCATCAGGGTCAACATCGGTCGCAACGATTGCTTTATTAGCGTTTTTTGCATCGGTTGCTTCTAATTCTTTGGCGGCCATCTTGGTTACTCCAACTCGCTTTTTAGTCTATCGTTCAAAGGCCTTAAACCGGCATATTCATCACTTCTTGATAGGCACTTAATAATTTATTTCGCACCTGCGTCATTGCCTGAAAAGAAACGCTGGCTTTTTCCAGCGCCACCATCACTTCCGGCAAAGTAATATCCGGATCCCCTTTCTCAAAAGCCGTCGTCAATTGAGCCGCGGTCATCTGCGTCTCATTGACTGAATCAATTGATTGTTTTAATAAATTAGAAAAGTCAGGTTTATTGGTGCCAGCAGGCGACTCGACATTCAGGTTAGCAGAGGACTGCTCAACCTGAGAGGCCATTGAGCGCATTTGTGCCAGTAGTTGATTAACATTCATTTCACTCATGGCATCACCTGCGTCAATTTTTTGTTTAAAATATTCATTATTTAATCTGTTTGCATAAATCAGGCCAATTTAAATCATTCGCCGTTAGCCGCTTGCGTTTGAGCATGGCCGGCGCGCTTTAGCCGGGTATCGGCACACCGTTATCGCGCATTCTGGCTAATTTGTAACGCAGGGTGCGAGGGCTGATACCGAGTTTTTCAGCGGCGTATTTACGGCTACCGTCTCCGGCCTGCAGCGCGTCTAAAATCAGCTGTTGCTCACGGTCTTTTAAATCACTGACCAGCACTGACTCATCGGCCACATTACTGACAGCGTGTTCAGCACTATCAGAGAATGACTGCATGCTCGGCTCGTACTGGATATCTTCGGCATAAATAGTCTCTGAGTTTTTCAAAATCAATGCACGTTGAATGGTATTGTCCAGCTCACGCACATTGCCTGGCCAGTCATGAGCCAGTAATTTTTTTTCTGCTGTCAGATCGAAATTAACCGGCTGACTGTGCGGTCCGAGATGGCGATGCAACAACTGCTTTGCGATCGGTACAATATCATCGCGACGGTTTCTCAGCGCCGGTATGACGATAGGGAATACGTTTAAGCGATAAAACAGATCTTCACGGAACCGACCGGCTGCCACTTCTTCACGCAAGTTTCTGTTAGTCGTGGCCAGTACTCTGACATCCAGTGCAATGGATTTTTTACCGCCTAATCGTTCAACCTCTTTTTCCTGTAAGACACGCAACAGTTTGGCCTGTAATGCGACGTCCATTTCAGACACCTCATCGAGCAGCAAAGTACCCTGCTGTGCCTGCTCAAATTTACCGGCATGCGCCTGGCTGGCACCTGTAAACGCGCCTTTTTCATAACCGAACAGCACCGACTCGAGCATGTTTTCAGGAATCGCCGCACAGTTGATCGCCATAAAAGGGCCTTTTTTACGGCTCGAATGATGATGAATATACTGAGCAAATATTTCTTTACCAACACCGCTTTCGCCATTGAGTAAAACTGTGGCTTCACTTTCTGCAACGCGTTTCACCAGCGCCTTTAATTTAATAACATTTTTGTCAACCGCCACCAGTTTATCATCGGCTTCAACTTCAGGAAAAATTGATTCCAGCAACTGAATTAACTCCGTGGTTTCAAACGGTTTAATCAGGTAATCGGTGGCACCTTTGCGGATTGCCTGCACCGCTTTTTCAATGGTGCCATACGCGGTCATCATTACCACCGGTACCTGGTGACGGTTTTGTTTAAGCTTTTGCAATAATTCAAAGCCATCCATGGGCTGCATCTGAACATCACTTAATACCAGATCAACATGATTATTCTGATATTTTAACAATGCCTGTTGACCATCCTCGGCTTGCAAAACATCATAACCATTGAGGCTCAGAGTGTCGCTTAAGGCCTCTCTCAGGCTGGCATCGTCTTCAACCAGTAATATTTGTTTTTTCATTTATAAAACCTTCAAACAACCCGTGTCTGCGTAATTTTCTGTCATCAATTTTTTATTAATCTGTTTTGTTTTGCTGTGGAGCATTTTTTCTGTCTGATAATAATGTAAGCGAATCTGCATCGCTGTTCCCCGACCCTGTTCAGAAACCGCTGTCAGGCTGCCATGGTGGGCATGAATAATCGACTGTGAAATGGCCAGTCCGAGTCCGGTTCCATTGCTTTTAGTGGTATAGAACGGTTTAAATATTTGCTGACACTGAAGAGCATCCAGCCCCGGTCCGTTATCTTTGACAGTGATCAGTAGCTGGCCGTCACAGTGCTGCAGCGTTATTCTTGTTTTGATAGTTAAGCCACCGGTAACCAGTTGATGAGTATTTTCAACAAGACTGATAAGCACCGAGAGTAAGGCGTCCCGGCTGCCTGCCACCACAATATCGTGGTCTGTTATATTCTGCTCATTGATGGCTAAATCAAAAAACTCATAATCTTTTTCTTTAAAATATAGATCCAGTGAATGCAATAAATCCCGGATGCTGACCTGATCATTTTCAAATTCACCGTCGCGGGCAAACAACAGCATGTCGTTCACCAGCTGATCAAGATGATGCAGGTTATTTTTTATTCTGTCAGTGGATTTGCAGCGCAACTCATCGCTGATATCGGGATGTGAAAGCTGTTCAATGGATAATAATGCTGAGGCTAATGGTGTGCGTACCTGATGTGCCAAACCGGCGGTGATCTCTCCCAGCTCAGCCAGACGCGTTTGACGATAGCTCGATTGTTGCAGCTTATGACTCAGGCTCACATCAGTGAGAATAATCACCTGCCCCTGCTCTGCCTCTAAGGCTCGCTGGTTGTAACTGTATACGCTGGCATCAGCGCCAACTAACTGATGACCATTAAAACTAAACTGCTGTTCTAACAATAACTCCCAGTTCATGCCAACGATATCGTCTTTGAAAATATCTTTTGCTGTTTGATTGGCCGAACGTATTGTATGAGACTGATCGACCCAGATTACTGCAGCCGGCATGGCCGCGTGCAAGGCCTCAAGCCGATCGGCCAGTTTTTCTTTTTCAGCCAGTTGTTTGAGTTTTTCTGAATTGGCAAGCGCCAGCGATTTTGTTAAACGCTCGACGCGTAACTCCAGATCACGGTAACTGGATTCCAGCTGGTCCGACATCTGACTAAACAGCTGAAAAGCAGCCTGCAATTCAGCCTTGTCGGTTATTGCTATCTCAGATTGCGCTTGTAGTGTTTGCATCACAGTGTCGTTTTTGCGTCGTTAGTTAACTTAACGATAACAAATGCACTTAGTATGCCAACTAAATATATCCTATATAATCAACAAGATAGAAGACTATACGTTGTGAAGCTAGTCAAATTTATGTCACATCGGCGGCTTTTTGTAAGCCGTATTTTTTTAATTTCTCGACCAGCGTGGTCCGCCTCATGTTCAAAAGTTTTGCCGCATGCGCCACGACACCAGAAGAACTATCAAGCGCCTGCTTGATTAATTGCACTTCCATATCCGCCAGATGCGCCTTGAGATCAATACCATCTGATTTAAACATGCCAGAGGCTTCTGTCTTTACCTCTGCCGGATCAAAATTCCACAGCGCATTGGCCTCATCACTCGATACCTGTGCATCAGCAACGCGATATGGTGTTGTCACGGCATCATCTGAATCTTCTGTAAAATGCGAGCCGCTTGCCTGTTCTGATTGCGTCGCACGTTTATTAATGTATTTTGCAGGCAGATCTCGCACATCGACAATGCCATTCGGGTACATGATGGTCAGACGCTCAACCAGATTTCCCAGCTCGCGGATATTACCTGGCCATTGATACTGTGACAGCATGTCAGTGGCCGCTGCCGTCAGGCGAACCGAGCCCCGGTGATCGGTTTCCAGTTTATCGATCTGTTCCTGCAATAAGGAAGGTATATCGCCCAGGTGATCACGCAATGATGGCATCTCGATCGGAAACACATTTAAACGATAAAATAAATCCTCTCTGAACTTGCCATCCACGATCGAGTTTTCAAGATCGCGGTGGGTTGCCGCGACAATCCTGACATCGGCATGGATGCTCTGGTTACTGCCAACCCGCTCAAAGATACGCTCCTGTAATACGCGCAAGAGTTTGACCTGCATTGGCAGGCTCATATCGCCTATTTCATCAAGAAACAAAGTGCCGCCCTGAGCCATTTCAAAACGTCCCTGACGCGCCGTGATCGCCCCGGTAAAAGCGCCTTTTTCATGTCCGAATAGTTCACTTTCCAGTAAATCAGCCGGGATGGCTCCACAGTTTATAGGTACAAAGGGTTTGTCTTTTCTGTCTGACAGCGCGTGTAACATCCGCGCTACCACTTCTTTGCCGGTACCCGACTCTCCCAAAATCAGCACATTCGCCATCGTTGGCGCGACCTGCTCAATCATGCTCCGTATGCGTTGAATGACTTTGCTACTACCGCATAAATCAGGTGTTTTTTTAGCCGCTGACTGGCGAATCGGCGCATTGATGCCCTCACCTTTTATGCGGTTTTGAAAAGCACTGCCATTCTCTTTTCCGGTACGCGCTTTTGCGCCCGCCTCAGCCATTCGCAGCCTGAATTTTTCAACCCGGGCAAACACCTCGTTAAGTTCTTCGAACTGAAGCGGGTAGGATAAATGAGACATCACCGAGGCATATTGACTCATGTTATCCTGATAATATTTTTCGTCGTGATTATAAACAATCACCGGCAATAACTGATCGACACCGTCGAAACGTTTGATTAGATCGACTGTTTCTGTCTCAACATCACTTTTCCCCAACAACATAGCAAAGTAATCACGATGCAAGTCTTCTGAAGTAATCGATGTTTCTATCATCAAGTCAACATCATAGTTGACGAAGGAAAGCAGGCTCTTTATCTCATTTGCCAGTGACAAATCAGATTCGATCAGCAAAATACACGGTTTGCCGTTAGTTGTTGTCATACCATCCTCATAAACATAGCCGCTTATTACGGTTTTTTTTCTTTAGCTCAATTTCACTGTTAGCTTTTTGGCACTGATAACAATTTTTGACGCTGATTAAAATTAATTAACAGAGAGTTAAGCACAGATCTGCTATTTGTCAAAATTCCGCCAGTGGTTTTTCAATGTTGTGACAATTTGGGTGTTTTTTTGACAAAAACGGACAGCGATTCACGTAATTGCACCAGCAAAGCCGTTGCCTGATGCAAGGATTGCTGGTTTTTGTTTTGTATTGAATCCACTAATAAACGACTGACATAACGGTAGATATCGTCCATGTTGGCGCTCATTGAAGGGTTGAGTTGATGGTCCAGCGTCATTTGCAGGCGTTCAATGACCGCTACCGCTTTTAGAATACTGCTTTGATAACTCTCGTTACTCCAGCCCGTTAACGTGGCTCTGGCATGGCTTATATGCAGCAAAGATTTATCGAACAGCATGATGATAATCTGCATTGGATCATCAGCCCATATCTTATTAAGTGCCTCACCTTGAAGCGGTGGTGTTATTTTTATTGTGGCTGCATTTCTATTCATAGTCACAGTACTGCAAGCTCAATGCCAACTTATCAAATACCTTAAATTCAATAACTTAGACGACTTATGCTTTTTATAAACGAGCTTGGGCAGGTAAAACAATGCCTCAGCGGCAAACATTGCCTGTATTAACGCGGGTTTTTATTAGCTGATATTTAAAATCAGCTATTGCTTGAATAAGCAGATATGGCGTGTTTGGCATCACCTATTTTTGAAAACACAGTGCCAATTTCGTTTTTAATACTCTGACTGATGTTTAATAACTCATGATCGATAGACTGGATCTGCTTGATGCCCTCAGCAAGCTCGCCGGCCTCTTCTGTGCTAACCGGGCTGGCAAAGAATTTTTTTAATAATGCCAGACGGCTATGATCGAGTTCTGCAATCCTCTGCCAGGGCTGTTTGGCATATTCTTCATCCACAGCAAGATCCGATAACGATTCGTTAGGCACAGCCAGCTGACGCATTTTCTGCGTCAGCTGGATTATTGCCTGCCATTGCTGTTGTCGTTGCGGTTTCATTTATGCGCTTGATCAGACTTCATTTGTTTTTATCGGAAAATTCTTTTCTGACATCTTGCGGAATAGCCGACCAGCCGGCTTTGATCTCGTTGAGCAGACCAGCCACCTCGTCTAGCAAATCCATATTATTGCTCATATTCGCTTCGAGCAGTTTGCGCTGCATGTAATCATATAAAGAGAACAGGTTTTCAGCGATTTCGCCGCCTTTTTCCATATCCAGTGACGTCACCAGACCGTCAATAATGGAAATGGCTTTGCTCACATCCTCGCCTTTGCGGGCAATATTGTTCTGCAGCATTTGGTATTTGGCACTATTGATTTTTTCTAAAGCGCCGTCCAGTAACATTTGAATTAAATGATGCGGATCTGCAACATCAACAGCGACTTTGGTACCAACCTGTTTGTACTGATTCATAGCAACAGAATTATGCATAGTGTGTTTCCTTTTGTCTTTGTCTGTGCTCATCTATTATTTATAGTAGATAAATAATAAATTTGGCTAATAACTTGTTAGCGGCTATAGCGCCAAAAAACTTTAATGATTTTTTATTTTTTATTTGGGCGCCGGCCAGGCAACTGATTGCCACCTTATCTCACGCGACAGGAGTATGAGATGACATTTATCACCTCTTACCTACTTGTATTTTTGGTAGGGACGCGAGTTGCTGCGACAGATAACTACTGGTCACATTAAGCCGGCCCATCAACACATCCAGTGCCACGAACTGTGCACGGTAGCGTTTCTCTATCGAGTCTACCCGTTTCGTCAGTGCGCTTCGCTGTTCGGAGATATTTTCTATGGTCGCATCAAGACTATTGGTTTTTGCAGTGATAAGACCGCTTGATGACAAAAATTCACTCAACATGCTATTCAGACTGCCGGCAAAACCCTTGCTGAAATTCACCGTGCCCCGGCCACCGGTTGAACCACCGGTAATTTCCAGTACCATGCCGGCTGTCACACCACTGCCTGTCAGCTGCTGCCCCTTTCCAGTAGCCACTGTGCCGTTAATCGTACCACTGACATCCAGCCCATCGGTCACGGCTGCACTGCCATCAAAACCCAGCGAGGCATTATTAGCGGCTATTTCTACCTTAGAGCTGCTGCCAAAGCTGTTTGAAGTAATTTCAAAATGGTCGCCGACATAACTCACCGTGACACTGACACCACCTTCTTGTAATCCGGCACTACCATTTAGACGATTTTGTATTTCACTGGCCAGCGCATCCATATCGGCATAGGCGGCCTGGGTTAAGAACACCTCACCAGAACTGACACCATCAATTTTCAAATTCATCAAATCATTGGTGCCATCAATGGTAACCGGACCCGCCACAGCCGTACCGGTTAACGCACCGTTAGTAGCCAGTTGTGTAATGCGCACATCATATGCGCCTTCCTGGGTCTTGGAACTTGAACTGATGAAGTTAATGTCATTATCGCTGGGGCTGGCATTGGAATAAAACAGTTTAGAAACCGCATCGAAATCGGTATTCATCGCTGAATTAAATTTACCGGAATCGAGTGACAGTGTGCCGTCACGCTGCGTGGTAATACCAATAGAAGATAAGGTGTTGTAATTGCTGTTATTATCAATCACCGAACCCATTTCGCGGCGAATTTGGCGTAATACATTTCTTGTTGTGGTATCACCGAGCAATAAACCCGATGGGCCATCGCCACCGCCAAACTGGGTTAAGCCCGCAACGGTATTAACAAGCTCATTGTATTTTTTAATAAAGTTACCGACATTGGATTCTGCATTGGAATTATCCTGATTAATGGTGACTTGCGTGGGGTTACCAATATCGGCTGATTTCAGATTTAATGTTACACCATGAATTGCGCCAATTATTTCATTGGTTGAGCGTGTGATTTGTAAGCCATTAATTTTTACAATAGCATCGGATGCAGCTTGCGTTTGCTCCGCATGAGTCGCATCAATATTAAAAGCCAGTTGAGATAAACCGGTAGTATCGAGGTTATCAGCAGGCACTCCGCCTTCATCAACCGTAATATTCAAACTGTTGGTGACACCCGAATCATCAGAAGAGATTAACAGCTTAAAACCTGTACCGTCATCAACCACGGTTGCCGTAACACCGATGCCCGCTTCGTTAATGGCATCACGCAGGCCTTCCACCGTGTTATTGGCATTGGTAATGGTAATGGATTGCGAGCTTTTATCCGGGTTAGTTGTAAAGCTGGTATAGGTATCGCTGCCCGATGTGTAATCGGTGGTACCAAAATCGAATGTCAGTGTGCCCGTACCGACGACTGTATCCAGTGCATCAAAAGCGATGCTTGCCAGGCTGTGTGACTGCGCCAGGCTTTCAACCTCTACTGAATAACTGCCACTGCTCGCAATGGTAGAAGCCGATGCATTTAATAACGAGGTATCGCCGACACTGACTTTATTAACAGAAAAACCGGCAGACGTTTTTAGCGAACTTAAGGATGATTTAAAACTGGTGACCGCACTGGTGAGACTACCGAATGCAGATATTTCAGAGAGCGCTTTGGCTTCCTGCTGGTTCAGCCTGTTTTCTGTGGGCGCGCGTTCAGCCTGAATGATCTGCTGTAACAGACCATTAATGTCTAACCCTGAACCGATTCCCGACGCTGAAAGTGTGGCCATATTGAACCTCTAATAACTTATGTCTCTATACAATACGAGTATAGTGCAATATTAAGGCCAATTATGCCGAGGTCTGAACGATAAAGCCTGTTTCGCTGTCTACACTTTCCCTGATGGTTTCTGACAACTTAAGCACTTCCTCGGAAGGAATCTGACGTATCAGCTCGGCTGTCTCAGAGTTAACCACTTTAATGACCGTGCGGCCGCTGTCATCGTCAACACTGAAATGCAAATCGCGATTGACAAACTGCGCATGATTATTGAGCTGCTCAACCACTTCCCGTGCTTTTTCTTTGCTCACTTGCTGCGAGGCTTGCTGAGTCTGCTGCAATGATTCTTTTTGCGCCGATTCCTGCACCTGTTCAGTGGCAGGCGGTAAATCAGTGCCCGTAGCTGCTGCAAGAGTTTGCCGCTTTTCATTGCCTGGCGTATTGATAGCGACGGACTGTGCTGCATTAACCGTGGCTGTTTTCATTGAATGATTACTCATGATATCAGAAGACATATCATCACCTATTCACCGTTTTTGTTCATTAAATGTCTGTCTGCTAAAAACGACAACGCGGCCGAGGGAAAAATCCCCCGCCCGCTCACTTAATACTAAAGTGTTGTCATTGTCTTAGCTCATCTAGCGCTAAACTTACTGTAGTAAGCTCAGAACTAATTGAGGCAGTGAGTTGGCCTGAGACAACATCGCTACACCTGCCTGCTGCAGAATCTGCGTACGGGTCAGGTTGGCTGTTTCCGTGGCGAAGTCAGTATCCTGAATTCGACTACGTGCAGCGCTCAAGTTCTCAACCGTTGTTGACAGGTTAGAGATGGTTGATTCAAAACGATTCTGAACCGCACCCAGTGCACCACGAAGGCTGTTAACTCGAGCCAGTGCACCATCAGCAATATCAATCGCGTCTGTAGCACCTTGAGTTGTACTGATATCAATGGTGTTAACCGTTTTGTTATCACTTGCCTGTAACTGAGTTGAATTACCAGCAAACAAACCACCGGTGATTTCACTCAAGTTAGATGACACACTGAAATAACCACCGTTTGATTTGAACTCAACCTCACCACCAATCACTGTGGAGTCACGAGAACCGGCATTAATACCGCCAGTTTGCAGAGTTGTTGCAACCCCAACACCGCCTTCTACATCCAGTGTTACTGACTGACCTAACACACCATCTGCCGCAACTGAACTATCAAAGTTAGAGATACTGATATCAGCACCTGTCTTATGCTCAAGAGCGATTGATTCGCCATCCAGGCTCAATACCGCCGAAACGCCGGTTTGACCCGATTTATCATTGATCGCTTCAGCCAGCGAACCCAGATCAGTTGTGGTCACGTTTGATGAGAACTCAACATCATTCAAGGTAAATGAAACCACACCGTCTAATGACAGATTACTGATAGTGGCTTTAGTATTGGCGGTTGCTGCTACACCGGTTGCATCCGAAATAGCATTAACCTGTGCGACGATATCAGAAGCTTCTGCATTTTCCAGAATTTCAAGATTAACCGAAGACTCGCCGTTGATCGTTAAAGTCTGAGCGTTAACATTGTTACCACCTGAAGTATCAGCCACACCATACGCGGTGTAGTTAGCTTCACCACCACCAGTAGTATTACCCAGCAAGCTAGAAGCCGACGAGGTATTAGCCGCTGTTGAAGTAATGCTATAACCGGTATCTAGCACAATATCGATCGCTGCAATTTTAATCGCTGAATCCTGCGCCAGAGCTGCGTTATCCGACAATGTAATGCCTTCAAACTTAGCCGTACTGATCAGATTTGTGCTGACTACAGCATCCGCACCTGTAGCCGTAACAGTACCCGCATCCAGCGTTGTGTTTACTAACGTTGTCGTATCTGTATTGCCTGATACCACATCAACACTACCATCTGCTGTTGTACCATCATCAAAAGCGGCAACAACCAGTGCTGTACTATCTGCTTTTAGAATGGTAACGCTACCGGCTCCATCATTCACAACACTGTAAGCAGCTGGATCTAATACCTGCGAAGCAGCCGTTGCAAAATTGTTAGCCTGAGTAATAGCCGATGCGTCGGTTAAATATGAAATCGCTGCACCGCCATCAATGGTCAAAGAATGAGTTTCACCTGCAGTACCAGTAACAAAGTTACCAAAAGTTACAGAGGTAGCATCTGAAATCACAAAATCTGATATACCAATATCAGAAGCACCGGCCGCCGCTTCACTGGTCAGCAGCACTTCACCACTGTTAGACGTTGTAGAGGCTTTAATACCAATCGTATTCGTACCGATTGAAGCATTAATTTCAGCAACCACCTGATCTTCTATATTGGCATAGGTTGTGGTATCACGAATAAAGCTAACCACATCACCCGTACCGGCCGCACCAGCCGCATCAAGCACCTCAAACGATATGCCATCACCGTGTTCAATGTTTTTGGATTCTGAAAAATCCAGTACTGCTGTATTAGTGGTTGCCGCTGTCGCGGTGACACCATCAAGTGCATTAAAAGCAGTTAGCAGTGCAGCCTGAGTTTCGTCTGTTGCTACAATCGCCTGAGTATCAGTATTGCCATCAATATCTGTTGTAGTCAGTGTTTGCAGTGTTTGAGTATAACTTGCCACAGCATTATCAGCACCGGCTAATGCATTACCTGAAATAACCCGAAGATTAGTATAAGTTGAGTTAGCGATACCCTGTGTATCATTACCCGTGATTGCATCATTGGTACTGACTTTGTTAATACCGATTGAATCGGCTGTGGCACCGGAAACACTGACATTGATTGTCTGGTTTGCTTCTGCACCAACCTGGAATGACTGCGCGGTGAATGAACCATCCAGCAATTTCAGACCATTGAATGAGGTGGTTTGAGCGATACGATCCAGCTCTGAAACCAGCTGGTTAACCTCTGACTGCAGACTTAAACGGTCAGAAGCTGAGTTAGTTGAGTTAGCAGACTGAACCGATAACTCACGAATACGTTGTAAGATGTTACCAGACTCAGATAACGCACCCTCAGCCGTTTGTGACAGAGAGATCGCATCATTGGCATTTCGACTTGCCTGGCTCAGACCACGGATTTGAGAAGTAAAACGATCCGAGATCGCAAGACCCGCCGCGTCATCTTTTGCGCTGTTGATACGTAAACCAGAAGACAATCGTTGTAAAGAAGTCTGTAACTGGCTCTGCGAACTGTTCAAGTTACGTTGTGCGTTCAAAGACGCGAAGTTAGTATTAATGACTTGAGGCATGATGCTCTCCTGTTTCTTCCGTCGCTTTTTAAGCCAACGGAAGTGTTTAAGACTTAAATTTCAGCGATGTTAATAGATTTACTACGTTCAAGTACTTTAGCGGTCAGCTTCAAGATAACTTTAGACTTTATTTCGAAAAAAGGCAGCGTTCGGAGACATGCCAAGAAAACCATCGTAAGACATTGATTTTTATAGATGTACTTCTGATTTGATTAATAAACTATGCGCATGGCCATGCCGCTGAGAAACTAAATTACGATTATTTGGGCTTAAATACTGATAAAGCTTGCCTGGCATCAACTGCGGCGCTGACCCTGATGATACCTGGCCTATTGGCTTAGCGCTTGACTGACGCCCGCGAGTATCGGCGCAAGCCACTCACTAGCGTCTGTTTACCGAGTCACAGACTCAGCACTACGCCATTAACACTTGCCCGCGATTTGGCATTAAACAAACGCCAAGCAGCCTTATTAATAAGGCAATGGCTATTTGTGAGATCAAGGAGCGTTTCTTTATCGGCAGACTTGTCAGCGGGAAATTATCAGCAAGAGGCGTAGCTCTCGTTTGAGACCACAGCAAAGCTGTGATAGCTAAAAAAACAGCTGGATTAATCATCTTTAAGCAAACTTGTTCTGAACAGCAAAAACACCCGCCCCTTTTACTGCCTCAGCAAAGGGGGCGAGGTGAAGGCAATGGCAGCAATTACTGGGCTTTTGTTTCTTTATTTATTTGCATTGCAACCTTAGTGACCGCATCGCTGAGGCCATCTAAAAATACTTCTTTACTGTCGTCAGTCAGACCGATATTGCCGAGAACCAGTACCAGATTTTCTGATGATTCACCTGCAAAACCGTATGTACCGGTATTGACCCGTATCTTGCCATTCTTGTCATATACTGAAAGCATTACAGTTGTAATACCTGTGCCCGCACCATTACCACCTAATGACATCATACCTGCTTTATATTCTAATTTTGTTCTAACAAAAGCAAACGCATCAACATTAAGCGCTGAAGCTAATTTGTTAAGTTGCTCTTTATAGTTTCCAGGAACCAGCATTGCCGGCATGCCTTTAGCATGAACCGAACCGATCTTCTGTACTTTCATTAGAGTAGAATATTCTTTTTCATTTAAATCATTCACAGATTTGACAAAATCTTTATAGACTGACTTATTCATATACAACTTTGGATTAATCACAGTCCAGTTTTCAACTTTATCCAGATCTCTGACAATCACATTTACAGACTTATTAGCAAAGTCCTGAGCAAAATTAGCAATACCGCTTTCATCTACTTTTTCTTTAGGCTTACTAGATATAGCACTTAGCATTGACAGACCGGATGTTAAACCACCACCGCCATCTAGACTCTTAATGCTTCTATTGGCTTTAACACTGATAACGGCTACTTTTTTTATAGCGCCAATGCCCGGCTTTTTAACGATGGTGTTTGCGGAAAAACAACCCGACGTTAACACAGCCAGAGCCATTACAATTATTAACTTTTTCATTTTATTTCCTCAGTAGTTTCTATCTCCGCATGAAAGTTAGAAAAAAATAAACTTCATGCAGTATTTATTATTATCTTGTTACACACGGTACACAGTTCAACCCAGCTTGTGCAGCTAAACAGACTATAGGATTCGTGCGATGACAGCCATCCCTTGCATGAGTGGGTTAGCGATGGACAACGGCATTCTGCTGCTGCCGAGATGACTAGCGGTAGAAATGAAAGAATCAGTGGTCGCATTCGTTACGACCCAAAAGCCAGCTCTTTAGTAAAAGCTAATTAATATACTGTAAGTATTTTATTATTTAAGTCACTAGTGTGCCGTTAACTTTCCAACTTTCTGTCATCGAAAAGAAATAGAAGGCTATCATTAAACAAGTAGCCATATAGACATGAAACGATCTTTTAAAGGATACGCTTTTACGTTAGCAATAAATCAAAAAAGATCGTCATTCCTGCGGTGTTTTGAGCGGAAATCTGCTAATAAACCCTGGCTTGCGGCTAAAAGCATACCGCGATGACGGTTAACCGACAGCAGTGTGTTTGAGTCTAAATATAATCAAATAATGACAACTGTTGTATCTGTGCGAAGCTTTGTTGCGCAGCCTGAAAAGCGGTCATCTGAAAATTCAGCTGTGATATGGCTTCGGCATAGTCGAGGTCAATGATATCGGAGCGAATCTTTTCTAACTGGTTTTTCTGCGATTCATTCTGACCTTCCTGGCTTTCAACAATATTCAGCCTGGCACCAATAGCGGTACGGCTACTGACTATATTACTCGATGCCTGAGAAATGTTTGATAAACTAATGGCAATGCGCTGACTAAGCTGGGCCAGCATACTGACACCGTTTTCTTCATTTGGCGGCTCTTCAAGATCATTGACCAGCTCACGCAGGGTGGTAAAGATATCCTGATGCCGGCTGGCTTTAACGGTGAAAACATCGTTGCCTTCCGGGTCACCCTCGATGCTGACATCATGGCCGTCAAAAATAAATGACTGCTTCTCAACATACTCTCGTGCCGGCTGTCCGACTACGGTATTGACGATATTAATGCCCAATGTCTCTAATGCACTGCCCTGAAACACCAGACTGGCTGTATCGGTTAAACCAAACTGGTCCGAATTAATCACTATCTCTTCTGTGAGGGGTGAGTTTGGCGCGGAGGCATTAATGCCTGTTGCCGCATTGATTTCTGCGGCAATGGCGGTGGCAGTGATGCCCAAACCGGCGGTTAATTCGATTTCTACCGGCTGTTTGTTACCATCGATATAAATGTCTAACTGGTTGTTTCTGTCAATACCACTGTCATAATCATTGGCCACCAGACCCAGCACATTATTACTGAAGCCGATTACCCGCAAATCAATGTCCGCGCCTTCTTCTGCCGTGGTTAAAATAATATTACCGGCGCCATTTCGACTGACCTCTAGTTTGCTTTCACCAAAGGCCACATCAACCTGTTGTTGTAAATAGCCGATTAATGAACCCGCGTTATGCACGCCCGATAAGTTAACCGTTCTGGTTTGGCCATTCACATTTAAACTAAACGCTGTCGGTGCACCGGTATCAAAATCTGCCCCCAAAGACAGGTTAGCCAGGCCTGTTATCTCTGCCGGCTGGTCAGCATCATAAATATCAACACCGCCAAGCCCGAGGTCGGCAGATGTCACCGTGCCGGGTGATAAATTCAGATCAATAACATCGAAAAACTTTTCTTCCCGAACCGGTGGGTTAGTGCCCGCCACATTAATGGCCTGCAGCCCTAAACTGGCTGCCGTACCGGCCAGATTTGAAAAGGTTAGACTGCTTTGCTGCCCTTCTTTTTCCAGCGACTCTATAATCATGTTACCCGCGGCATCGACATAGCCTTTAACCACATCCTGACCTAACTGTGTATTAATTTCATTTGCAACGGATTTGGCAATGACTAACGGCGGCTCGGCCGTCATGTTCAGGTTAAATGTAATCGGAACCGGCGCGGCGCCATGAACACTGATGTCAAAAGTAGCCGGTGCGACTGAATAATCGATACTCAGTGGTGCTGCTGCCGCAGTAAACTTGGCTGACCTTAATTCGTCCTGCTCTCTGAACGTTATCATGTAATCATGCGGCACAAAATCACGCGTGTCAGACACCGAACCTTCACGAATAACACCCGAGCCGGCATTAATAAGACCTGAATCAACAGCAAAACTGCCGTTGCCGGTTCTGATTTTTTGAAAAATATCTGAGCCTGAATCACTGACTTTTACCTGCCGCGTATTGCCGATCTTTAAGCCCATTTGGCCCTGGTCGCCATTGTAAATGTACTTGCCCTGACCATCGATATAAAACGGACGGGTTTGTGATTTATAACCTGAGAACAAATAATCTCCATTCACATCGCGGCGATTGGCAAGATCAAAAATTTCATCAATGCGCTGTTTGATTTCTGCCGTATTGGCCCGCCGCGTCTGGTCATCACCGGTTCCAATATTACCCGCCTGCACTGTCAGCTCTCTGATACGGTGCAGGGCCAGACTGACACTGTCTAAGGTGGAGTCTTCCAGTTCCAGGCGTTGTTTTGCATAAATAGAGTTTTCACTGTATTGCGCAATTTTAGTAATCGACTGGCCAATGCCTAATACCCGCGCAGTGGCACTGGGGTCATCCGATGGCGACAGCAGCTTAACGCCCTGGCCGACCTGATCCTGAATTCTCAGCAGTTTTGTCTGCTGGTCCAGCATGTTATTCAGTCCCTGTGAATAGAAAAATGATGTTGATATTCTCATAATTTATTCCTTACACCACGTCCAGTATCGCCTGGAAGATGGACTGCGCTGTTTGCACGACCCGGGTTATGGCTGTGTAGGCCTGTTGGAAACGAATCAGGTTGGCTGCCTCTTCATCCAGGTTGACGCCTGATTTTTCTTCTCTTCTGCCAATGGCGTTATCGAGCAATACATTTTCGGCTTCACGGTTGATTCGGATGGTGGCTGTCTGGGTACCCACTTCTGCAATCATGACGCCATAAGCTTGTGAATAGGTTGAGGTGCCCGAATCCAGCAAACTGAAACTATCGAGTGAAGACAATTCAATCACATTACGATTATCATTGGTCGCATCTGTATTAAACGCCAGACTCATCGAGTCTTCTGCGACGGGTGAGCCCTGCAAACGCACCGTCCAGGCACCGACACTCACATCCATGCCTTCGACATAAGCAATGTCTGCTAACGGCACCCCGAGATTGTCTGTCAGGATATTGCCTGCCGCATCGGTGACATCAAACACAATACCGGTTGCCGGTAAAACCGCATCTTTGAATGTGATATTAGCGGCAAACTGATCGCCGGTTGCAGCCAGATTATCAATACCCAATTGGGCAAGCGCAGTAAGGTCTGAATTAGCCACCGAAATATGGCTATCAATGCCTTTTAAGTTTGAGCTAATGCTTAAATTATTACCATTCAAGCTAACCGTAGCGCCCGGATCAGTGGCACCGGCAAAGGCGGCATCAATCGCGGCCTGCACCGCAAATGCCGTATCATTGGCATCGACCGGACCATCACCATTCAGATCAGTTGTCGCATTCAGGTTAACCGTAACGGTGCGGGTCACACCATCGATGGTTAAATCAAACACCGCATTGGTGGCCGCATAGTTAAAGGGGGCTATGGCCACCGTACCCGTGATGCTGGCTGAATATTCAAGAAAGTCTATTTGTTCATTATCCAGACTCAGCAAACTCATGCTGGCATCACCCAGATTATCAATATCGGCTTCAAGCCGGTATGGATTAGCCGCGGCAATATCTCTGGGGTTAGTGATCTCAAGTGAAATGCGCAATGCCGCATTTCGTGTCGGGCGGATATAAAAAGAATCGCCGGTCACCATACCTGTCGGAATAATACGCATGCCGTCGATTTCCAGAGGCGGCGAACCGGGCACAGAAACATCGGCACCGTCGCTAAGGCGAGTGACAATATAACGACCGTAGTTATAGCTGATCTCGTAATCTGACGCTGTCAGTTGTGAAATATCGGTTAACTGTACTTCAATATCGGCGGTTGCTGAATTGTCAGCATGCGGCAATGCCTGAGCCAGTGGCATGCCGGCATTGATATCAAAGCTTTCACCATCGGCTAATACGCCACCCGGTGTAAAGGTTAAACCATCGACCACAAATGGCGGTGCCGCTGCCAGGAAGTTTGTTACCGAACCGTCTGATAATTTAATCACATCGTAATTAGGCGCATTGACACCATCATCATTGTATTGAAAGCGGTAGTTACTGTCGGCCAGTGCATTACTGGCCCCGACCTGAACAAACAAAGTGCCCGCCGCGGTGTTGTTGATGATGTCCGGCGAGTTTTGAATAATATTGAAAAAGTTTCCGCCGCCTTCTGCATTTAAATCCAGACCGGCGCGGTGTTGCTGGTTAAAGCTATCACTCATTGCTATCGCAATGCGTCCAAGCCGGTTCATTGCGGTGTCTAATATATTGCGGCGAAAATCAACTAAGGCTCCGATTTCGCCACCGTGTAAGTTTTTACTGACATCAACCGGTATTGTTCCGGCATCGAGAAACACCGTGTAACGATCGGGTTGTTGTAAATCGGTATCCACTCTTAAACCAAAGGTATTACCGCTGGAAATGAGTAACTGCCCATTGCCAATAAACACGTTCATTTCGCCGTTATCCTGCTCAACGATATTGACTTCGACTTTTTCAGATAGCCTTTTTAATAACAGTTCACGGTTGTCGAGCAAGTCGCTGGGCGGAACATCCGACAAGTTTGAGCTGCGCGTAATCGCTTTATTGAGATTGGCAATTTCACTGGCCAGTGCATTGATATCCTGCACGACATAGCCAATTCGCGTATCCACTTCTTTATCCAGCTGATCCATCTGCTCTGCTAAATAATGAAAACGCTCAACCAGAACCTCGCCCTGGCCCAACATTACCTGACGCGGGTCAACCGATGACGGGTTATTGGCGACATCACTGACCGCACCAAAAAACGAATCAATAGCCGGCGTTAAATTGCTTTCGGCAGCGGCAATAACATCGTCTATGCGCGAGGTCAGCTCGCTCATGGTATCCAAACGACTGAAACCGGACTGGTATTGATTGATCAGGCGAGCATCAAACTGGTCCGCGAGGCGCACCACAGAGCCAACACGCACGCCGGTACCGACGGTGCCGACAGTCGTGTGTACACCGGGGTTGGTTACCAGATTGGTTCGCTGGCGGCTATAACCATCCGTATTGACATTGGTTATATTATTGGAGGTGGTGGCAATCGATGTCCTATATGCCAGCAACCCGGTTATTGCCGTATTATAAATATCAGCCATATCTTAGCCTCTCAAGCTTAATCTGTTTACAGATATTACTTTGATCATGTAAGTGGCTCCGTGCTCGAAAGCTGTAATTCAGATACCACTTTATTAAGCAGGTCACCCTGCCTGATGCGTTCTATCTTGTTTGAATAATTGGGGTCGGTGGCATAACCGGCTTTTTGTAATTCAAGCGCATATTCTTTTGATGAATCTGCATTCAGTACATTTTGATATCGTGGATTGTGATTTAAAAATTTCACATAATCCTGATATGACTCGGATAAAGAATCGTATGCGCGAAAGCTTGCGGTTTCCCGATTCATGCTGCCGGAGCGAAACTCCAGTGTATTAAATGAAACGCTCTTGCCCTGCCAGTTATTGCCCGCTTTAATACCAAACAGACAATAGCTGTTTTCACCTTCTGCATTAAAATGCACTTTTTTACCCCAGCCTGTTTCCAGCGCAGACTGCGCAAGTATCACCCGCGGATCGACTCCCAAGGCTTCACCGGCGCGCTGTGCATGCGGCCAGCTATCGCGTATAAAATCTTCCGGCGTATGCCAGCGCGCAGGTTGCTGCCTATTTTCAAGCGCCATGCCTGTCTTATTCTGTACAGTCTGAACGTCAATCGCTTGTGCGTCCGCTTTTGCTGCGGTAGCGATGGCAGCAATATTTTGTTTCTGCGCTGATGCTGGCGTAGCGCCGCGGTTATTATTGATAAATGAAAGTGCGGCACCTGAATTATTTTGATCTTTGATATTTTGTGTCGAGGATAACTGACGCATGATCACATCCGCTAAGCCGATGCCATTTGACTGACTCAGTTCCAGGCCCAGTTGTTTATCATACATTTCCGTATAGGCTTTTGTCTGATCACTATGAAACAAATCACCCTGCAATGGCACACTGGCCTCGCGCATGGTTTTAATCATCATTTGTACAAAAACAGACTCAAACTGCTGAGCCACTTCTTTTAAAGCGGCCTGACTATCATTACGCGCCTCGCTGCGTAACCGACTTAAACTGTCAAAGTCGTTATAGTTAATATTTGAGTTTGTCGTCAGCGACATGTTAAATAATCACCAGCAATGCATTCAGCGCACCGGCTTGTTTTAAGGCTTCAAGAATAGCTATCAAATCACCGGGTGCTGCACCGACATCATTCACCGCTTTTACCAGCTCATCTAATGACACGCCCGATTTAAACAGGAACATGCGTGCATCTTCCTGTGCAACCTCGATAACATCTTTTTGTGTGACCACCGTTTCACCCGCAGACAGCTCACCCGGCTGACTGACATCTTGCTCGGCGGTGATGGTGACAGTTAAGCTGCCATGACTTACCGCCGCCGGCATCACGGTGACACGTGAACTGATGACAATCGTCCCGGTTCGGGAATTCACAATAATTTTTGCTGCGGCCTCACCCAGTTCAACCGGCAGGTTTTCGAGATAAGACAAAAACTCAACTTTTTGATTAACATCTGCCGGTGCCGTGACACTGATAGAAACACCGTCTAAGGCAGTGGCTGTTTTTGGCCCGAGTATTTTGTTAATACTCGCCGCCACACGTTTTGCCGTAGTAAAGTCACTGCGATTTAAATTCACGGTAATGCTTTGTTCGGTTGCAAAACGGTTGGGCACCGTGCGCTCAACCAGCGCTCCACCGGGAATGCGGCCGACACTGGGCACATTCACCGTGACTTTTGATCCATCTGCTCCGGATATACCAAAACCACCGACGACCAGGCTGCCTTGTGCAACCGCATAGGTTTTACCATCGGCCGCTTTTAAGGGCGCCATCAACAGACTGCCGCCTCTCAGGCTTTTTGCATTACCCAGCGAGGAAACCGTGACATCAATGGATTGTCCGGGCTTAATAAACGGCGGCAGCTCAGCATGCAGTGAAACAGCGGCAACATTTTTTAGCTGTGGGCTAATATTTGCCGGTATTTCAACACCGTATTGCCGCAGCATATTTTTAAAACTCTGAATGGTAAACGGCGTCTGGCTGGTTTGATCTCCCGATCCATCCAGCCCCACTACCAGGCCATAGCCGACAAGAAAGTTACTGCGAACACCCTGTACAGAGCTCACATCCTTAAGACGCTGTGCAGAAGCGCTGAACATATAGCTAGATAACAGTAATAAAAGAATAAAATTTTGGCGCTTCATGGTCATACTCCAGTCGTTAAGTATATTATTGCAAGACGTATGCCAAATTTAGAAGTTGAAAGTTGAAAGTTGAAAGTTGAAAGTTGAAAGTTGAAAGTTGAAAGTTGAAAGTTGAAAGTTGAAAGTTGAAAGTTGAAAGTTAGAAGTTAGAAGTTGGAAGTTGGAATTCTAAAACCTCAAGTCGA
>Ga0224506_10000180_pt1 | contig 61887 bp, 55 predicted proteins | sample SF_Jan12_sed_USG_2_FD_169108 | JGI IMG/M metagenome (GOLD analysis project Ga0224506, IMG submission 169108) | Sediment microbial communities from San Francisco Bay, California, United States - SF_Jan12_sed_USGS_8_1 | ecosystem: Environmental > Aquatic > Marine > Sediment | place: USA...
TTATTGCGCTCACCGACATTAACAAATAACGAGTCGGCAGAAATATTCTGTGGCTCTAAACCGGATAAGCGACATTGAACCGGAATCTCAGGAATTTGGCGCGGTTTGATTTCAATCACCGCATCACGAATGGCTTTGATATGTGCCGGTGAAGTACCACAACAGCCACCGACAATATTCAAGAAGCCGCTTTCGGCAAACTCTTTTATTGTTGCCGCCATTTGCTCAGGTGTTTCATCGTACTCGCCAAACTCATTGGGCAAACCGGCATTGGGGTGTGCAGAAACATGGGTGTTAGCGATGCGGCTCAGCTCTTCGACATAGGGCCGCATTTCAATTGCACCTAAGGCGCAGTTCAAACCAAATGAAATCGGCCGAGCGTGGTTCAGTGAATTCCAGAAGGCTTCTGTGGTCTGGCCCGATAAGGTACGACCAGATGCATCGGTAATAGTACCGGAAATCATGATCGGCAGATGACAGCCATCTTCTGCGTAAACGGTTTCAATCGCAAACAGTGCTGCCTTTGCATTCAAGGTATCAAATATGGTTTCGACCAGCAGGAAGTCGGCACCGCCTTCAATCAGTCCGCGCGCTGATTCGCTGTAGGCTTCAACTAGCTGGTCAAAGGTGACATTTCTAAAGCCAGGGTCGTTAACATCGGGTGAAATGGTGGCAGTTCGGTTAGTTGGGCCTAACACGCCGGCCACGTATCTCGGGCAACCACTGGCGCTAGCTACTTCATCGGCGGCTTCTCGCGCCAGCCGTGCCGATTCAAGGTTCATTTCATACGAGAGTGACTCCATCTCGTAATCGGCCATGGCAATTCGCGTGGCATTGAAGGTGTTGGTTTCAAGAATGTCGGCACCGGCTTCGAGGTATTCTTTATGGATGGCTTTGATAATTTGCGGCTGGGTCAGTGATAACAGGTCATTATTGCCTTTGAGATCACTTTCCCAGTCGACGAAGCGCTGACCACGGTAATCGTCTTCGCCTAATTTATAACCTTGAATCATTGTACCCATCGCACCATCGAGGATGACGATGCGTTGCGTTAATAGTTGGCGGAATTCTTCAAGACGCTGCTGACGGGTCATTTAGCCTATCCATTATTCAAGATATAAAACACAGTAGTATAGCATCAGACACTAATATTGACCCAGATATTGGCCCTGTTACTTGAAAAGAGCGGCAGCTGCGTCGATACTGCTGTTTTTTATTCTACAGACGATACACCATGTCTTTTCAGGACCGTGATTTTTATCTCACCGTTGAACACAGCTGCGCTTATTTCGCAGACCGAATCTGCCAGAATGTGATCCCTGACCCTAATATCGCGATGCAGGCTGAGTTTTATGAACAGCTCGGCATGGTCGGCTTCCGGCGCAGTGGCGATCATATCTACCGGCCACACTGCCCGCAATGCAGTGCCTGTGTGCCGGTGCGTATCAAAGTAGCGGATTTTTTACCTAACCGCAGCCAGCGCCGCTGCTTAAAGCAAAACAGCGACATTTCTGTGAAACCGGTGGCTGCTGAATATAATGATGAATTTTTTGCCCTGTATAAAAAATACCTGAACCAGCGACACGGTGACGGCGAGATGAAAAACCCGTCGGCTGATGATTTTAAACACTTTTTAATCTGTGACTGGAGCCATACGCATTTTCTGGAATTTCGCGAAAATGAACAGCTGCTGGCAGTGGCTGTTATCGACAAAATACACAATGGCCTGTCGGCTGTTTACACTTTTTATGACCCGGAGCACGCCCGCCGCGGCTTGGGGACTTATGCCATTTTGCAGCAGATCCGGCATTGCAAGAATCACCGAGCGCCATACCTGTATCTCGGCTACTGGATCGAGCAGCATCCGAAGATGCAATATAAGATCAACTTCGATGCCATCGAAGCCTTTCAGTCCAACCACTGGCACACGCTGCAGAAAAGTTGACTGTGTGTGTATTAGTTGATCTGTCTCAATTTACCCGGCCGATGTCTGCTGTAACCTTCTAACCGTGCCTCATGCACACCTGCCAACTGTCTTCTAAGCGAAGCAGTTCGCATGGTCTCCTGGGGGGGAGCGAGAGCCGAGAAGTTTAGCCAAGTGGACTTCTCGGCTCTTTTTTTGTCTGCGTTTTTTTACTGCCTGTTTCGCCCTTAATATCTTAATGGTTAATATTTGCCTCGCTCACTGATAAAATGGTCGACTTCACCGCATTCAAAGAGATAAGCAGATGACCATGCAAGCCCTGATCACTGATAAAATTCAGCAAGCCCTTAATCCACTGCACCTGGAAGTCGTGAATGAAAGCCATATGCATAATGTGCCACAAGGCTCAGAGTCGCACTTTAAAATTCTGGTTGTCAGTGATGAGTTTGAAGGCCAGATGCTGATAAAACGGCACCGTCTGATCAATCAAATTCTGAATCAGGAATTACAGCAGATTCATGCGATGGCACTGCACACCATGAGCCCCGACGAATGGGCCGAAAAAGGGGTGGCACCGGCATCCCCACCCTGTCAGGGCGCTGTCAAATAATGCCGATGCCAACAAAACCTGCTGGAAAACACAATAAATACATTATAGAGGCTTGGCAAAACACTCGTTTCACCCTATCCTATTGTTATTAAATACGCGGATTAATAATAATGACTCCCCCAACCGTTAAATTATCGACTCTTAAGACTGCCTGTAAAAATTGTAAACTGCACCAACTGTGTCTGCCTCTGGGCCTTGAAAATAACGACATGGAAGAGCTGGATAAGATTATAAAACGCGCCAAGCCCTATCAAAAAGGCGAATATCTGTTTCAACATGGGGATAACTTTGATGCGCTTTATGCTGTTCGTTCCGGTTCTGTAAAAACCTATTCACAGGATGATAACGGCGACGAACAAATCACCGGTTTTTATCTGGCCGGTGAAATCATGGGGCTGGATGCAGTACACCAGGGCTCACACCCCTGCTCTGCGATTGCTCTGGAAACCACCAGTATCTGCAAGATTCCCTTTGACCACCTGGAAAATCTCAGTACTCAGCTACCCAGTTTGCAGCATCAGTTGCTGAGAATCATGAGTAAAGAAATTACCGAAGATCAGGCTCTGCTGATTTTACTGGGCCAAAAATCTGCCGAAGAACGGGTTGCGGCTTATCTGGTCAATATGTCTGACCGCATGGAAAAACGCGGGTTTTCACCGCTCGAATTTAACCTGAGTATGTCGAGAAAAGATATCGGTAACTATCTGGGGCTAACCATAGAAACCATTAGCCGCACCTTCAGTCACTTGCAGCAGATTGGTTTAATAAACCCGCAACGAAAACATATTGAAATTGTTGACTCCGTTGAGCTGAGAAGGCTTGCCGGGCTGCCAAAAATTGCATGCGGCATGAGATCAACAGCTTAAAAATAATAACAGTTTGAAGTAGAACGTTTGATGGCTAACAAGAATGAGCAAATAATCCGCGCCTTAAGAAAAATCCCGCTTTGGGACAACTTAAGCGACAAAGAACTGGAGTCGGTTTACCTTCGCTGCAAACCGCAGAAAACCGCAGTTAATCAGGTAATTTTTAGGGAAGGCGATCCGAGTCACGATCTCTATGTTTTACTGTCTGGTCGGGTCAATATCATGACGCAAAAAAAAGGTCAGATACACACGGTAACTGAAAACGAAACCTTTGGTGAGATTGGTCTAGTGACCAAAAACGTTCGTTCAGCCACCGCGATCAGTACCTCACCGTGCAATATGCTGAGAATGACCTTGTTTGATTTTAACGACCTGCTGGAAAACGATCCCAGAATCAGCGCGCTGATGATGCGTAACATTACCACCTCGCTGTCTCAGCATATTATCCGCATGAATCACTCGGACCCTGAATACATTTCAGATAACTAAAGCCGTCGCTTTAGTTGCTTTCTGATCTGGCCCAGCTCAGTTTTAATATCAGCAACATCACCGGTGTACCGTGCATAAACAAATCGAAAATATCGATCGGTTTTACCAGCTCACCGGCAACCAGCATTTTCAGTTTTTCAAAAAGATGCGGCTCAGGCACAAACGGAGCCAGTCCCAGCATCAGCGAAATCAGCGCTAATTGAAAAACCGGTATCTTGATCAGTATCGTTTTAAATTTGTTTAACATTATTCGGTTACCATTGTATAAGCCAATATGTCGACGACTTGCTCCGGCGTCTGAGCCGTTGCCAGCGCAGCGGCATCCACTTCTTTTAGCGCGTGTGTTAGATCTTCATCATGCAATGTAATAATTGATTTACCCAGTGCCGCTGCATAACCGGCATCAAACGCGGCATTCCACTGCCGGTATTTATCACCAAAGCGGACCACTACGACATCTGCCTGTTCAATTAATTTTCGGCTGCGTATCGCATTAATCTTGGCCGCTTTATGATCTTTCCAGAAGGCCTGTTCTTCCTTGCCCAGCAGAACATCGCCGCAGTCATCACTGGCGGCATGGTCAGTTACCGGTGAGGACACGGTAACTTCCAGTGCTTTGGCTTTTATCCCGTCACGAATTCGCTGACGCCAGTCAGAGTGGATTTCACCCGATAAATACAGCTGCCACATCGCTATACTCCCAGTTTTTTTGCAACGATTTGATGCATTGCGGTGCTGTTACATGCCAGCACGGTTGTCGTATCCAGATCCAGCGCCTTGCCATTGAGGTCGCTAAAACAACCGCCAGCTTCGTTAACAATGACGCTAAGAGCAGCAATATCCAGAATATTCACATCCGACTCAACAACCATGTCGATTTTGCCGGCTGCCAGTAAATGGTAGTGATAAAAATCGCCATAACCACGGGTACGGTGCACCGACTGGATCAGTTCGGCCAGATTACTCCATTGCGGCATGGCCGCCAGGGTTGCAATATTACCAATCGACAGCGTCGATTTTTTCAGCTCGGTCATATCACTGACATGAATCGGCTGATCATTTAAAAACGCCCCCAGGCCTTTTTCTGCATACGCCATTTCACCAAACATCGGCGCATTTGAGACCCCCATTATCAGCTCATCGCCTTTCATCAGCGCAATCTGGGTGGAAAAGAAGGGGTACTGGCGTACAAAACTTTTGGTGCCGTCGATTGGATCAATCAACCAGTTATATTCGGCATCTGGGTTGGTTTTACCGGTTTCTTCACCAAAGAATCCGTGATCCGGAAAGGCACCAAGAATAATCTCTTTGATGGTTTTTTCAGTTTCTACATCGGCAATCGTCACCGGGCTTTCATCGGCTTTAATTTCAATATCAAACTCACCCAGATAGTATTTACGGATGACTTCTTCGCCCGCTCTGGCTGCTTTGATTGCTGTTTCCAGAAATGCGCTTTTTTGCATGGTAGCCCCACAGATATTCTGATTGCTTTAATTGCGGCGTATTCTACCTTATTAAGCCGACCACTAGCACCCTTATGCGGCTGACATCTGTGAAAACCACGGATTGTGATATAATTAAACGCTGATATTCATCAACACCCCAGAGAACCATGAAAAACATCGAACTGCTTTCACCAGCCGGTACTATCAAGAATATGCGCTATGCCTTTGCTTATGGGGCCGATGCGGTTTATGCCGGTCAGCCTCGCTACAGCCTGCGGGTGCGTAATAATGATTTTATGGGTGACAATCTGGCGATTGGCATTAATGAAGCCCACCAGCTTGGTAAAAAGTTTTTTGTGGCCTCCAACATCATGCCGCATAACAGCAAGATCAAGACTTACCTTGATGACATGGCACCGGTCATCGAGATGGGGCCCGACGCACTGATTATGGCTGACCCCGGGCTGATTATGATGGTTCGTGAAACATGGCCAGATATGCCGGTTCACCTGTCTGTTCAGGCCAATACAGTTAACTACGCTGCGGTTAAATTCTGGAAAAAAATGGGCGTCGAGCGAGTCATCCTGTCACGCGAATTATCGCTGGATGAAATCAAAGAAATCCGTCAGGAATGCCCGGATATGGAGCTTGAAGTATTTGTTCACGGCGCTTTATGTATCGCCTATTCCGGCCGCTGTTTACTGTCCGGTTATTTTAATCACCGCGATCCAAATCAGGGCACCTGCACCAACGCCTGCCGCTGGGATTATAAAACCAGTGCCGCGACTGAAAATGCAGAAGGCGTCTACAAACCTGTCGAATCTGAGGCGACTGAAAACACAGCCGGCACAGCAGTACGCCATGAAAAAGCCCAGGATGTTTATTTTTTAGAAGAAAAAAACCGTCCCGGCGAACAGATGCCTATCATCGAAGATGAGCACGGCACTTACATCATGAACTCGAAAGACCTGCGGGCGATCGAGCACGTGCAAAAGCTGGTTGAGATTGGCGTTGACAGTTTAAAAATAGAAGGCCGTACCAAATCACATTATTACGTGGCACGCACTGCGCAAACCTACCGACAGGCGATTGATGATGCACTGCGTGGCGATCAATTTAATCCTGAATTATTAGGAGTGCTTGAAAATCTCGCCAACCGCGGTTACACCGACGGTTTTTACGAACGCCACCACACTCAGGATTATCAAAATTATATGCAGGGTAATTCGGTTGGTCATCAGCAACAGTTTTGTGGCCAGGTTACGCATTACGATGCCGCGACTGGACTTGCTGAAATTGATGTGAAAAATAAATTTGCCGTCGGCGACAAAATTGAAATCATTACACCGGACGGCAACACCGATGTTACCTTGGAACAAATGCAGAATTTAAAAGGCGAACAAATGGATGTCGCACCCGGTGGTGGTCACGTGGTAAAAATCCCGCTACCAGAAAACACCACCGAACAATGCATGATCGCGAGGTACCTGTAACTGCAGTCATAAATCAAAACGAACAAGACACTATACAAACCAATTAACAGCATTGCTATCAACTGACGACTTAATTATAGATTACCCGCAAATAGCCAGCTCGCTCCGAGCGCTATCATCCAGTAGTCATTCTGGTTTACCAGCGGACTGTCGACAAAAACGCCATTGTCTATATTTTGATAACGCAGATACAGCCCCAACCAGTAAGATTTCATGCGCCGTGTTAACGATAGATTTAAACGATAGCCAGCAAAACCTTCTTTTGCCTGATATGCCGTTCGACTGATATTCACCTGATCACTGTCAACACTATAATAATATTGATGAAAATCCTCCGATCCATAAACTGGCCCAAACGATGCGCTTATATCAAAGGGTATGTCTGATTTTTCAGCCTGACTGTTGAAATAAATTCGTGGATTCAATACCCGACCAGCTGAACTTGCATTCAGATTATCAAATGAATAAGCATAAGTAAGCGGCAACTGAAGCTGCCACTGCTTGCTTCCGGGAAACCGATAGATAAGTAATGGCCCAATCTGAGCGACAGGATCTAAGTCCGGCATTCCGGCCCTTAATTCATTCTCGCTACTGTCTACTGGCAGCCCGAGATCAAAACTAAAATCCAGACGAAAATTTGTATTTTCAAACCAGTTTGTATGCAGACCTTCACGATCCAGGTCAAACCATTCGGTTTTGATTTTTAAATAAGGAATCGGTGAAGTGACAGACACGGTCTGATCTGACCCCGGGTAACTATTAGCTGTTATATTACCGAGACCTGCACCTAGCTGCCAGAAAACTTCTGACGACGCGGAGTTCGATACTATAAAAATAAAAAAGAGAAGTATGTGCCTCATACAAATAACAATAACCTAAATTAGCAAACAACATAAAGAGGTATCGACTTACTCGTCATCATTGACTAACTACTGCAGGTAATACCTGCATACACTTCTCACTATAAGACCAGAAATAAACACAAAACATATAAAAACCTACCTTAAAAGATCAGGCTTTCATTACAGATGGTGCTCATAAAACATCACAACTGCGATGACAGGAAGGTGAATAAATATCCCGCAGCACAACTTTACATCAAAGTATCTTCACATATTACAGACAAAAAAAAGCCCCATCAAAGGGGATTTTTTTGTAATACGAACGAAGAGTCCAAGGCGATGGATTTTTTCGTGAGTACAAGGCGCGGGAATAGTTTGGGCGCGGAGCGCACACCTAGTACGTGAGCACCCAAACTATTTCCGCAACGCCGTAATCGCGGAAAAAGGCAAGCCTCCTACATCATGCCGCCCATTCCACCCATACCGCCCATACCACCCATGTCAGCACCGGCAGCGTCTTCTTTTGGTAATTCAGCGATCATGCATTCAGTAGTGATCAGCAAACCAGCAACAGATCCTGCATTTTGTAATGCTGAACGTGTTACTTTAGTTGGATCAAGAATACCCATAGCGATCATGTCGCCGTATTCGCCAGTTGCTGCGTTATAACCGTAGTTACCCGTACCTTCAGCAACCTTGTTCATGACAACAGAAGCTTCATCACCAGCATTGGTTGTGATTTGACGGATAGGATCTTCCATAGCACGCAGTGCTATCTGGATACCAACATCCTGATCATGGTTATCACCTTTAAGACCGGCTAAAGCAATCGCAGCACGAACCAGCGCAACACCACCACCAGGAATTACACCTTCTTCTACTGCAGCACGTGTTGCATGCAATGCATCATCAACACGGTCTTTTTTCTCTTTCATTTCAACTTCAGTAGCCGCACCAATTTTAATAACCGCAACACCGCCAGCTAATTTCGCTACACGCTCCTGAAGTTTTTCACGATCATAATCAGAAGAAGTTTCTTCAATCTGTGAACGAATTTGCGCAACACGCTTATCGATCTCTTCTGCAGAACCACCACCATCAACAATGATTGTGTTCTCTTTAGAGATGCTGATTTTCTTTGCTGTACCTAAATCTTCTAATGTTACTTTTTCTAAAGACAAACCTACTTCTTCAGAAATCACCACACCACCAGTAAGAATAGCGATATCTTGTAACATTGCTTTACGACGATCACCAAAACCAGGTGCCTTAACCGCTGCCACTTTAACGATGCCACGCATGTTATTAACAACTAATGTTGCCAGTGCTTCACCTTCAACATCTTCAGAGATAATCAGTAACGGCTTACCGGCTTTAGCAACAGCTTCTAATGTAGGTAACAGTTCACGGATGTTTGAAATTTTCTTATCAAATAACAGAACGTATGGGCTATCCAGCTCAGCCGTCATGTTTTCCTGATTTGTCGCAAAATATGGAGACAGGTAACCACGATCAAACTGCATACCTTCTACTGTATCCAGTTCATTTTCCAGTGAAGTACCTTCTTCGACAGTGATAACTCCTTCCTGACCCACTTTTTCCATTGCATCCGCAATGATCTGACCAATTTCTTTATCAGAGTTAGCAGAAATAGTACCAACCTGTGCAATAGACTGAGTGTCTTTGCAAGGCTTAGACATTTTTTTCAGTTCTTCAACGGCAGCAATAACTGCTTTGTCGATACCGCGTTTCAGATCCATCGGGTTCATGCCAGCAGAAACTGATTTCATACCTTCGCGAACAATACCCTGAGCCAGAACAGTTGCAGTTGTTGTACCGTCACCCGCGATATCAGAAGTTTGCGAAGAAACCTCTTTTACCATTTGTGCGCCCATGTTTTCGAACTTGTCTTCGAGTTCGATTTCTTTGGCAACTGAAACACCATCTTTAGTAACGGTTGGTGCGCCGAAAGCTTTTTCTAATACAACATTACGGCCTTTAGGACCTAAAGTAACTTTTACAGCGTTGGCTAAAATATTAACACCATTAACCATGCGACTACGCGCATCATCGCCAAAACGTACGTCTTTTGCACCCATGTGAAATTCCTCTATTAAATATGTTTGTTAAATGTTGATGTTGAAAGCACTGGATAAACTTAGGCTTCAAATACACCAATGATGTCGTCTTCGCGCATGATCAGCAGCTCTTCGCCATCAATTTTAATTTCTGTTCCGGCAAACTTGCCAAATAATACCTGGTCACCGACTTTTACATCCATAGCACGAACTTCACCGCTGTCAGTTACTTTACCGCCACCAGCAGCCAGAACCGTTCCGCGAGATGGTTTTTCAGTCGCTGAATCAGGGATAACAATACCAGACGCTGTGGTACGTTCTTCTTCTGTACGTTTTACAACAACACGATCATGTAGTGGGCGGATATTCATGGCAGTAGATTTCCTCTATTAGCACTCTAGTTAGATGAGTGCTAATGATAGGGTCGAATTTAACAGAGTCAAGGTGGCTATATGAAATAAAAGACTAAAAAACACGATTTTTTGTAACAGCTAGCGAATCAGCCATACAGATAGCTACAAAGCAGGCTTACTCCTCGCGCTTATAGTCGCCTTCAATAGTACGACTACCAGAAGGTTGATTGCTGTCACTGTGCTGATAAGACGCTGAACCATGAGTACTCGAAACACTGGCGGACTGCATCACCAGATTCTTTAATAGGGTCTGTAATAGCAGCTTGCGCACTGCCGGCAGCAACAACAAAAAACCGACTGCATCGGTAAAGAAACCGGGTGTCACCAGCAGCACGCCAACCAGCGCCAGCAAAAAGCCATCGAACATTTCCTGCGCCGGCATCTGCCCGGACTGCATTGCCTGATTTGCTTTCAGCAGGGTTCTCATACCCTGCTGCCTGAGCAGGCTAACCCCAATAACAGCGGTAATAAAGACCAGCAATATCGTCATCCAGGCACCAATTTCTTCACCGACCTGTACCAGAAAATAAATCTCAACGAGAGGGATAACAAAAAACAGTAATGGCCAGATACGTAACATTTGAAATAAATCCACTTATTTGGAAGAAAATAACCTCATAACTCATCATAATAATTAATGACCATGAACTTGAATCTGATAATATGGTCTATTAGGACATTATCAACCGCAACATGAAAAGAATAACTATTATGAAACAGATTGTATCGGTATTTATATTGCTTGGCGCTCTATTAAGTGGTGTTTTTAGTCACAATGCAATGGCAGCTCCGCTCGCACTCTCTGCGCTGGCAGGCTTAGACCTTGGTCTTAACAGTGGCGAAGATGAAATACTTGCCCCTGACCAGGCCTTTAAGCTGACTACTGATGTTGCAGGCAACAAGCTGCTGGCCAGCTGGGAAATTGCTGACGGACATTATCTGTACCGCGACAAATTCAAACTGAGCCTGACTGATGCTAACGGCGTTGAAAGCGGCAGCCTTGATATTCCTGCCGGTGAACTGAAAAACGACGAGTTCTTCGGCAAGATTTATGTCTTTCACCACAGCGCCAAAGCCACTTTGGGTTTTAGCAATAGTACTGGCCAGTCACAGACTGCAACCTTTAAGGTTCGTTATCAGGGCTGCTCTGAACTATCGGGTATCTGTTATCCACCGATTACAAAAAAAATAACGCTCGAATTACCGGCCACTAACGGCAATACTGAAGTCAAGGCATCGGCTCCAGCTCCAGCCAGTTCCGACGAGTATATCTCGGAGCAGGACCAAATCGCCTCAACATTAAGCTCTGGCAGTACTTGGATTATACTGATCTCGTTTTTCGGCTTTGGTTTATTGCTGGCGTTCACCCCCTGTGTATTTCCGATGATTCCGATTTTATCCAGTATCATCATCGGTCACGGTGATCAGATCACTACCCGCAAAGCCTTCACCATGTCATCTGTCTATGTTCTGGCCATGGCATTAACCTATACCGCTGCCGGCGTGTTTGCCGGCCTGTTTGGTGAAAATCTGCAAGCGGCTTTCCAGAACCCGTGGATTCTTGGCTCCTTTGCAGTGGTCTTTGTTGGCTTATCTTTCTCGATGTTTGGTTTTTATGATTTGCAGCTGCCCAGCAGCTGGCAGAGCAAACTCACCAATATCAGCAATAACCAAAAAGGCGGCACACTTAGCGGTGTTGCGGTGATGGGATTTTTATCCGCACTGATTGTCGGTCCCTGTGTTGCCGCGCCGCTGGCCGGTGCGTTAATTTACATCGGCCAGACCGGTGATGCGGTGCTGGGCGGACTGGCACTGTTTGCACTGAGCATGGGCATGGGCGCACCGCTGATTGCCATCGGCACCTCGGCTGGTAAATTGCTGCCACGTGCAGGCGCCTGGATGGATGCCGTTAAAGCGGTTTTCGGCGTGATGTTACTGGCGGTTGCTATCTGGATGCTGGAACGTATTCTTCCCGCCGCAGCCAGCATGACCTTATGGGCATTGTTACTGATTATCTCTGCCATTTACATGGGCGCGATGGAATCACTTGATCACGGCATTTCTGGCTGGAGACGACTCTGGAAGGGTATCGGCATCTTTTTATTGACCTACGGCATCGTCATTTTAATCGGTGTCGCCTCAGGCGGAAACGATGTCTTACAGCCTTTAAAAGGGGTCGCTTTTGCATCCACTAAAGGCACTCCACAGACTGCTCACCTTGAATTCAAACAGATCAAGGGTCTCGATGGATTAAATGCTGCGCTGGCCCAAGCCAAGGCCGAGGGCAAACCGGTGATGCTTGATTTTTATGCTGACTGGTGTGTCTCCTGCAAGGAAATGGAAAAACTGACTTTCGTTGACCACGAAGTACAGAAAAAATTAGCCGGCTTTGTTTTATTACAAGCCGACGTCACACCCAATGACGAAAAAGATCAGTCTCTTTATCAACATTTTAAAATTATCGGCCCGCCTGCGATTGTCTTCTATGACAGCGAAGGCAAAGAAAGACGCAATCTCAGGGTTGTTGGCTATATGCCAGCAGCTGAATTTGCCGGTGTTATTGATCGCGTATAAAAAAATACCGGCTCACCTGCCCCAAAAACAAAAACTATAAAACTATTGATTATGAAAAAAATTATTATTGCTCTTATTATTATTGCAGCCGCGGCTGCCGGTTTTTATTTCCAGCAAAATCAGTCCAAGCCCCCGTTGAACAGCGCTGCCAAAACCAGCGCTAAAGCCAGCTCAGCCATTTCTGTGATCGGCCAACTGCGGCCTGAATTTATTTTGCCCGACCTGGAAGACAAACCCAGAAACATCAGTGAATGGGATGGCAAAATCAGACTGGTAAATTTCTGGGCCACCTGGTGCCCGCCCTGCCTTCGTGAAATGCCGGCTTTCATTGCCATGCAGGAAGAATATGCCGATAAAAACTTTGTCGTGTTGGGTATTGCGATTGACCGGAAAGACACGGTACAGGACTTTGTCGATTCCATGGGAGTTAACTACCCTATTTTATACGGCGAAATGGCTGCTCTCGATCTGACCACAGTTTACGGTAATCGTCTCGGTGTGCTGCCATTCAGCGTTTTTGTCGGCGCAGATAACAAAATCATCTCGATTCACAACGGAGAAATAACCGCTGAAACCATAAAAAGCATCCTGTCATCGCAAAATATCAAATAATTTACCTCTCGGCTCACAAAATATTTGAAGCCGATCACAAAATCCCGAGTATTTGCTGCTAACTTCAGTAAATAGTCGGGATCTTCCGAGAAAGTGGACATAACCTAAATATTGGTGCAGAATACCCTCTATTGCTGTTCTCTGGAAAATAATCAATGTCTCGCATTCTTGTTCTCAATGGCCCTAATCTAAATTTACTGGGTAGTCGTGAGCCGGAACATTACGGATCAGACAGTCTTGCAGATATCAATCTGCAACTGACAAAACGCGCAACGGAATTAGCGTGCGACATCGAATTTTTTCAGTCTAATCACGAGGGAGAACTGGTAGAGCGAATTCATCAGGGCGCAACTGAAGGGGTTAACTTTATTATCATAAACCCTGCTGCCTACACGCACACCAGTGTCGCCATTCGTGACGCCATCAGCGGGGTTAAAATCCCTTTTATCGAGTTGCATTTATCCAACGTGCATGCACGTGAAGAATTCAGGCAACATTCTTATTTTTCCGATCTGGCTGTTGGTGTTATCAGCGGCCTGGGTCCTCAGGGATACGATCTCGCACTGCAAGCTGCAGTCCGGTATTGTTCCCAATAACATTCATAAGCAGGTTTATTATCAATGGATATTCGTAAAATAAAAAAATTGATTGAACTACTGGACGAGTCCGGTGTTGCAGAAATCGAAATTAAAGAGGGTGAGGAGTCGGTACGTATCTCGCGCCAGCAAAATGTTATTGCGGCAGCTCCTGTTGCGGCACCTGCACCGGTTGCCGCCGCACCTGTCGCCGCAGAAGCTCCGGCAGCCCCGGCTGAAAATGCATTACCCAGCGGACACAAGGTCGAATCACCTATGGTGGGTTCTTTCTACCGCTCTTCTGCTCCTGGTTCAGCACCTTTCACTGATGTAGGTCAGACGGTTAATGTCGGCGATACACTCTGTATCATCGAAGCCATGAAAATACTCAATCCGATTGAAGCCGATAAAGCTGGTACTGTGAAAGCAATACTGGTAGAAAACGGTCAGCCGGTTGAATTCGGCGAAGCATTATTCATCATTGAATAAATCATCCTCTCTGACATTAAAGAAGATTAAGTAATCGTTATGCTCGATAAAGTCGTTATTGCCAATCGGGGCGAGATTGCCCTGCGTATATTGCGTGCCTGCCGCGAGTTAGGTATTAAAACCGTAGCCGTACATTCTGATGCTGACCGCGAACTGAAACACGTTCGTCTCGCCGATGAATCCGTATGTATAGGCCCTGCACGCTCCGATCAAAGTTATTTAAATGTGCCTGCTATTATCAGCGCCGCAGAAGTCACCGATGCCGTTGGTATTCACCCGGGCTACGGCTTCCTTTCTGAAAACGCTGAATTTGCCGAGCGTGTTGAAGACAGTGGTTTTGTTTTCATTGGTCCCAGAGCTGATTCAATCCGCACCATGGGCGACAAAGTGGCCGCGATTGAGGCCATGAAAAAAGCCGGCGTTCCCTGTGTACCAGGTTCTGATGGCGCACTAGGCAACAATGATGAAGAAAACATGCGACTGGCTCGTGAAATTGGTTATCCCATCATCATTAAAGCTGCTGGTGGTGGTGGTGGCCGAGGTATGCGTGTTGTGCATGCCGAGGGCTCATTATTAAACTCCATCTCGCTGACTAAAAATGAAGCCGGTCAGTTCTTTGGTAATGACATGGTGTACATGGAAAAATTCCTGGAAACACCGCGTCACATTGAAATTCAGGTTTTATCTGATGGCCAGGGCCATGCGGTTCATCTGGGCGAACGCGACTGTTCAATGCAACGACGTCATCAAAAAGTTGTTGAAGAAGCGCCAGCGCCCGGTATTACCGAAGAACTGCGTAATCAAATCGGTATGCGTTGTGTCGAGGCCTGTATTCAGATGAATTACCGAGGTGCTGGCACCTTCGAATTTTTATATGAAAACGGCAGTTTCTATTTCATCGAGATGAATACCCGTGTTCAGGTAGAACACCCGGTTACAGAAATGATCACCGGCATCGATATCGTCAAAGAACAACTTTATATCGCTTCTGGCGAACCCTTGCGTATGAAGCAAAGCGATATCAAGATTACCGGCCACGCTATTGAATGCCGACTGAATGCTGAAGACTCTAAAACCTTCATACCATCTCCCGGTAAAATCAAAGCCTATCATGCACCAGGTGGGCCAGGTATCCGTGTTGAATCGCATATTTATGCCGGTTATACCGTACCGCCTCATTACGATTCAATGATTGGCAAACTGATCGCTTACGGTGAAAACCGCGATGTTGCTATCGCCCGTATGTTAGGTGCGCTGGACGAGGTTATCATTGACGGCATCAATACCAATATCGATTTGCAGCGCAATATTATCAGCGATGCGGCCTTCAAGGTCGGTGAAACCAATATTCACTACCTCGAAAAGAAACTAGGCCTGTAATTAAAAAGCCCGCTATCTGCGGGCTTTTTTAATAGTCGTTAGTCTAAAGCGCTAAGTCTTTATGCTAACGCTTTTTGACTTCCGACGACCGACTCAGCACTCATGACCGATTCCTGGCAACAAGTACACATCACCATTGCGAAAGATCAACTCAACGAAATCGAAGACTTTCTTCTCAGTATCGGTGCACTTTCGGTAACTTATAAAGATGCCGGTGATAATCCAGTACTTGAGCCCTTACCCGGTGAAACACCGCTCTGGCCCGAACTGATTATTAGCGCTTTATTTGCACAGAAAAAAAACATCAACACAGTGATGAATATTCTGCAGCGACATTATCCCGAATTACCGCTGCGTCAGGATGAACTGCAGGACCAGGACTGGGAACGCAGCTGGATGCAAGACTATCAGCCGATGTCATTCGGTGAACGCCTCTGGGTTGTGCCCACTGAAATGCAAGCCCCTGATGAAAATGCCATTAACCTGCGGCTTGATCCCGGACTGGCTTTTGGCACCGGCACCCATCCGACCACCGCCTTATGTCTGCAATGGCTGGACCAGCACTCACTAGAACAGCAAACACTGCTGGATTATGGCTGCGGCTCCGGTATTCTGGCCGTCGCCGGTTTATTGCTCGGTGCCTCAGCAGCAGATGCGGTCGATATTGACCCACAGGCTGTTACCGCAACAAAAGCCAATGCCGCAAATAACCGGGTTGATCATAAAATTAATGTCTATCTGGTAGCCGATTATAAACCGCGCCAGTACGATCTGGTGATGGCCAATATTTTATCCGGTCCATTGACTGAACTCGGGCCCAGTTTAAGCGCTTACACCAGAGCAGCCGGAACGATTATTTTATCCGGCATTCTTGACCAACAAGCCGAAGCGGTACGAACTGTTTATCAGCAATGGTTTGATATGGATGAGATCATCAGCAACGATGGCTGGGCATTGTTAACTGGCACAAAGAAAACATAAATACTAAACTAGGATTCTTCTGATCTACGGAACAAAAAACAGATGCAAACACGCTGTCCCGAATGCCATACCTTATTCAAAGTAAATGATTCTGATCTGACGATTGCGGCAGGACAGGTACAGTGCGGTCATTGCTTTCTGGTATTTACAGCCGAGCCGCAGCAGATAAAGCCGGCTCTCGATGATGAGATTGATACCAGTGATATCGATATCAACACATTTGCCGACAGCATCAATGATATCACCGAAGATTTCACAGTAAAAAACTCTGAGCAATTATCAACTGGCAGACAAAGTACCCTAGCAGCTGACGAGCAGGACAGCGTTCCGCTGTTTATTCAGAACCCGATGATAGATGATCTGGTACCTGCTGAATTGCGTCACCAGAAGCTGCCGCGTCGTACCAGCCCACTACTTAAAACACTGTGGTCGCTCGCCATTATCAGTTTGTTACTGAGTAGTGCGGCACAGCTGATCTATTTCAAACGCACCGAACTTGCCAGCCATACAGAACTACGACCTTACCTGATCAGTTTATGCAAACTGGCAAACTGTGACATTCCCGACTTACGCGACCTGCAACGACTAGAGCTGTCGAGCAAAAACATTTATTCACACCCCAATGTTGAACATGCCTTGATGATCACCGCCGTGCTCGTTAATCAGGCATCTTTCACCCAGCAATTCCCGGTATTGCAGATCAGCTTTACCAATCTGGTTGGCGATATCATTATGGCCAGACGCTTCAGCCCGAGTGAATATTTGCATACCAGCGTCGAGAAACTCGGCGAGATGCAACCCGGTTTACCGATTCAGATCACACTGGAAGTGCTCGACCCCGGCAAAAGCGCGACAGCCTATGAGTTTAGTTTTATATAAGCAAGAAGTAAGATACTCATATAACGGTCTGATCAGGCTTGCCAAGCCAATCGAAAATGCCCCGGATTTTGTTTTAAAAATCTCACACTTTAACCTTTAACCGCCGCCCAAATAAGCGTATTATTCTCGCCCCGTTTAAGGAGTGTTTCTTGCCGTGCAAATTGGACCATATCAACTAGAGAATCAGCTGATTTTGGCACCCATGGCCGGTGTGACTGATCGACCGTTCAGACAGCTTTGTCGTCAGTTTGGTGCTGCAATGACGGTATCAGAAATGATATCTAGCAGACCGGAATTACGGCAGACCAGAAAAACCCGCTTACGCATGCAACACGACGGCGAGAATCAGCCACGCAGTATACAAATAGCAGGCACCGATCCACTGATGATGGCAGAAGCCGCGCGCTTTAATGTGCAGCAAGGCGCTCAAATCATTGACATCAACATGGGTTGTCCGGCAAAAAAAGTATGCAGCGTACTGGCAGGCTCAGCCTTAATGAAAAACGAGTCACTGGTTGCAGATATTTTGCACAGTGTCGTCAGTGCTGTCGATGTTCCGGTCACATTAAAAATGCGTACCGGCTGGGACAGCAACAATCGAAACGTTCTGAGCATAGCAAAGATCGCTGAAAGCGCAGGGATCCAGGCGCTGGCTATCCATGGCAGAACTCGGGCAGACAAATATAACGGCGACGCCGAGTATGAACATATCGCCCTCGTTAAGGATCAAGTATCAATACCGGTTATCGCAAACGGCGATATTGATACTCCCGAAAAAGCGGCTTTTGTGTTAAAACATACACACGCGGATGGCCTAATGATTGGTCGCGCTGCCCAGGGCAACCCTTGGATTTTTCAGGAAATCAATTATTTTCTGAGACATGGAAAAAGAATGGATGCACCCGATAAAAACCATGTCCGTGACGTTATGCTCAAACATTTGATGAACTTGTACGACTTCTACGGCGAATACATGGGGCTTCGCATTGCACGAAAGCACCTTGGTTGGTACTGCAAAACCCGACCAAACGGAGAAGCATTCAGACGTTTTTTCAATACGCTTGAAACAACTGATTTACAACAAGAACAGATTCGACTTTATTTTGAAGACGAACACAGGGCTATGAAAGCAGCATGAACTTACAAACGACAGAAACCATCGAAACAAGCACACTAATGACCGATAATTCAGCTGATAAATATTCTGCAACACTGACAGATACGGTAAAACACACACTGATCACCTACTTCAATCAGCTTGAAAATGCCGAACCCAATGATATCTATAATATGGTATTAAAACAGGTTGAAGCACCCTTGCTGGAAGTTGTTATGCAACAGGTTGATGGCAACCAGACCAAAGCAGCCGCTTGCCTGGGCCTAAACCGTGGCACCCTGCGCAAAAAATTACGCATCTACGGACTGGATAACAGCTAAGTTACACCCTGTTCTGCCAGCCACTTTCATCAACCATCGCTTGCTTGAAAGTGGCAACAGACAAAAATCCTATTAAAAGCCTCAATTTAGCCGAGACTCACCGTCTAAAAAATTGTTATAATTTGCAGCTACATTCATCAGGGGGTTTCTCACTCAATGGCTGCCAGCAACACTCGTCCCATTCTTCGTGCTTTGATCAGCGTCTCAGATAAAACCGGTATTGTCGAATTTGCCCGCTCTCTGCATCAGGCTGGCGTCGCTATTCTTTCCACCGGAGGCACCGCAACCCTCTTAAGCAATGAAAAAATTCCGGTTACCGAAGTATCAGAGCACACCGGTTTCCCTGAAATGATGGATGGTCGAGTTAAGACACTGCACCCTAAAATTCACGGCGGCATCCTGGGGCGTCGTGGTACCGATGATGACGTCATGTCAGAGCACGGCATCGCCCCCATCGATTTAATCGTTGTTAACCTCTACCCGTTTGCTGAAACCGTCGCCCGCCCCGACTGCAGCTTAACCGATGCGATCGAAAATATTGATATTGGTGGCCCAACCATGGTACGTGCTGCAGCAAAGAATCATGCGCATGTGGCGATTGTGGTCAATCCTTCTGATTACGACCGCGTCGTTGCAGAAATGCGTACCGACAACAACACACTGACCAATGCCACACGTTTTGATCTAGCCGTTAAAGCCTTCGAACACACAGCACACTATGACGGCATGATTGCTAACTATTTAGGTAAAATCAGCGCCGACAGCGAACACTCTTTATTCCCGCGCACCTTCAACACCCAATACATAAAAACCCAGGATATGCGTTACGGTGAAAATCCGCATCAGAATGCGGCATTTTATAAAGAACACAATATTGAAGAGGCCTGTATTGCCACAGCCACACAGATTCAGGGTAAAGAATTATCATTTAATAACATCGGTGATACCGATGCTGCACTGGAATGCGTCAAACAATTTACTGATAGCCCGGCCTGTGTAATTGTAAAACACGCCAACCCTTGCGGTGTTGCAACCGGCTCAACTTTATTAGAGGCTTACGATCGCGCCTATAGCACTGACCCTGAATCAGCCTTTGGCGGCATTATTGCGTTTAATCAGGAACTCGATGCAGCAACCGCCAGTGCCATTGTTGAGCGCCAGTTTGTTGAAGTGATTATTGCCCCCTCTGTCAGTGCTGCCGCTAAAGCTGCTGTTGCTGAGAAAAAGAATATTCGTTTACTCGAATGTGGCCAGTGGTCAACAGATGTTGCTCATCGTTACGATTACAAACGCGTTAACGGCGGACTACTGGTACAAGATGCCGACCTGCTATTAAGCAACGAAATTAAAGTTGTGAGCAAACGTGTGCCCACTGAAGAAGAAATGCGCGATCTGTTATTTAGCTGGAAAGTGGCTAAATTTGTCAAATCAAACGCTATTGTTTATGGCAAAAATGACATGACGATTGGTGTCGGCGCAGGCCAGATGAGCCGTGTTAACTCAGCCCGTATTGCCGGTATTAAAGCCGAACACGCCGGCCTCGAAGTACCCGGCTCAGTGATGGCATCAGATGCCTTCTTCCCGTTTCGCGATGGCATAGATGCAGCGCACCAGGCCGGTATTAAAGCCGTTATTCAGCCCGGTGGCTCAATGCGTGACAATGAAGTCATCGATGCCGCTGACGAACATGGCATGGCGATGGTGTTTACCAGCATGCGCCACTTCAAACATTAACATACGTTTTATCTTTTGCGTTCTGACTGCGTTATGAATCATTTTAAAAATACTCACTTATGACGAACAGGAAGTTCTAATGTCGCGAAGCACAAGGAAGTGCTAGAGCGACCTATTGTAAGCTCCGTTTTTTAAAATGATTCATGCCTTGTTAGAATACAAAATCTTTCTCGTATGCATTCTCTTTTAAGCCTTTAAGAATTATCGGATTAATTTTATGAAAGTTTTGGTTATTGGTAACGGTGGTCGTGAACATGCACTGGCATGGAAAGCGGCTCAGTCAGCAGATGTTGAAACAGTTTTTGTGGCGCCGGGTAATGCCGGCACTGCGAGCGAAGCGAAACTGGAAAATGTAAATATCGGTGTTACTGATATCGACGAGCTGATTGCTTTTGCCAAAGATAATGAGATTGGTTTAACTATAGTCGGCCCCGAAGCGCCGCTAGTGATTGGTATTGTCGATCAGTTTCAGGCTGCTGGATTACGTATATTTGGCCCCAGCCAAGGCGCAGCACAACTCGAAGGCTCAAAAGCCTTTACCAAAGACTTTTTACAGCGCCACAAGATCCCGACTGCCGCTTACGGCAATTTTACCGATGTTGATGAAGCCGTGGCTTATATTGAACAGCAAGGCGCTCCTATTGTCGTTAAAGCTGATGGTCTGGCTGCCGGTAAAGGCGTTATTCTGGCACAGACCAATGCAGAAGCCATCGCTGCGGTTAAAGATATGTTATCCGGTAATGCCTTTGGTGATGCCGGTGCCCGCGTGGTGATCGAAGAAATGCTAATCGGTGAAGAAGCCAGCTTCATCTGCATGGTCGATGGCGAGCATGTACTGGCAATGGCCACATCACAAGACCATAAAGCCCGTGATAACGGCGACCTGGGTCCGAATACTGGCGGCATGGGCGCCTACTCTCCGGCTCCTGTCGTCACACCGGAAATGCATCAGCGCATTATGGATGAAGTAATCTGGCCAACGGTTAAAGGCATGGCCGCCGAAGGCAACGATTACACCGGTTTTTTATACGCAGGAGTAATGATAGACGCGGCTGGCACACCCAAAGTGCTGGAATACAATGTGCGCTTTGGCGATCCCGAAACACAGCCGATTATGATGCGCCTGCAATCCGACCTGGTGGCCTTATGCAATGCCGCGGTTGATAAACAGCTGGATCAGGTCAGCGCGCAATGGGATACACGCAACGCATTGGGTGTGGTACTGGCAGCCGGTGGCTATCCAGCCAGTTATCATTCGGCTGACATCATCTCCGGGCTTGAAACCAATACCGCAACCGATCGCAAAATCTTCCATGCCGGTACCGCAGAAAAAGACGGCAACATCGTCACTGCCGGCGGCCGGGTGTTATGCGCTGTGGCCTTGGGTGACAGTGTCAGCGAGGCCCAGAGTAAAGCCTATGAGCTGGTCAAACAGATCGACTGGGACAAGGTATATTACCGCACCGATATAGGCTACCGTGCGGTACAAAGAGAGAACGCTTAAATCTTGGATTAAAAAAACACAGGCATAAAAAAACCGGCGTTAGCCGGTTTTTTTATCGGTATAGTGCGTGTTACCAGCGCATGCCTAACTGAACAATTCCTTCAGCACTATTTTCACTGGCAGCAACGGCCAGATCCAGCGTAAACAGGAAGTGGAAACCGATACCCGCTGTAATCACGTCGGCTGAATTACCGGTCGCGTCAGTACGCAAACCGGCACGCAGCTGTATCAATGCCAGATCCATTTCCAGACCCACAGAGGTGTATTGTGATTCCTGCAGTGAATTCAGCACAGGGTCATCGGTATTCACCAGGCCCTTGTTAACTGACATATCCTGATCCATCGTCAGTGTTGCCCAGCCTGCATCAAATGCAATACCGGCGCGTAACTGCGGCTCGACAACCACGCGGCTGCCCGGAATAACTGAATTAACCATGGCGTATTCCTGTGGAATCATATTTTTAACCACAGCGCCCAGCTTGAACACACCCAAATCCATTGCCAGGCCTACATCAAAGTTCGCATCGCTAAAGCTTTCACCGGTATTATCCAGTGCTGTATCGGTATCCGCCACGTCGATACCCTGGATAAATTCGATGGTATCAATACGCAGCTGCTTAGGAGTCACACCAATCGCAATACCAGCAATTTTAGTTGCCATCGCCAGGCCGACTTCGGTTACCGCACCACCGGTCATCACCAGACTTGATTGTAAACTGGTACCGGCAAACGGATCACTAATGGCCTGAAGATCAGAAATACTGGTAGGTGACGTAATAGTAGTAGCGACATCTGTGATGATAGTGGTATCTTGATCAATATCCGTCACATAACCGGAACCGATAATCCGCGAGTTAACAAATAACGAAATACCTAAACTTTCACTCGGTATGGTCATATTAAAACCAACCGTTGCACCCAGATCAATCGGCTTATCAGCGAAATCATTTAATGCTGTTTGTAAAGCTACTGCATCATTATTCAGCGTAGTAGCTGCGCCAGATACTGAAGGTAATGCCTGAAAAGCGGTAAAATCATCATCTATTATCAATTGTAAATTAGCCGGATCATTAACTGCAGCCGTTACCGCAGTCTGATACGCTGAAGTACTGTTACTGAAATTACCCACCAGATCCGGGCCGTTCTGGAAGCTATCCAGCGTATCGATCATTCCCTGCTCATCACGGGCGATAAAGCCAAATGACAATGACAGGTTAAAATCTTCGTCTTCACGGTAAGCTGCCAGTAAAGCCGGGTTAAAGGTGCTGGCATTAACAACAGAACCTGCCGCAACACCGGTGCCGCCCATTGCCAGTGAACGTGCATCTGTGCCAGAAAAGGGTAACGCAAGGGCCTGATAAGAGCCTAAGACCAATGCACTGCTTAACAGTGCTTGCTGGATTTTTTTCATTATATTAAACCTCAAACCTTAATTAGTGATCTAATAATAGACCATTTTTTCTCTATTGGTATGTCGACTTGCTCACAAATAACAGCCGGCTTTCAATTCCCCCCCCACTGTTATCAGTGGGTTTTTCTCGTTAAAAAAAAACAGAGGCCTAAGCCTCTGTTTTTTAAGGTGTAAAATAACGAGCCAGGGCTTTAGCCTTTCATCGATTCGAAGAACTCGTCATTGGTTTTGGTTGCCTGCATTCGGGTTAGCAGGAATTCCATGCCTTCAACTTCATCCATACTGTGAATCACTTTACGCAGTATCCAGACCTTTTGCAGTTCATCGTCGGGTGTCATTAATTCTTCACGACGGGTACCCGAACGGTTGATATTAATGGCCGGGTAAATCCGTTTTTCAGCAATTCGGCGATCCAGATGGATTTCCATATTACCGGTACCTTTAAATTCTTCAAAGATGACCTCATCCATTTTTGAACCGGTATCAACCAGTGCGGTCGCCAGAATAGTCAAACTGCCGCCTTCTTCAATATTACGGGCTGCGCCAAAGAATCGTTTAGGGCGGTGTAGCGCATGCGCATCAACACCACCGGTCAGTACTTTACCTGATGACGGAATCACGGTGTTATAGGCACGTGCCAGACGGGTTATTGAATCAAGCAGGATAACCACGTCTTTTTTATGCTCAACCAGTCGTTTGGCTTTTTCAATAACCATTTCGGCAACCTGTACATGACGGCTGGCCGGTTCATCAAAGGTACTGGAAACGACTTCACCGCGAACACTTCGCTGCATTTCGGTCACTTCTTCCGGACGCTCGTCAATCAGTAACACGATCAGGTAACATTCCGGATGGTTGGCTGCTATCGACTGCGCGATGTTTGACAACATCATGGTTTTACCGGCCTTGGGTGGTGATACGATCAAACCACGCTGACCTTTACCAACCGGTGATGCCAGATCAATAACCCTAGCAGTAATATCTTCTGAACTACCGTTACCCATTTCCATGCGCAGGCGCTCTTGCGCATGTAACGGTGTCAGGTTTTCAAAAGCGACTTTATTTTTTGCATTTTCTGGCGGCTCATAGTTAATCGTGTCAACTTTGAGCATGGCGAAATAGCGCTCACCGTCTTTAGGCGGCCTGATTTTTCCTGACAGGGTATCACCGGTGCGTAAGCTAAAGCGGCGAATCTGACTCGGTGATACATAAATATCATCAGGGCCAGCCAGATATGAGCAATCGGCTGAACGCAAGAAACCAAAACCATCCTGCAGGATTTCCAGCACACCCTGTCCAAAAATATCTTCTCCACTTTTAGCATGCGCTTTAAGTATGGCAAAAATAACATCTTGCTTACGGGACCGAGCCATGTTCTCGAGCCCCATTTCCTGAGCAATTTCAATTAAGTCTGAGGGGGTTTTTTGTTTTAATTCTGTAAGATTCATAGGTAGTGGAATATCCAGGATGGGTTGATTTGATATTTTGACAGGTTACTTTTTTAAGTAAGGTTGGTTTTTTTAAAAATTTTATATAAATTTATTTTATTGCGTAGCGTTCGTTTCGATTATTATTTTCTGTTTGAAAGTATGGCGAATTGAATTTACGCAGGGGTATTTCGAACAACTTGAAGATCACAGACTAGCACGCTTTTTTTATGCCGTCCAGCTCTGGACGGCATAAAAGCCGGAATTTAAAGATTACTGTCAATAAATGCCGTTAACTGTGATTTTGATAATGCGCCAACTTTAGTGGCTTCAACATCGCCACCCTTAAACATCATCAGTGTCGGAATACCACGAATACCGTATTTTGGTGGTGTGCCCGGATTGTCATCAATATTAAGTTTCGCGATTTTTAACTTGCCTTCATAATCGGCACTGATTTCGTCTAAAATCGGCGCTATCATTTTGCAAGGACCACACCATTCAGCCCAGTAGTCAACCAGTACCGGCACATCTGACTTTATGACTTCTTCCTCAAAACTATCATCTGTCACGTAGACAATTTGATCGCTCACAGTATAAAACCTCCGGGTTTTAATAATGCCATCAACTCAACCGGAACTTATCACAAGAAAAAGGAACAGGGAGTTTAAAACGGCGGGTAAATGTTATTGAAACTTGATTGTATCCGATTTACACAGCAAAGCGAATACTGAATAACTACAGATAATACAATAACTGCTTTTTTTGATTAAATCTACAGCGAAAAAGTGCTTTTTACGTTATGCTACGCGCCATGAATGATAACCAACACCTTACAGCCACAGCCTATAGCCATTTTAATTTACCTGAAAGCATTCTTCGCGGGCTCGACGAAGCCGGTTTTGAATACTGCACTCCGATTCAGGCAGAAACCTTACCGATCACACTTAAAGGCATAGACATTGCCGGTGAGGCGCAAACCGGTACCGGTAAAACAGCCGCTTTTCTGGTCGCCCTGTTTAACCGGCTGGTCACACAAGCGGCTCCCGCTGAACGCAAAAAAAATCAGATCCGCGCCATTATTATTGCCCCAACCCGCGAACTGGCTATACAAATCCATAAAGATGCCAAATTACTCGGTCAGTACACCGATTTAACGATGGGCCTTGCCTATGGTGGCACTGATTATCAGAAACAACGTGATCAGCTTGAGGCCGGTGTCGATATTTTAATCGGTACCCCCGGTCGTATCATCGACTTTTTTAAACAGGGCGTTTTCAAGCTGAATGCTGTCGAGTCTGTGGTACTCGATGAAGCTGACCGGATGTTTGATCTGGGTTTTATCGATGATATTCGTTATCTTCTGAATGCCTGCCCGGAGCCATCTAAACGCTTAAGTATGCTGTTTTCAGCCACGCTTTCTCTGCGTATTAGTGAACTGGCTTATGTGCATATGAACGAACCGGAAAGCATTAAAATAGAATCAGAAACAAAGACGGCTGACAATATTGATCAGGTGGTTTACTACCCGGCAAATGATGAGAAAATCCCGTTATTGCTGGGTTTGATGCAACGCGACAAACCGTCCCGTTCTATTGTCTTTATTAATACAAAGCGTATGGCAGAAAAAATTTATGCTTTTCTTAAAGGTAATGAGATTTCTGCTTCAGTGCTGTCTGGCGATGTACCGCAAAAGAAACGCGAAGCTCTGTTGAAAAGCTTCCAGAACGGTGAGGCCAGCGTACTGGTAGCGACTGATGTGGCAGCTCGTGGACTACATATCCCGGAAGTCAGCCATGTCTTTAATTTCGATCTGCCACAGTCATCTGAAGATTATGTACACCGTATTGGCCGTACCGGACGCGCTGGTGCCAGTGGCCATGCGATCAGCTTTGCCTGCGAAGATTATGCCCATTACTTACCTGAAATTGAAGATTATATTGGCCATTCTATTGCCAGCCAATCGGTTACAGCCGAGCTACTGATCAAACCTAAACCAGCAGCAAAAATTGATCGGCCCGCTAAAACCATAACGCCTTATAAAAGAGAACAAACCTCGGCTAAAAGAGAACAAACCTCAGCGAAACCGGCAGCGGCGAAAAAGCCTAATAATGTCAGATCACATAACGATATAAGCCAAGCGGAAAAAGCACCGCTAGCGGCGACAAAACCGACGCAGCCATTTCCTGCCGCTAATCAGGAAAATATTTTTATCCGTATGTTACGTTTTATGTTTTCTTAAAAATGTGCAGTTAATCACTGCACTGGCAAAAAATGTCTCTAAACTGTAAAACTTAGTGACAAATTGCACCAGATGAGGAAAAAGTCATGGACTTTTACCTGTATTTATTTTATTACATAATTGTCGCACCATTTAGGGAAAGAAGATGACAAATACTGACCAGTTCACCGAAGGTAGCCGCGTTAAAATAGCGTCGACAGGACACGTTGTCACTATCCAGAAAATCAGTGGCCACGGTATCGTAATAGTCGAGTATGATTTTGGCTATCGCCGGATGCTGATGATTGATCAGCTGATTAAAGAAACCAGCTCTCAACCCAAACTAAGCGTAGCTTCATAAACAGCTAATCGCTGCGCTTGAAGCCACTAACAAGTGCACGCCTAAAAATCAGGCGTCGGGATTCTTTTCCTCTGTTAAACCTATAGCTGCCGCCACGCCAGCTGCCAATAAGCCCGCCAAAACACAGACCGGACCGATTCCCGTCTGCAATAATGTTTCAGCCCAGGCAAAACCAAAAACGTTTGCCAGATAAAGCATGCCAGAGTGCATCACCGTACCCACGATAAATAACCAGCTTACTAATTGTTTAAGCCAGACAGCTACCGCCAACATCCCAATGACCAGACCAACCACAATATTTAATAAAGCTTCAAGATTACCGTGGGCATGTGGCCCGCCCTTAATACCATCAATTGGCATTTCGGCGTTCATCAGTTTATTTATCGACAAAATCCCTGCTGTGTTAGCTTTCGCGATCTGTTCTGCTTTTAAGACTTCTAAATCTTCTTCAAATTCATTTTCCTGCAGTGCCTGTAAGCGCCCCACTGATTGCTGCTTTTCGACCATCGCACTGCCAAAGTCTGCGTACATATTGACCATGAGTGGCCCCAGTGCCGCTGTCAGTACCAGATATAAAAAACCAAAAACGATGTTTTTCTTACCGACCATATCGTGCCTCGCTCCGTTTACTACGTCTATTTGACGCCATTTGCGTTTAACTTCGAGACACTACACTACCTCTCAAGCTTCAAATCCACAACATAAATATTTCTTTATAATCAATGACTTATAAACAAAGCAGTAATATAGTTATATTGTAAAAACCAGCTTTCTTTACAGAAAAACCCATTAAAAACAATAAGATATTTGACATACATGATAACCTGATATAACTTTGCATCGTAACATCACATATCTGTGATTAAACGACATCCATTAAGGGGATCGATATGACACAATCTGAATATAATGTAGGTGACACTGCACTGGTCAAAGCTACAGGTATAGAGGTCAGAATCAGTCAGATCAGTAAGCATGGCTTTGCGATCGTTCGCTTCGAATGTGGTTACGAGCGCATGATGTTGCTTAATCAGCTGCAGGCCGGTTCTGCCATAGCCCCGGTTATTCTAGCCACCCGGGCCGCATAAAAAACTCACTGCAGCCTGCTAACGCGCGCTGCAGCTGCACCAACAGAAGCTAACATCAGTTTTCCTGTGTTTTATTGAGGAACTCTCTGAGAAATTAATCTGTTTTTTGCTTCGTTATCAATCAGGACATCGCGATGAGTAAACCTACTGACGAAGAGCTAAAAACCGCATTAAGAACAGCTATGCTAATGAAAGAACACGGTAATGACTCTGACTTTTTAGCAAAAACTTTGCTCAATCATCATTACCGGCTGCCTTATCTGCTGGATGTATTATTTGCTGCGGACCGCTACCTGAATCATGGAATGGCTGAGCGCGAGCACACACAATTATTACGACTGATTGAAAAGGCCAAGGAAGCCGAAGAACATATTTCAAAAATCGAGCATTATAATTTTGGACTTGAGTAATATCCGTTATTATTTATTATTATTTTTTAAGTAGAAATCAACGAATGGTTGCTCAGCTAGCGGCACAGAAAAATAATAGCCCTGATAACAATCACACTTATTAGCCTTAAGATAAGCAAATTGCTGCTCAGTCTCTACGCCTTCAGCTACAACTGACAGACTAAACTGATTCGCCATATTAAGAATACTATTAACCATAATCTGGTCACTGCTCTCCTGATTCAGGTCGGCAATAAACGAACGGTCAATTTTAATCTCATCTATAGGTAATCTTTTTAAATAACTTAACGAACTATAACCGGTTCCAAAGTCATCCATTGAAAAGCGGATACCCAGCTGCTTAATGCTCTTCATTATACTAATTACTTTATCAACATCTTCTGCAATGATACTTTCAGTCACTTCGAATACAATTTTATTGCGCATTTCCTGAGTCAGGTATTCCTCGCATAATAACTTCACATCATCTACAAAATCATTATAAAAGAGCTGCCGCATACTGACATTAATTGAAAACTGATCAAGTGAAATGCCCTGCTTGTCCCAGCTGCCGAGTGCACGAAATGCTGACTCCAGAATATAGCGCCCCAGCTCGATGATAAAACCCGTTTGTTCCGCGATCGCAATGAATGTTTCAGGAGATATTGCACCCAGTTTTTTATTTTCCCAGCGCGTCAGCGTTTCGGCTCCAATCACTTGCTGCCGGATATCAAGCTGCGGCTGAAATACCAGACTAATTTCATCATTTTCAATAGAGAAATGCAGTAATCTCTCTATTTCAAGGTTACGTTCAATGCGTTGCGCCATATCATCATCAAACACGATAACACCATCGCGACCTTTTTCTTTGGCTTCATACATGGCGATGTCAGCTTCTTTAATCAAACGACTGGCATCATTGTATTCTTCTACTAGCAGGCTAACACCAATACTGGCACTGATATAAAGATTATGTAGCTCTACGGTATAGCTTTCTTTGAGTCCCTGTAGAATTTTGTTTGCCACTGCCTGCGCGTCTTCTCTGCAGCTTTCTTTATTACTATATTCCGACCCAAGTATGACGAACTCATCGCCGCCTAACCTTGCCAGCAAAGTATTTTCTTGCTGATATTCTTTGATCCTATTGGATACATCTTGCAGTAAGTGATCACCAATATCGTGGCCTAATGAATCATTAATGGTTTTAAAATGATCAAGGTCAATCAACAACAGATAGGTATAGGATTTACCAGCCTGCAAGGATGACAAGGCACTCTGAAGATAGTTAATGAAGTAAAATCGATTCTTAAGTCCAGTCAGGTAATCATGATTAGCCTGATAATTTGTTTGCATCAATAGCTTATGGCTGCTTCCTGCTGAATATATCAAGACCCATGCCAGAGTGGCAGAAAACACAGCCAGCACATAGCCATGCCAGTCACCCAAAATGACAAAGTAAATCATCAAAGGCACCATCAGCATAATGATATTGGGTTTAAAAAGTTTTTTATCAGGAATTAACAAAATAGAGGCCACAACAGAAGCACCTATCTCGGTAAAGATGGCGATATAATGCAGGTTATATTGCTTTTCTGAAATAAACAGCAGAAATACTAATAACCAGAGTGCAAATATAACGTAGTAAAACCAGCTGAGTTTTCTATACCATATTTTTAACTGCTTACTATTCCGGTCATTCGCAAGGTATTCTTTATAAATGCTGTAGCCCCACAGGGAAACAACGACAACCAGCGCATACCAGATAAATCCTTTAAACTGAATATCGTGCAACCATGCCAGCAATACATAAGCCAACCCTGGAAAAAGAGACAGCACCATCATTACCGGTATTTGCTTATGCAGATATGAGTAAAAGCTATTATCGTTCATTTATTGAAGTAGTCCGCAGCACATTCATCAGGCCATAACTGATGGCATAATACACGTTTATATCCTTAGTGAAAGCCGTTAAATACAAACATTATCACCAGTGTATAATAAAAGTCTGCTGGACAGAGCTATAAACACGAATATTAACCCAGCCGACGCCAAAATAACGTATTTTTTAGATAAGTTTCAAGCACTTTACCGCCTATGAAAAAGTACCTACCACTCATCATCTATTTACTTTTATTGCTCTCATCGCCAGTATCCGCCTTTACTGATGATGAGGAACGCTGGTTAAATTCAGAAAATGACACAGATCATAGCCAGGTCAACGAAGGCATCCTTGAATTTATTAACCACTCACTGAAACCGTCTGTTTTACACACAGTCAACCGATTGAAAATCAGCCCAAGCAGTATTGATAACGGCTGGGTGTATATGGAGCAGTGCTACCGGCATATCGACAAATTACCGGAACTTGATATCATTTTTCAGTACCGCCATATCAATAACTTGTCCGTTCTGTCAAAACAGAACATTGAGTCGGTGCGCATTAATAAGCAACGCATTACACTAACAAACGTTGGCCATAATTCAGAACTGTGTGTCAGCGCTAATGTAAGAATTTTTTATCAGAATCTGGACTTGTCATTCAGCCTGATCAACGGGCCTTACCATCGACGCTTTCTTGATGGTTATTACCCGTTCCGTGTAAGCCTCAGCGTTGCATACCCAGAAACCCTGCTGTTAGTTAAAAAGATAATCCCGGAAAAACAGCTAGGATTTAGTGTAAATCACGCGGCCGGAACAATAGCAATAGACACGCTCTTCAAAGGGATATTGAAAACAGAAATAATCTTTGAGCTGCTTAAATAAACTGACAAGTAAACCATCATTAATAAATGACAGCATCGACGTATTTTATCGATTAGATTAGCGGTCGCGTACCAGCCCTCACGTTACAGTATTAGCAATACATAGTCATTTTAGCCGAGGCCATTTTATATAGGCTTCCCACAATACCCGACAAACATTGCGGTTAAACAGTGAAGTTGATAATGACTTTTTTAGTATCAGCGTTAGCCATCTGCTCAGTTTTATCGGTTTTAGCGATGGCACTTTGTAAACACTTTGTAAACACTTTGTATCAATTTACCAATGCCCTTTAACAGCATCACGCTATACCCTATAAACATAAGTGCCGGTCCAGTTTTACCCGATTAATACCAAATTTAAACCAGCTGAGGAACAAATATTGTGGGAAAAGTGGGTTTATTTCATAGCCAGTTTTCAACAAAACGTCTAGCAAAAACATTTGCTGTGACAAACAATACTATTTCATTTATTGCTGTCATACCCATAGTTTCCGCCTGAACCGCCAAGCCACCATGAATAATAAAACGCATCGTAAAAAAACATCACTGAAGACTGTCATCATCGTCTATGCAGTAATTACCTTAATTGCGCTGCTCAGTCAATACAGCTTATATACAAGCCATTCAGAAAATATCATAAATGAACAAGATAGAGATGCCCGTCTTATTGATAAAAAAAGCAAAGACCTAAGCAATGTTTTGAACAATACAATTCCGCTGATTACTCTGCTAGAGGAACTTAAGTCTGTTACAACATTGATGCGTATTGAAATGCAAACTCTTAAAATTCAGAAAAATGAAACCAGCAATGCTTTCAGGCAACACAGTGAAGAGCTGAAAAATATTCAGCAACAACTTTATTCAATTAACACTTCTCATATTACCGAGTTTTCCAAACTCAATACTACCGCATTAGTGCTTTCACAAATTTCCGAGAAGACTAGCGGCAATCGCACCAATATGGATGTGAAAATATTACATAATGATTTTGACAGAATCGCATCCGAGCTAATCAGGACAATTAGTGCCGTAAAACAATCTATAAACAGCTCGATAACATCAAGCTCAGCAAGCATCAAGGATGATTTCTACCTGCAAAAAAATCATATCGAAAAAAGAAAACAGCAAGAATCTCGCCATAAGCTTCTTTATTTAATCCAGACGACCACAATTACACTGTTACCACTGATCGTCATATACTATTTGATTTCACATCTATACAGACGTATAGCAATGATAAGAAAATATGCAGACAATATCGCCAGAGAGAAATATTCATTGCCGCCGTTTACATCCACCGACCCAACCGGCAGGCTCGCATTAACACTGTGCTTGATTGGCCGAAAAATCAGATCATCATTGCAACAAAGCCGCCAGCAAACAGCGCGAACCAGAAATGTTCAGCGTGATACAAAACAAATTGATTCATTCGACACCCTTACTGGCCTGGTAAACAGGCGCTACTTCAAAAAGATTTTACATACTGCGATCCAGTCTGACAATAACAGTAATTACCTGCTATTTCTTGATCTTGATAACTTCAAAGACATCAATGACGTTATGGGACATGATTTAGGTGACCAGCTTTTAAAAAACATCAGCCATAGGATCCAAGATGCTTTACGGCCTGATGACGTAGTCTGCCGAATGGGTGGTGATGAATTCTCTATACTTCTTTATGCATGTCATAACAATATCAAACAGGTTCTTGAGCGATTACTAAGTAATATTAACTTACCATTTATCATTAATAACGAAACGATACGAGCCACTATCAGTATCGGTGTGGTTAAAATCAAATCAGACCTTAATGTTGAAACTTTAATGAAGCACGCTGACCTGGCAATGTACAATGCCAAGCATAGCGGTAAAAACACCTATCGCTTCTTCACCGATAAGCTTGAAGAAACCGTTGTTCGCAAACAGGAAATGCTGCATGAATTACGAGTTTCACTTGCAAACCAGGAATTCGAGCTATTTTATCAGCCCAAGATCTCCCTTTCAACAAACTGCATCAATGGATACGAAGCATTAATTCGCTGGCGACATCCTGAAAAAGGCCTTATCCCACCTGATGATTTCATTCCAGTCGTTGAAGATAGTGAAATCATTCACCCATTGGGTATGTGGATACTAGAAGAGGCTTGTACGCAATCAATGACGCTACAGAATCATGGCATTATGATCCCGGTCTCCGTTAATGTTTCGCCCAAACAGTTCTTTGCTAAAAACTTTTTATTGATGATTGAAACTATTCTTACACAGACAAAAATGCCTCCTGAGCTACTGGAACTTGAAATTACTGAATCAATTCTAATGGACAACTTGGATACTGCTATTACGCACCTGAATATACTCAGATCTAAGGGCATAAGAATTTCTATTGACGATTTTGGAACAGGTTACTCATCGATGAAATATCTGCGTGACCTGCCAGTCGACACGATGAAAATTGATAAAAGTTTTCTGTCCAATATTCACAATGACACCAAAGACAAGGAGATTATCAAGGCCATGGCAGGACTGGGTAACACACTTAGTATGGAAGTTATTGCCGAAGGTATAGAAACTCTGCAACAGATGAATTTTCTGAAAGAAATTGGCTGCGATACAGGACAAGGCTATCTGTTTTCTAAACCCCTACCTTTTGAAGAGCTAAAGCTGTACATTGAAAACATAAAGAACAACAAACTGTCACCAAGCATCACTGAAGATAGTAGCCCGGCGCTATACATTATAAAACCCATGACTTAGCTTAAAAGACCATGCATGCATCACACAAGCATTAAAGCACTAGTCGCTCATACTTAGGTCACGAATACCTCTTTAGCATCTAGCACTCCACAAAGAGCAGACTCAAGATCAATCTGAGCTGGGTTCTCATTTAATTGCTGCTTGATCAATCCTACTTCGCTGCTTTATCACCAAACTGATGCTACTGTGCTCGTAGTTCTCAAAGGTTAGCCAAAGCAGTTCCCTTCACTAGACTTTATGAAAGCACTCACTCTTAACACTAAACTCAAGTGTGATCTTACTATTATCGACAAATCAGTTTCTAAGTTAGCTGCCTACATCACTTTTTCGCAGCACAATACCCCCACCATCACACTTGTCCAGATTTAATTCATAAAACTTTTTAAGGAAAATAGTATATCAGCATGGATTTATTAATTAATCTGCTAATCAACCTTATATCCCGTCCTAGCCCTAGTATAAGTAACATTCTCAGCACCCTGTTATTTGCGAAAACAGCATCAAAATAGTAACCACTAGATATGACATTGTTTTGAGGCTGCAACCACTCAACCCCATACAGAATGATAATATATTTTATCTGGCTGATTAATCCTAAAAAATGATCTACTATGAACATTCATTTTGTAAAAACCCCTGCTACAATACACTGTATGGAAGATTTCAAAAAAATACTGAAAGAGCTTGCGGACAACTACCTGGAAGCTTTGCCGGATACATTACATAATGTTGAGCTATTGTTAGTCAATTTTAAACAGCACGTATCAATTGAAAACTACCAGACACTGTTTCGTGAAATACACAGCATTAAAGGTTCCGCTGGTACACATAACTTTAGTTTTCTGTCGGCCATCTGCCACCAGTTTGAAGACGAGCTATCAGAACTATCTCCTTCCACTGGTGATATATCAGATCAGCAAGTCAATAACTGGCTCGCCTACATCGACCTGTTGATAGTAACCACCGAGCTATACCAGCAACAAGAAGATAATTTCTCCAACTTAGAAGACAAACTCAACTTACTCAGAAGTCAGCACGGCAAGCACCATTACTCTTGCTTACTGGTCGAGTCGGAAAGTAGCAGCACCAATATCGTTAAAAGCGCACTAGAAGCTCATTCATTTCAAGTGAGCCTTATGAATGACGGTTATCAGTCACTTGGTCGCTTGTTAACTGATAAATATGACTTGCTAATTACCGGTATGCATGTTGAAACATTAAATGGAGTCGGTCTTATTGGTGCTATTCGCTCTTCAACCTCAGTTAATAAAAAGATTCCTGCAATTTTGCTGACCTCAGGAAAATTCAATCGCAATATAAGGCAATCCGACCCTGACTATATCGTATATAAAGATAAAGACTTAATTGCGAATCTTGATGCGGCTATCAGTTCAGTTAAAGAAAACCACAAAAATTAATATTCTATAAAGAGATATATTTTGTTAGTTTTTTAGAATTTATCATTTCTATATTTTATTAAATCAAAGTCAAAGTCATAGGTGATCATCCATTGTCTTTTTCTGGATTTCGTATCTCAAACCAACTTACGTGCTTACATGCTATAACAAGGTGTCATAAACTTGCTCCGCTTAAGCATTCCGGTAGTCGCACCGGCGGGTGAGGCACTTTTTCCTACAGTTGAAGCTTCCGCATCCTGCTCACGCCCCTTACCTACATCCATGTAGGCAAAAAAGTACCGTACTTGCATGTGTAGGAGACACGTTAATTAATTACGCGATAGCGCATATACTATCTATAAAAACCGCCCTAACACAGCTTGCCCTGCGGATACCCTGCATCGTATTTTCAAACCTCTTTCTATATTAAATTCTTGAATTGTTTTAACCTCGCTAACGGGTCTTTTTTATTCGCTTCCCTGCTTAGCAAAACTAAATACGCTTTTGACTTCGATCTTAATGTTTAACGGCTGTTCTAGTAAATTAAAATTAAAATAAAAGTCAAAAGCGTGGGTTCCCGCACCCACCGGCGTGTTCATTTTCTTTAGACGGATAAAGAAAACGAACCAAAAGAAATCCACCCAATTCACAAGCCTGTATATAAAGCATACAGGTTCCCTCATCTCTCCCTAAAAACAGGGCTGCTGCGGAACTCGCATAAACAGCATGCTCAGACAGCCACAGCAGAAAACTCCCTGCTTTTAACTCGTTCTTCGGCTTGCTCAAATGGGAGGGGTAAATCAAAACCGATAAGGTCTGATATTTTTTGTCTTTTAATTTTAACTTACGACTTACGGCTTACGGCTTACGGCTTACGACTTACGACTTACGACTTACGACTTTTCTTTTGACTTTGACCCACCCTCCCATCTGAGCAAGCAGAGGAAGAAGTAATATTATCGGGGCTTTCTGCGAGGATGTCTGAGCGAGTGCTTTTCTCGCGAGTTCCGCAGCAGCCGAAAATATTGCGACTGACGAAGGTACCCTCATGCCTTATATGAGGGCTTGTTTAGCGGGGCGGCTTTCTTTTCGTTAGTTTTCTGTAGCTGTTGACAGAAAAGTGACCTGCTGTCGGTCAGCCACCGACGCCTTTGACTTTGATCTTAACATTTAAAAACCGTTGGACTTCGTTCCTCAGTCCAACCTACGAGCTGGAAAGTTTACCCGAAAAATAAGGCAATCGGACCCGGATTATATCGTACATAAAGACAAAGAATTAATTGCGAATCTTGAAACGGCTATTAGTTCAGTTAAAGAAAGTTACAATAATTAATATTTTATAAAGAGCGATATTCCCCTTAGCTTTTATAATTTATCATTACTATATTTTATTAAATCAAGGTCAATATGCAGGTGATTAATTTCAGAAACACGCCGCTCCTTGGCCCCGCGACATATGTATATGCCTACACATAAAAAAGCCCGCATCAGCGGGCCTTTTTAAAACTAAACTTCTTTATAAATTTCTACCCCGCCTTCCCTAAACTCCTTCGCCTTATCCTTCATGCCTTTATCAAAGGCAGTTTCAACCGTATAGCCATTCTCACTCGCATAATCTCGTACGTCCTGAGAAATCTTCATAGAGCAAAAGTTCGGCCCGCACATCGAACAAAAGTGCGCTACCTTATGTGCTTCTTTTGGCATGGTCTCATCGTGATACTCACGCGCTCTTTCCGGGTCGAGTCCTAAATTAAACTGATCTTCCCAGCGGAATTCAAATCGAGCTTTTGATAAGGCGTTATCGCGCACCTGCACACCCGGAAAACCTTTTGCAAGATCAGCTGCATGCGCTGAGATTTTATAGGTGATAATTCCGTCTCGCACATCGGCTTTATTAGGCAAACCTAAATGCTCTTTGGGTGTGACATAACACAGCATCGCTGTACCGTACCAGCCAATGTTAGCAGCACCAATGGCAGAGGTAATGTGATCGTATGCCGGCGCAATGTCTGTGGTCAACGGCCCCAAGGTATAGAAAGGCGCTTCGAAGCAGTCCTTTAATTCTTTTTCCATATTGTCTTTAATCATTTGCATGGGCACATGACCCGGACCTTCGATCATCACCTGCACATCATGCTTCCAGGCAATCTTAGTCAGCTCACCCAGTGTTTCCAGCTCACCAAATTGAGCGGCATCATTAGCATCGGCCAAACAACCAGGGCGCAGCCCATCACCTAATGAGAATGACACATCATAAGCCTTCATGATTTCGCAGATATCTTCAAAATGCGTATAAAGGAAATTTTCTTCGTGATGCGCCAGACACCACTTTGCCATAATAGAACCACCACGCGAGACGATACCGGTGACACGGTTTGCGGTTAACGGCACATACTGTAAACGCACACCGGCATGAATAGTAAAATAATCCACGCCCTGCTCGGCCTGTTCAATCAATGTATCGCGAAACAGTTCCCAGGTAAGATCTTCTGATTTACCGTTTACTTTTTCCAGTGCCTGGTAAATAGGCACTGTACCGATTGGCATCGGCGAGTTACGTAAAATCCACTCACGCGTTTCGTGAATGTTTTTCCCGGTCGATAAGTCCATCAAAGTGTCACCACCCCAGCGCGCTGACCAGACCATTTTTTCAACTTCTTCGGCAATCGATGAACTCAGTGCCGAGTTACCAATATTGGTATTCACTTTAACGAGGAAGTTACGGCCGATAATCATCGGCTCTAATTCTGGGTGATTAATGTTCGCCGGTATGATGGCTCGGCCACGTGCGATTTCATCACGCACAAATTCCGGCGTAATGATCTCGGGAATGGACGCACCAAATGATTCACCTTTATGCTGACGCAGTAATTTTTCGTAACGACCATCATCTCGCATTTCTTGCAACTGCTGGTTTTCACGAATAGCAATGTATTCCATTTCAGGCGTTATGATGCCCTGTTTTGCATAATGCATCTGGGAAACATTTTTACCGGCCTTGGCGCGACGCGGCTTACGGATGTGTTCAAAACGCAGGTGCGCTAATGTCGCATCAGCCTGACGGGTAGCACCGTACTCAGAGGTCGGGCCTTGCAGTTCTTCTGTATCATCACGTTCAGCAATCCAGCCATCGCGTACATCGGGCAAACCTTTCATTAAATCAATTTTTACAGCCGGGTCGGTGTAAGGACCAGAGGTATCATAAACATAAATATCCGGATTTTTTTCAACCCCGCCATCGGTCTGCGTGTCCAGCTGTTTGATGGCTCGCATCGGTACGCGGATATCCGGACGTGATCCTTCAATGTAGATCTTGCTTGAATTTGTAAAGGGCCGAGTTACATCTTCTGATAACTCGGCCGTTTTTTTCAGGAATTCTTCTGGAATTGCGCTCATAATAATGAACCTATAACTATTGTGGTGGTGAGCCGGAGGAGGAAGTGGCCACCGAAGCTTCCCTTCACCGCCCTAATAAAACCTGAGCGGATTCGGTTCTAAGAGTATTTCTCAGCACGGCAGTCTCTTTTTAGTCAGAGTAACCGGCACCCCTAGCCTCTAAATCAAGCTATTGATTCTACCGTTTTTAAGGTCAGAAACACACCCTATCGTGGTATAAGTTATACAACTACCCAAAATTTCATCGTCTGTGTACAATGCTGTGATAAAAAAAATTAGATCGACTGGATGGACATTATGAATTTCAAACAAGCCCGCTTTAATATGGTTGAACAACAGGTGCGCCCCTGGAATGTACTCGACCCTGCGGCGTTAGCCGTTATGTCAGAAGTACCCCGTGAAAACTTTGTCGCCCCGGCTTATAAAACACTGGCTTACGGCGATTATGGTGTGCCTATCGGCAACAATCAGGAAATGCTGAAACCGGTTCTGGTTGGTCGTTTGCTGCAGGCCCTGAGCATCCAACCAGATGAAATCGTGCTTGAAGTGGGCACCGGCACCGGTTATTTAACGGCTTGCCTAGCGAAACTGTCCGCGTATGTCTACAGCGTTGATATCAATGCCGATTTTCTGCCCGAGGCCAAGAAAAACCTGACCTCACTGCAAATCGACAATGTTTCTCTGCAGACCGGTGATGCCTCTGCCGGCTGGGCTGAAAGACCACTATATGATGTCATTGTCATTACCGCTTCAATGCCCGAAGTGCCTGATTGCTATAAAACATCATTAGAAATTGGCGGCCGTCTGTTTGTTGTCACCGGCGCATCACCGGTCATGCATGCCAAATTAATCACCCGGGTCGCAGAAGATGTCTGGTCAGACGAAAATATTTTCGAAACTGATTTACCTGCCTTAGAGAACACCCGCTTAAAAGCCAGCTTCTCATTCTAAACTGATGCAACAATTCAGCCCGGCCGAGCTCAGGAATTATCTTGAGCAGGCCACTATTCAGCCGCTGTTACTGGATGTCAGGGAACCCTGGGAATTTGATATCTGCGCAATAAAAGGCAGCCAGTTACTGCCGATGGCTGAAATAACGTCTAAACTAGATACACTGAACCCTGAGCAGGAGATCGTCGTGATTTGCCACCATGGCATCCGCAGTGCGCATGTCTGCCGTTATCTCGAACACCAGGGGTTTACAAAAATGATCAACTTAGCGGGCGGAGTCGATGGCTGGGCACGTGACGTTGATTTGAATATGAGTGTTTACTAATATACGTTTATAGGCTATATTAGAAATCTCTAATATTTGATGGAGCGAACTACATGAGATTATCCAGATTCATCGCATTACCTCTGACTATCACAGGCATCCTCAGTTTCAATAGTCACGCACTCACCTTACAACAAAGCTTTGAACTGGCTCAACAAAGAGATCCCCAGATATTAGCAGCCCGAGCTGAATTTGATGCGGCTATAGAAAGCATCCCTCAGGCACGTGCGGCTTTATTTCCTAACCTGCGACTGGACGCCTTCAGTGGCAACCGCGAACAAACAAGCTCTGATATTGTAGGCACTGATTTCAGCCCCAGCAGCAGTGATATCGACAATCAGGGTTATCAGCTGACCCTGACCCAGACTATTTATAACCACCAGATTTATAAACAGCTTGAGCAGGCCAAAGCCTCGGTAGCCCAGGCTGCGGCATACTATTCAGTACAGCAGCAAGCACTGTTAATCAGAGTTGCCGACCACTACTTTAAAGTGCTGGCAGCCGACGATAATCTGCATTTTGCCAGTGCCGAGAAAAAAGCCGTGGCCAAACAGTTACAGCAAACACAAAAACGCTTTGAAGTCGGCCTCATAGCGATCACCGATGTAAAAGAAGCTCAGGCTCAATACGACATCACCGTAGCGCAAGAAATTGCCGCTATTAATCAGGCTGAAACCAGCAGAGAAGCGCTTCAGGTTATTATTAATCAGACCGTCGATAAGCTTTCTGCGTTGCCTGAAAGCATACCGCTGGAAGTACCTGCTCCCAACGATATCTCGCAGTGGGCAGAAACTGCGCAACAACAGAATCTGGCGATCAAGGCCGCAAGCTATGCGCTGGAAGCAGCACAGGCTGCACGCAGCGCCAGTCGTGCCGGACACTATCCCAGCCTCAGCCTGCAGGCAACACAAACCAACACGGCTCTGGAAACCAGCAGCTCCAGCGCAGACACCGAGGACACGACGATCAGTCTTAATCTGAGTATTCCGCTCTTCAGTGGTGGCCTGACCTCATCACAAAGCCGCCAGGCCGGTTTCAAACTGAGTCAGGCAAGCGCCGAGCTGAGCTTACAGAAACGACTAGCAAGACAGCAAACACGCAGCGCTTTCCTCGGGCTAAAAGCCGCTATCGCCAGTGTTAACGCACTGAAACAGGCGCTGGTATCGAGTCAGAGCGCTGTTGAAGCCACCCAGGCTGGTTTTGAAGTGGGTACACGCACCTCGGTCGATGTGTTAAATGCACTGCGCAACCAGTACCGTTCTGAAAAAGACTACGCCCAGACCCGTTATGATTATTTGCTTAATATGCTCAAGCTCAAACAAGCAGCAGGCACCCTGAGCGCTAACGATATCACCACTATTAACCAGTGGCTCAGCAAACACTAAAACACCAGTACTGCCTCTGCCGTGTTAGCGCTGCCCCGCCGGTAGCGTTAATACGCGGTCAAATCATGACTTCAGATTTTTAATCCAAAACTATTTCAAGCCTGCTAAAATAGCTGACACTTTAGTCACGGCCTGTCACAGTGAAACAAATTGCTTTAAAACAACTCATACTGAATCCGTTAAACTGGCCGAGCTGGTTTTTTCTGGGCCTGTTAAAACTGATGGTAATGCTACCACTGCGCTGGCTTGAATATTTTGGTATCGCTTTTGGCATGCTGGTTTATTATCTGCGCCCCTCGCGTGTTGAAGTGGCAAAAATAAATTTACGTATCGCTTTTCCAGACAAAAACGAGCAACAGATTCAGCAATTATGTAAAACAAATTTCAAACAACTTGGGATGGGTGTATTTGAAGTCGGTCTGGCCTGGTGGCAACAGCGCCGATTAATTAAAACTGCGAAAATTAACGGTCTTCAGCATCTTACTCAGGCACTCGACAAGGGCAAAGGCGTTATATTATTAACCTCACATTTTACCTGTCTGGAAATCGGCGCACATATTCTCAGTGACAAAGTAGCTTTAGAGGCAGTTTATAAGCCGGCCAGAAACAAAGTCTTTGATTACCTGATGGTGAAAAAACGCAGACAACATTTTCAGCACCTGATCAGCAATGACAGCCCGCGAAAAATGATCGCTGCCTTAAAACAAAATCATGTACTGTGGTATGCACCGGACCAGAACCTGCGCGGCAAAGATATGGTGTTTGCGCCTTTTTTTAACCAGATGGCAACCGCCATTACTGCGCCATCGCGGCTGGCTAAATTAAGCGCTGCGGCACTGGTGCCTTATTATATAAAACGCCATAAAGATGCCGACAGCGACAGGCTTATTTATGAAATATTTATCCAACCTGCTGTCAAAGATTTTCCCAGCGATGATATTGAACACGATGCCGCGACAATCAATCGGATAAATGAAGATTTAGTTCGCCATAACCCTGAGCAATATCTGTGGGTTCATAAACGCTACAAAACTCGCCCCGAAGGTGAAAAGCCGATTTATTAAGGCTTAATGATTATGATATTAAGCTACCAGTTACTTTTATTTATATTGCTGCCGGTTTTTGCAGGCATCACGATCAGGCATTATCTGAACAACAAAGATGCTTTATATCTGTGGCAGCGCTGTGCTTTAAAATTACCCGGCATTTCTAAACCTGTCTGGTTTCACTGCGCCTCGGTCGGTGAAATCAATGCCGCCATTCCGCTGATTACACTGCAGCAGAAAAAATACCCGCAGCAAAAAATACTGGTCACAACGAATACGGTAACTGCTGCACGCATCTGTCAGCAGCGCCTGAGTTTTGTCAGCCATTGTTATTTGCCGCTGGACTACCGGCTGTCTATCAGGCACTTCCTGAAGAAAATACAACCACAAAAACTCATCGTTCTGGAAACTGAAATCTGGCCTAACCTGTTTCAGTTATGCCACCAGCAAAAGATTGCAGTGGCGATTGTCAATGGCCGGCTTTCAGAAAAAACACTGAACACAAACTCATGGATCAGAAAAATTTATAAAACCAGCCTGAGCTATATCAGCAAAATCTACTGCCGATCTGAGGCTGACGCTGAGGGTTTTGAATTTTTACAGGCTGCGGCCGAGAAAATAGAATGCATCGGTAATTTAAAGTTTTCACTGGTCACACAAAGCACCGAGTCTGAAGCTAACCTGATCGGTCGTCAGTATGTACTGGCGGCGTCTACCAGAGAAGATGAAGAACTGGAAATCGTCACTATCTGGCAGCAGAGCGAACACCGTGATTTATTACTGGTTATTGCACCGCGACATCCACAGCGTAAAGACGATATTATTAATACACTTAAACCACTGGCTGCTGAAATAACCGTCAGAAGCCAGCATCAGCAGATCAGCGAACACACCGATATTTATCTGGCCGATACCATCGGTGAGATGGGCGCATTATTTCAGCACGCAGAATTTGTCATTATGGGCGGCTCCTTTGTTAAAAAAGGCGGCCACAATATTTTAGAACCGGCCGCTTATTCCAAAGCCATTATTTACGGCCCGCATATGGAAAACTTTGCTGCGGAAAATATTCTTTTCCTCGAAAATGAAGCCGCGATTCAGGCTAACGACAGAGACAGTGCTGTCCGCTCGATCAGCCAGCTGATTTCGGATCAGCCTTTACGCCAGCGACTTGGTAAAAACGCCAAACAACTGATGATAAAAAACCGCAATATAGCAGAACTTTATCTGCAAAAAATATCCCGTTTGTAACGCTATCTCAGGCTTTACCATCATAGCCAGCCAGTAAATCCTGCCAGGCCTGCTCGTTAAAATTAAAAACCTTCAGCTTATGCTGAAACTTATCCAGTGATCTTTTCAGGCGCAACAGGTTTTTAATTTTCCAATTATCCCTTGACCTGAATTCACACTGATCAAAATCAATCAGGTATACTTTTTGCTGCTGGTCGAGCATGATATTTTTTGCATTAAGGTCTGAATGATAGACTTTATTGTCGTGAAACTGACGGATACAATGCCCGATGTTATGCCAGAGTTCTGCAGGCAATGCATCTGCCTGCAGTATCTCAGCCAGTGTTTTTGTCTGCTCTATGTATTCGGTAAGCAGATCTGCACGATAAAATAAAAAGGTTTTTGACACACTGGCTGCAACCGGCCTTGGCACCGGCAGCCTGAGCGCAACCATCTGTCGCAGTAAATGCCATTCTTTCCAGGCCCGGGTGTTTTTTAAGCGCAAGCCAAAATACTGATCTGACAGCAATTTAGCAACCAGTCCGCCTCGTAAATAATGCCGTAAGGCCCAGATACTGTTTTCTGCCCGATAGAAACAGGTTTCACCACGGCCACCAGCACTGCCTGTTAGCGCATTTTTTTGTTTCATCGCGGCGCAGCTGAAATATTCCTCACAGGGATTTTTCATTAAAGCCGGATCAAATAGCAGCCAGCGTTTATTCAGTTTTTTAATTTCAAACTCTTTCATATTCATTATTCACACGTGTTTTTTTTCGACGTATTTTTTGACCTGTCTGTTACTTTATTTATCTCAAACTGATCCGCGACAACTGCCTGCTCATCGATAAATCGTGCCGTCAGTTTATCACCGTCAATATCCACAATCATTGATCCCGTTTTCGCTATCGACTGCGCCATAACCGGATGGTCAAAACTGCCGCTTAGCGCCTCAGCCGAAGAACCTATCACGGTATAGATACTGCCCTGATGAGGTGCCCTGCTCCGATTTTTATAAAACACCGGACCTTTTTGCAAAATTGATTCTGTGCGAAAAGTTGAACTGATTCCGTAATGACAGTCCACCAAATAACTGCGCTCATAGGAATGACTGTAACCGGATACCACCAGATCAACACTGGCCTGCTCTAGTACGGGCAGCACGCGTTTACGCATATTAAACATTCTATTAGCGCTGTCTCTGGGGTCATTGGAGTTATGCGAACCGCGACTATACGGCGGGTGGTGCATGAATGCCAGCAACCACTTCTGTCGGCTCTGCTTTAAGTCGGCTTTTAACCAGCGAATCATCGCATCATCACTGCTATAAGCACCATCATGACTGTCCAGAAAAATAAGATGTGCAGCACCGTAATCGACCGAGTAGTAACGCTCTGTGCCAGATGCCAGCCCGCCAGATTCTGCAGCCTGCGGCAGGCTGAAAATTTTAAAAAATGACCAGCCTCTGGCGTCATACTCACCATAAACAGGCCAGTACACATAATTTTTTAACAACGCCTGATAAGGCGAAAACAAGCCTTTCTGATAGCCTGAATTAGTACCCCGCTGGTCACCATTATCACCGCTACTGACGATCATATTAAGTGCACTCTGAGCCTGTCGGGGATGCTGTCTCAGCCAAGTTGTGATTGACTGACTGACGCTTTCTAGATTTTTGCCGGTTTGCCCGGAATTCCCCAGCAACCAGATCCGCAGAGGCTGGGGGCTATTGTTTTCGCTCGCCGTTTCAAACCAATAGCCGTCACCCTGACGATAGGGTTGCTGGTCCTGATAGATACTGTAATAGTAGCGGGTTGCAGGTTCTAACTGACTGAACTGCATACTGTGAGCGTTTTTTGCGAAAGTCTCAGTCAATTCATAAAGCTGGTTATTGCGGCTGTTTCTTAGAACCACTCGGGCCTGTGAGCGGTGATCTGTCTGCCAGCGTATCGTTACATTTTTTGTACCGAGTGACTGAATATAGGGCTCACGGCTAGCCGTATATTGACTCCCCATATATAACACAGCCAGGTGTATCACCAGCCCGACACAGGCTGCGAAAGCGGCAATAAACAACAATACCGCAGCACTATTAAAGTGCTGCTTTTTGGGCTTTAAAATCGCTGCAGCCTGACCCCAAACTTTGTATTTCATCGCCAACCGTATTCAGATTTTTATCATTATTATGGTGTTAAATAGCCGACCAATCGCACTCACCCCAGCATATTTAGTGTGTTAATATACATCAATTCAAACACTTAATGTTGCTTCAATAAAATACGCTATGTCTTTTATCTCCTCTCCGCCTGCCAGCCTGTGCATATTACGACTATCAGCCATTGGTGATGTAACGCATGTTTTACCGGCTCTTAACTGCATCCGTCAACAATGGCCAGATTGCAAAATCAGCTGGATTATCGGTAAGCTGGAACATCAGCTGGTGCATGATATTGCCGGGGTTGAGTTTATTATTTACGACAAATCAGCTGGCCGAGAGGCCAATAAAACCCTTAAACAAACTCTTAAAGGTCGCCGCTTTGATATTTTACTGCATATGCAAATTTCGCTGCGTGCCAGTCTTGCCAGCCGCCATATCCAGGCAACCTATAAAATAGGTTTTGATTTTAAGCGCGGCAGGAATTTTCAGTGGTTGTTCAGCAATAAAAAAATACCTTATGTTCCGCACCAGCATGTACTCGACAGTTTCCTTGAGTTCCCTAAGCTGCTCGGGCTGAATACAGAGACTATCGAATGGCATATTCCGGTTCCTGAAAGCGATCGGTTATTCATCCAGAAAGCCACCCACAACAAGCGCTATGTGGTCATCAATCCCAGCGCCAGTAACGCTGTCAGAAACTGGGGGGCAGACCATTACGCCACGATCATTGATTATTTGTCGGAGCGCTATGGCTTGATCTGTGTGCTAAGCGGCGGTCCGTCTGATAATGAAATACGCCTCAGTCAGACCATTGCCGAAGAAACCAAAAACAAACCGCTGCTGCTGACAGGTCAGACCACACTTAAACAACTGGCCGCTCTTTTGCAGCAGGCCCAGTTGGTTATTGCTCCCGACACCGGACCGGCGCATATTGCGAATGCACTGGGAACCCCAGTCATCGGCTTATACGCCAATTCCAACCCATACCGGACCGGGCCTTATTCATGGCTCGATCTGTGTGTCAATTTATACCCAGAAGCCTTACTTGAAACCTATAACAAAACGGTCGAGCAGGTACGCTGGGGGCGGCGGGTACGGCGTGATGACATTATGGAGTTCATAACAAAGGATCATGTTATCGACAAAATCGATCTGTTTTTAGAGCAGTGGCAGGACTGAATTTCGCGCCTTAAACAGCGCGATATTTTAATCAAACTGTGCCGTTAATGACGGTTATTTTTCAATCTGTGCCGAGCGAATAATCTGACTGGTTGAACAGCCATCTCTTAACGACAATATTTCAACACTGCCACCATGGCTGAGCACACACTCTGCACCAGCTATCTCCTCGACCTTATAATCACCGCCCTTGACTAATAAATCCGGTAGCAGCTGACAAATTAAATGCTCTGGGGTGTCTTCTGAAAATGATACCACCCAATCGACAGCAGCGAGCGCAGCCAGTACCTCCATGCGCTGATGCAGGCTGTTAATCGGTCGCGAATCACCTTTTAAACGCTTAACTGAATCATCATCATTCACCGCGACAATCAGCCGGTCACCTCGGGCCACCGCTTCTGACAAGTACTGCACATGACCGGCGTGCAAAATATCAAAACAGCCATTGGTCATGACCACTCGCTGGCCATTGTTTTTACTGAATATTACTTCGCGTTTGAGTTCTTCCAGACTGACAATTTTCTGATGAAAATCGAGCTGAAATGAATCACTGGCAGCGCGTTTAAGTTCATCAGAATTGACACAGGCAGCACCCAGCCGGCCGACCACAATACCGGCTGCGATATTTGACAACAACGCCGCAGATGCAAAATCGGCTCCTGCCGCAATCGCCGCAGCCAGTACCCCAATAACCGTATCACCGGCACCGGTCACGTCATACACTTCTCTGGCTTTGGTCGGCAAGGTTACGCTGGCTTTATTATTTTGCAACAGCGTCATGCCCCGTTCACTGCGGGTAACTAGCAGGGCCTGAAGCTTCAGTTGCTTTAACAAACCCTCGGCCTTTAACTGCAGATCATCATCATCACTACAGTGGCCAACAATCGCTTCGAATTCTGACAGATTGGGTGTCAGTAAACTGGCACCGGCGTATTTCTCGAAATTATGACCTTTAGGGTCAACCAAAACAAAGACACCGGCTTCGTTTGCCGCCTGTATCAGTGGCTGCACATCTTGCAGACAGCCTTTATTGTAATCAGACAGCACCAGCACATCATATTGATTGATGTTTTTTATAATGGACTGATAGAAATCGGCAATATCCAGATCCGCCTGTGGGTCTTCAAAATCCAGCCGGATCAGTTGCTGGTGCCGACTCAGTACACGCAGTTTGGTAATGGTTTTGTAATTGTCCTGGGTGACGAATTGCTGGCTGATACCTTTCTCTGCCAGCAACGCCGACAAGATAGCCGCGGCTTCATCATCACCGACTATTCCTGCCAGTGTCACATTAGCCCCTAGTGAGGCGACATTCAGAGCCACATTAGCGGCACCGCCTGCACGGTCGACAGCAGTATTGATATTAACTACCGGCACCGGTGCTTCCGGTGAGACTCGGTTAGAATCACCACTCCAGTAGCGGTCCAGCATCACATCGCCGGCAACCAATACACGTGCTTTTGAAAAATCAGGGATTGTAACTGACATTGTTTTATCCGGTCTCTGTTGAGATTATTTGTATTCTTTCTGTTGCTGGAAATATTGGTCGGTATTGACTGACTGCAAACTACTGCAAGCTATCCGTCTCCGTGCTGCGATCAGCGCGCTTTTGCTGTTCCAGCGTCCACAGTACGGCGTATTTATTAAATGTATATAGCGCAATATGAGTCGCCAAGATCAGACCTCTGAAGCCATCCAGAAAACCGAGCTTTAATAGATAGCCCACCAAAAAACTCCAGCTACTGTTTATGATCGCTTTACGCCACGATGCTTTCTTGCCGTTTTCGAAACGTTCAACACCCCATAACCAGGCATAGTCAGTGTATTTTTCCATCGCGTGTTTTAAATTGCGGTGGGTATAATGCAGCAAGCGTTCATTCAACAGACCAATATGCCCGGACGCAAGCAGAACTTTTTCATGCACTGCCACTTCGCTAAATCTGGCCAGCTCGCGTCTGAACAGACGTAACGGTGCGCGACCATTATGGCCAAAATCAATCCGTTTATTGTAAATCATAACCTGCCATGGAATACAGAACCCGGTCTCTACCGGATCAGAATCAATCAGTTTATCAATCTCATTTTTTAAGGCTGGTGTTACCTGTTCATCTGCATCAATGGATAATACCCATTCGTATTGCGCCTGCTCCAATGCTCTTTGTTTCTGTTTACCATAACCTGGCCAGTCGGTTATCGACACTTTATCGGTATATTTTTTTGCCAGCTCTGGCGTCCCGTCATTGCTGCCATTATCCAGCACAATAATTTCATCCGCCCAGCCGGCTACTGAGGATAAACAGGCATCGATACGATCAGCCTCATTGTAGGCAATTAAAATAACCGACAACTTCTGCTGACGGCTGATGCTTTGTTTGCTGTTTTCTTCTTTACTGCGGTACATCAGTGCAAAAAACATCGCCAGATAAAAGGCATAAAACCCGCTTGAAAGTGAGCGCTCAAAAATCGCTTCACTGACTCCAAAGCCGATAAAGCTCACCACCAGCACCAGACCGGCCAACGCATAAGCCTGTACGTCTTTATCCGGAAAAAAAACGAAACGCCGGAACATATCCAGCGGTATCAGAAAAAAATACAGCAAAGCCAGCAGCATAATCAAGCCACCACTGGCTATTGCCGAAAAATATTGATTATGCGGATGATTCCATGACACCGCGCTGCTCTCGAGCTGATTCTGATCAACAAAGTGTTGCGCCGCCTCGATATAATGTCCCCAGCCTGCACCGGCTAGCGGCTGTTCTTTAAATATCAGCCAGGTAGCCTGCAACATTTCTAATCGAGTTTCTACCGATACGGTTTTATCGCGCCCGTCCGGGTATTTTTCAGACTGCGCTACAGCACTCTGTTCACTATTAATAAGATATGCTGAACTGAAATATACAAACGCCGGCACGGTGATAATAAAAACCGCAAACAACATTAAAATTTTCCGCGGCATATGACTTTTATAGCGCCAGAACATCAGCAGCATTAATACCGGCACCACCACCCAGACACCCTGAAACTTTGACAGGCTGACTGCACTTAAGCCCAGTAGAAATATTATAAAAAAAGCCGCGATATGTTTACTGTTCCAGCTATCCAGCGTGGAACCAACCACCAGCAACATAAATGACATGGTAAGGGCAATATCGGCAAACAGTATCGGGTGTGTAGCACCGCTTGCTCTGCCGTTCCATTCTTCGAACAAACTGCCCCAGTAGCTTTCATAAATTGCGATAACACCGCACAACACTACCCCGATGAACAGCCCCCACCAGATCAGCCGGGGATTTAACAAATAACGTTTGAACAAAAAATAAATCGGCACAATCATTAACAGGGTTAAAAAATTATTAATTTTTTGCCAGCCAAGCTGATTAAAGCCGCCCAGCCATGCGGTTAATATAGCCGCGATAAAAATCAGAAAGCTGCAGAAAAAGAGCAGTTTTTCTTCCCGGATACTCTGACTTTTTGGAAACAGGACGATAAACACCAGCAAGGACAGCAACGCCAGCGCACCAAACAAATTCGGTCCAGCATCCGGTAACGTGACAACGACGATGGGATATAAAAAAACAATAAAATGGACCAGATGACTGATAAACGATGATGCAGTCGCCGCAGATTTATTCATAAAAATATCTTAAAACCAATACTACTTAACGCGCTTATAAAGCGTTCCACAATACGGACATTTTGCTTCTGTTGCATTATCCAGTGCGATATAAACTCTGGGATGCGAGTTCCAGAGACTGGTACCGGGCAACGGGCAGTGTATCGGCAGCTCTGCTTCGGTCACTTCATAAACCGCTTGTGAACAGGAATTTTTAAGATTTTCTGCGGCCGTATTTGGACTTGGCATTTTCTTCCCCTTTAGTGTTTAAGCTAATTATTTTTACCAAAAAAGAACGGGGCACATATTTATGCACCCCGTATTTTTATTTAACTGCGGTTAACCAGTCTTTATGTTTTTCTAGTCGTCCGTGCACCGCATCAAAATACAAGCTCTGTAATTTTTCAGTGACCGGACCACGGCAGCCCGCACCTATCAGTCGTCCATCAAGTTCACGAATTGGTGTGACTTCGGCTGCAGTACCGGTAAAGAAGGCCTCATCGGCAATATACACTTCATCACGGGTAATGCGTTTTTCTACCACTGGTATACCTATTTCAGCAGCCAGCGTAAAAATCGTATTTCGGGTGATACCGTTAAGTGCCGAGGTTAAATCCGGTGTATAAATCACATTGTCATGCACCAGAAATATATTTTCGCCACTGCCTTCTGCCACGTAACCTTCATTATCCAGTAACAAGGCCTCATCACAACCGCATGCCATGGCTTCCTGCAGCGCCAGCATGGAATTGATGTAATGACCATTAGCCTTGGCTTTACACATGCTGATATTGACATGGTGACGGGTATAAGACGAGGTGCGGATTTTAATACCTTTCTCAAGTGCATCAGCACCCAGATAAGCGCCCCATTCCCAGGCCGCTATCATGACGTGAGTTTTTAAATTATCGGCACGCAGTCCCATGCCTTCTGAACCATAAAAAACCATCGGCCTTAAATACGCGGTATCCAGATTGTTCTGGCTGACCACATCGAGCTGAGCCTGATTGACTGTTTCTTTATCAAACGGCATCGGCATATTCATAATATGCGCTGAGTCGAATAAACGACGGGTATGTGCATCAAGGCGGAAAATGGCCGCACCCTGATCTGTCTGGTAGGCGCGGACACCTTCAAAAACACCCATGCCATAATGCAGGGTGTGCGTCAGCACATGAACCTTGGCTTCACGCCACGGTACCATTTCGCCATCTAACCAGATAACACCATCGCGATCAGCCATGGTCGACATATTGCTTACTCCAATCATTTCTATTATTTGTAATACCGGCCGTGCTGATATCAGCCTCGCCGGGTCTATAATTCTTCGTTCAATACTTCAAGCCAAATGCGCTTGATTTTATCCCTGCATTGGGCGATTTCTGCTTCATCAAACAGCAGATTTTCTTCATCCAGAGCTCTCTGGTGAGACAGATCGCGGTAATGCCGGTAACAGGCTATCAGTGTATCTGCCCTGTCCTGCTGCCAACAAGAAAAATCCGCCAAAAGCCCGATTAATTCTATGGTAGAACAACGCTCTAGCAGATTCGGCTGACTGGCTGCCACGGATAACACCGCGTACTGCACAATAAACTCGATATCGACCAGTCCGCCCCGGTCCTGTTTCAGCTGAAACTGGCCGGATTCAGCAGCACTTCCCAGATGTTGCTGCATTTTTGTCCGCATTTCACGCACATCATCCAGCAGTTTATCCTGCTCTCTGGGCTGCGATAAAACTGAACGTCTGATTCTACCAAACTCAGAGCTAATTTGGGTATTTGTAACGACGATTCTTGCCCTTAATAAAGCCTGATGTTCCCAGGTCCAGGCCTGATTTTCTTGATATTGTTCAAACGCCTTCAGACTGCTGACCAATAAGCCTTTGGCACCATCCGGTCTGAGCCGGGTATCCACTTCATAAAGCCGGCCAGCATGGGTGTATGAGGATAAGATATGGATAATACGCTGGGTCATTTTGGCAAAAAACACACTGTTATCAACCGAACGCTGACCGTCTGTCATGGCGCCGTTACCGACACTGTCATGCAGAAAAACTATATCCAGATCGGAGTTATAACCCAGCTCCTGGCCGCCGAGTTTGCCATAGGCAACTATCGCCAGTTGCGGATAGTAAACGCCGTTATCGGTTTGACAAAGCGGGCGGCCGAATTTCTCACTGGTATCCAGCCAGGCCATCTGATAAACCCGGTGCAGGATTAATTCGGCTAGTTGCGTGAGCTGGGAACTGATTTCAAAAACAGTCAGATCACCGGCAATATCCAGTGCGGCAATCCGTAATATCTGGCTGTGTTTAAAATGCCGCAGCACATCCATTTGCTGCTCCAGATCTTCTTCCTCATAGCGGCTGGCAGCTATATCCAGCTGCTGCTCCATCTCCATACTGGTTGGCAAATGGTAGAGCTGCGACGGGTCCAGCAAATCGTCCAGCAGCAACGGATAGCGTGTCAGTAATTTGGTTACCAGCACACTGCAAGCACAAAGCCGAATCAGCTGTGACAAAGCCATCGGGTATTCAATCAGCAAGGCCAGATATACACTGCGCTTTAATACCGCATTAACTACTTCCAGCACCCGTGCCAGCACCTGTTCGGGTTGTTTTTGCTGCTCCACAGATGCCAGTATCATTGGAATTAACTGATCCAGACGCTTTCTTGCGGCATCACCAATATGGTGTATGACTTTTAATTCAGAAAATTCACTGATCTGTTGCCAGATTTGCTTGGCCTGATAAAAGCCTTTTGCCGTCAGTTGCTCGAGTGCCGAATCCTGATCCAGCTGACCGACCCAGAGCGCATGATAAAAATCATCCTCTGTTGTCTCATCATCCGCACTCAGCTGTGGCGATTCAAATACCAGTTCAAAGTAACCATGCACGCGTTTTCTGTGATGCCAGGTCAGCTCGGATAAACTCGCCCAGTCATTAATCTGCATCGCAGCGCATATTCTGGCTCGTGAGATTTCATCTGACGGTAATAAGTGCGTCTGCTCATCAGCCAGCATTTGCAGACGGTTTTCAAGCCGTCGCAAGTAATCGTAACTTTCCAGCAAATGAGCAACCGTTTTCGCTGGCAAGTCATTGTGTTCAACCAGCAGTTTCAGTACCGCAACAATACCCCTAATTTGCAGCTCCGGCTCACGACCACCGCGTATTAGCTGAAAGGTCTGACCAATAAATTCTATTTCCCGGATACCGCCTTCACCCAGTTTTATATTATGCTGCAGTCCCTTACGGTTAATTTCGTTTTCAATCAGCACTTTCATTTTTCTAATCGATGAAAATGCACCAAAATCAAGATAACGACGAAACACAAAAGGCTTGAGGATGTCGGTTAATTCACGGATATCGTTTTCATCGCCATAAATAACCCGGGCCTTGATCATGGCATAGCGTTCCCAGCTGCGACCCTGTGTCTGATAATAATTTTCCAGCCCGGCAAAACTCATTGCCAGCGGCCCACTGTCACCAAAGGGACGCAATCGCGTATCCACCCGGAAGACAAAACCATCGGCGGTGGTTTTGTTTAGCATGGTGATAAAACGCTGCAATAGACGGGTAAAAAACTCGCTGTTTTCAAGCGTGCGAATACCCCGGGTCTGGCCCTGTTCGGAATAGGCAAAAATAAGATCGATATCAGAAGAAAAATTCAGTTCATAAGCACCGAGCTTCCCCATACCAATAACCAGCGGACGAATGGCAAGCCCGCGACTGTTTTCAGGTACTCCGATTTTTTCACAACTATCGCGATATAAAAACTCGAGTGTCACACTAATACAGGCATCGGCTAACCAGCTCAGATCCTTTAATGTTTGTTCGGTGCTTGCCAGCGCCTCCAGATCGCGCCAGGCAATGCGGATCATTTCATACTGTCGAAAGCGTCGCAGCACCGACATCAGCTGATTGTCATCGATAATTTGATCAAGCTGTTGTTCTAAACGCTGGTGATAATCTGCTGCTGTGCGCGTTGTCTGCAGGTCGTTTTTGGCAAACAGGTCTTTTACAATCAGCGGTCGCTGAATAATGTGGCGTGCAATAAAGTCACTGCAACTAAAGATGTACAGCAGTCGCTCAGCACTGACAAATTCTTCGCTTTGGTAGCCGTCACGCTGACAGACATCCTGCCAGCGTGAACAGTAAACCTTTAATTGCTGATGCAGTATCTGTGGGTATTTTTCGAGTGTTTGTATCATCTGTTTAACGAACAACGAACCGACCAGGCGTTACTACTTTCATCAAAAAAAGAACACCCGGATACTAAAACAGTTCTATATCTTCCTCGGTGGCAGCAGCAGTATGCTTCTTGGTTACCATCTCATGCAGCACATCGATTATGGGCTTACCCGAGAGGATTGCATCAAACATTTCTTTATCTTCTTCCATAGTATAAGCATTTCTAACATCGGCTTGTAATTTCTTCCAGGCCTCGGCTGAATTCAATGTTTGCTCATCGCCGATCAGATCAGTCAGACTAGTCATGCTGTTACGAACGTGACTCAGGCGCTGCACCAGCTTATCGTAAAACTGAAAGGCAATGATTGATTTTTGTATCTCACCACTGAGCTGATCACAATGTTCGGTGACTTCTTTGTGCAGTATGGGGTCGATATTGCTGTATCGCGCAAACGACTGAACCGCTTTGCTGATGGCTCCAATGCCTTCGGACATTGAGGTAAAAGACTCAGCCAGCACATCAATTGATTCATCGCCATCACTCATACTGTATTCAATCTGCGCTGTTGCCAGATTTAACATGACGATGGTTTCTCTGACCTGACTCCAGTCGTCATCTGATAGTTTTGATGGGATCTGATTGGATATTTTCTGAATCGGTTTTTCCGTCATGAGTAACGTTTCCTAAATAATATATTCAATGACTGTTACTCAGGAGTATAGTATTTTTTTTATGATTTCGCCGACACAGGCTTGACCAAATCAGCGGCCTTTTTTGCCTTCTTACGTGCCAGCATGATATCGTCATCGACCGCCAAAGCCACTCCCATACGCCGGCGTATGAATGACTCCGGTTTACCAAACAATCGTAGTTCTGTTTTTGTATCGGCCAATGCCAGCTCAAGCTGCTCAAAGGCTATGGCTTTTTCATCAAGCCCGCCATAAATAACCGCACTGGCTCCACTGTCACGCAACGAGGTATCAACCGGCAAGCCGAGAATAGCTCTGGCATGCAGCGCAAACTCACTTTGCCACTGAGTCATCAGAGTCACCAGCCCGGTATCATGTGGCCGCGGACTGACTTCACTGAAATAAACCTCGTCGCCTTTGATAAACAATTCGACCCCAAAAATACCACGGCCGCCGAGACTTGCTGTGACTTTCTCTGCCATCTTCTGGGCTTTTTTCAGCAGCGGCTCTGTCATCGGCTGCGGTTGCCAGCTTTCCACATAATCGCCTTTTTCCTGCCGGTGGCCGATAGGCTGGCAGAAGCTGGTTACAATATCACCATCGATATTAACGGAACGAACCGTTAATAGAGTGATTTCATAATCAAACTCAACCACCGCTTCAACAATGATTCGGCCACTGTTTACACGGCCTCCACTCATCGCATAATTCCAGGCACTATCGACATCATCCGCGGTGTTAATACGGGACTGACCTTTGCCGGATGACGACATCACCGGTTTGATGATGCAGGGATAACCAACATGCTGATCAATAGCGGCTTGTAACTCATCCTGACTGCTGGCAAATGCGTAAGCCGAACACAGTATTCCCAGCTCTTCTGCAGCAAGCCGCCGGATACCTTCCCGGTTCATTGTTAACTGAGTAGCCCGTGCCGTCGGAATCACTTCGGTAATGCCCTCGGCTTCAATCTCTGCCAGCGTATCAGTTGCAATAGCCTCGATTTCCGGCACCACCAGATCCGGTTTAACAGACTCGATCAGTTTTCTTAACTCGACTCCGTCTGCCATATCAATGGTATACGAGCGCTGGGCAACCTGCTGACCGGGCGCGTTGTCATAACGGTCTACCGCGATCACTTCAACACCCAGACGCTGTAATGCAATGATGACTTCTTTGCCCAGTTCACCACTGCCTAGCAACATCACTTTACTGGCAGACGGGCTTAATGGCGTACCAATTTTCACTTAGCTAAAAATCCCTTTTAGTACATAGAAGAAAATAATGGCCAGAATCGCACCGGCTGGTAAAGTAATAATCCACGACATAAAAATATTTCTGATCACAGTCAGATTCAGTGCCGCCATACCACGTGCCAGACCGACACCTAATACCGCGCCCACCAGAGTATGCGTGGTAGAAATAGGTAAGCCCGTACCGGATGCCAGCACCACCGTGGTGGCCGCAGCCAGTGTTGCCGCAAAACCCCGGCTCGGTGTCAGCTCGGTAATGTTATTACCGACTGTTGCCATTACCTTATGACCATACATCATCAGGCCAATAACGATGCCAACACCACCGATCAGCAAAACCCAGATCGACAATGTAGACTTCTGGGCAATTTCACCACCACTTTGCACAATACCAACAATCGCAGCAACCGGACCAATCGCATTCGCCACATCATTCGAGCCGTGGGCAAATGCCATTGCACAGGCTGTTACAACCATTAACACCCCAAACACTTTTTCAACACTGGCGTAGTGAAAGTCTTTATTCAATGATTCATTCATTTTTATTTTACGAATGACTGAAATGCCAAAGCCCATAATAACCAGACCGACAATCACCGCATAAAAATAATTTTCAGCGGTAGAAAGATGCAGGCCTACATGCTTCAGACCTTTTACCAGAGTTACCAGTGAAATAATAAAACCAACAATGAAAATATAAAACGGCACATAACGTTTGGCATTATCAAACGGGGTATCTGTATCAAGAATCAGTTTCTGCACACTGCGAAACAGGGCATAAGCAATTACACCGGCAAGCACTGGTGAGACCACCCAGCTAGCAACAATAAAACCGACCTTGCCCCAGCTGACCGCTTCAATACCAATACCGACCATCGCAAAGCCGACTATTGCACCGACTATTGAATGCGTGGTTGAAACCGGCCAGCCTTTGCGTGATGCAATTAATAGCCAGCAACCGGCTGCCAATAATGCCGCCAGCATGCCATAAACCAGCAACTCGGGAGACGACTCCAGAACTTTTGCATCAATAATACCTTTACGAATGGTTTTGGTAACCTGACCACCTGCTAAAATAGCGCCTGCAAATTCAAAAACGGCAGCAATTAAAATCGCCTGTTTTATGGTTAACGCCCGTGAGCCCACCGATGTTGCCATCGCATTGGCGACATCATTCGCACCTATACCCCATGCCATAAACAGACCAAAAATACCGGCCAGCACTAAAAACAGGGTTGCATTTTCAATAATAATATTCACCGTCGCTTACCTCGCCAGTAATAATTGTAAGCGACTTCCCACGCGCTGTGACTGATCAGCTACATCTCCGGTAGCCTCTATGACCTTGTACATAAACATTGCCTCTAATGGCGGCATATCATTTTCTATTTCAAATAATTTTGCCCGAATCTTGCGCTGAATTTTATCGGTATCGGCTTCAATTTTGTCCAGCGTCTTGATCATTTTCTGAACCAGTTTTACCTCGGTTCCACGAAACCCCGTTTCAACCAGTTCGTCGAGCTCATTAATCGTCATTTTTGCCTGTGCACTTGCGTCCACGCAACGCTGCACAAACTTTAAATAATCATTAGCGATTTGCTTGGGTAAAACCATCTTCCGGCCTTTGATAATCCCGGCAACATCTTTTGCTTTATTCGCAACGCTGTCCTGAATGGTTAATATTTCCAGTAAATCACGTCTTGAAACCTGCATAAAAAGTCCTTTTGGAAGATTCAGGCGAAGTTCTTTTTTCATCACATCCGCTTCATTCTCCAGCAAAGAAATTTTTTTCTGATGCTTTTCAACGCTTTTCCAGTCTTCAGCGACTACCGCTTCAAAAAACGGCATCAATAATGATACGCAGTCATGTACTTTTTCCATGTGTATCTGCATCGGTTTAACGGGAGAGTTTCCGAAAATACCGGACATATAATTACTAACAGCCATAACAGCCTCTCTGGTTTTTAAAATTCAATATTTGTGTGTAAAAAAAAAGCCTGAGATTTGTCTCAGGCCTGATTAATTATTTTTCCAGTTGAGAGACATCTCTCACTGCGCCTCGAGAGGCACTGGTCGTCATCGCTGCATAAGCTTTTAAGGCATTGCTGACGATACGATCACGATTAACAGGTTTCCAGCCGGCGGAGCCTTGCGCATCCATCGCATCACGACGTTTTTGCAGATCCGCTTCACTGATCAACAGATTAATTGAGCGGCTTGGAATATCAATTTCAATACTATCGCCTTCGATAATCAAACCAATGGCACCGCCCTCGGCCGCCTCAGGTGAAGCGTGACCGATTGATAAGCCGGAGGTGCCGCCTGAAAAGCGCCCGTCGGTAATTAATGCACAGGCTTTACCCAGACCTTTTGATTTAAGATAAGTCGTCGGATACAGCATTTCCTGCATACCCGGTCCGCCACGTGGTCCCTCATATCGAATCACGACTACATCACCGGCTTTTATTTGGTCACCTAAAATGGCTGCAACTGCCGCATCCTGGCTTTCAAATATCCGCGCCGGGCCGGTGAATTTCAGGATACTTTGATCAACACCGGCAGTTTTTACGACGCAGCCATCCAGCGCTATATTGCCGTATAAAACCGCGAGGCCACCGTCTTTGCTGTAAGCATGTTCGATATCACGGATACAGCCATTATCAACACTGTCATCCAGACTCGGCCAGCGTTTGCTCTGACTGAAGGCTGTTTGAGTAGGTACATTGCCAGGGCCCGCCATAAAAAATGTTTTTACCGCGTCATCGTCAGTACGACGAATATCATATTGTTGCAGTGCCGCCATTACCGAGGGGCTGTGAATCATCGGGATCTCGGTATTGATTAAACCACCGCGTTCCAGTTCGCCCAGTAAGCGCATCACGCCACCGGCGCGATGTACATCTTCCATATGGTATTGCTGAGTGGATGGTGCCACTTTACTTAGGTGCGGTACTTTGCGTGACAGACGATCGATATCATCCATATCAAATTTAACATCGCCTTCCTGGGCTGCGGCCAGCAAATGCAAAATAGTATTGGTGGAGCCCCCCATCGCAATATCCACACACATGGCGTTTTCAAAGGCTTCAAAGGTGGCGATGTTGCGCGGCAGAACAGACTCATCATCCTGTTCATAATAACGTCTGGCCAGATCAACAATACGACGACCTGCAGATAAAAATAACTCTTCACGGTCGGCATGTGTTGCCAGCATTGATCCGTTGCCCGGTAATGATAGGCCCAGCGCCTCGGTCAGGCAGTTCATTGAATTAGCGGTGAACATACCCGAGCATGAACCACAGGTTGGGCATGCAGAGCGCTCCATGGTCATCACATTTTCATCACTGGCGGCAGGGTCAGCCGCAGAGACCATCGCATCCACCAGATCAAGATGCACCTCAACACCATCAATTACCGATTTGCCGGACTCCATCGGGCCTCCGGATACAAAAATAACCGGAATGTTTAAACGCATCGCGGCATTCAGCATGCCCGGTGTGATTTTATCGCAGTTGGATATGCACACCAGTGCATCGGCACAATGCGCATTGACCATGTATTCAACGGCATCCGAAATAATTTCTCGCGATGGCAATGAGTACAGCATTCCGCCATGTCCCATTGCGATACCGTCATCCACCGCGATGGTATTAAATTCTTTTGCCACGCCACCGGCCTTTTCTATCTCACGTGCGACCAGCTGCCCCATGTCCTTTAAATGCACATGGCCGGGCACAAACTGAGTAAAGGAGTTGGCGACAGCTATAATTGGCTTGTCAAAATCACCGTCTTTCATTCCGGTGGCACGCCATAAGGCACGGGCTCCAGCCATGTTACGACCATGAGTCGTGGTACGTGAACGGTATTCGGGCATGTTGTTCCTCGGTGACACTTTAAAGACAGATTCGATATTGTAGGGTTTAGCTGGCAAATCACAAAACTTTTCCCGTAAAAAATATAAATTTATTAACCTCGACCTAAAAGCTGCTTATAATATCCCTATCGAAGATCTATCTTTAATTGAATTAATCTATTTATATTGCATCCAATCCGGCGGAACTAACAACCATGACCTTAACCGAATTACGCTATATCGTTGCCGTAGCACGCGAAAAACATTTTGGCCGTGCCGCTAAAAGCTGCTTCGTCACACAGCCCACATTAAGCCTTGGCATAAAAAAATTAGAAGAGGAACTCGGCAGCAGCTTGTTTGAACGCGGCGCTAAAAATGAAGTACGGGCCACCGCGATTGGCGAAAGGGTCATCAATCAGGCACAAAAAGTACTGGAAGAGGCCGATGCGATCAAAACGATCGCGGAATTCAACTCAGATCCGCTGGC
>Ga0224506_10000181_pt1 | contig 61774 bp, 48 predicted proteins | sample SF_Jan12_sed_USG_2_FD_169108 | JGI IMG/M metagenome (GOLD analysis project Ga0224506, IMG submission 169108) | Sediment microbial communities from San Francisco Bay, California, United States - SF_Jan12_sed_USGS_8_1 | ecosystem: Environmental > Aquatic > Marine > Sediment | place: USA...
ATGTATAATTTTGACCTATAGTGCCTAGCCTGGTTATGAGTGCACGTCTTCCAGGTATTTTAGTTAGCTGATCATGGAAGGCAATCTCATAGATTTCATACACTAAAAACACCAGAATCATAAGTCCAAGAATAGTAAATGGTATTAAGAGGCTGGGTTGTCCTGGAATGATTAAAAATACAAACAATGAAGAACCTACGGCAGAAATATGCCACCCAATCCACTCGGATCGAAGTGTTTCAAACCAAACCAACATGATCCATAACAACAGATACAGACCTATGGTGGTAATATCCAAACCCAAAAAGGTTAAATGAGCCATTGGAACGTCTACCGGGGATCCAAACGAGACCCAGGCTGCTGCAATTAAAACCGAGACGAGCAGTAATATCGATCTAACAGAAAATAATTTAGATTCTGGTAACCACATTAGGGGGATGAGTATGGCAGGTGGAATCCAACGAAGCCAAAAAAATTTCAGATCAGGATTCATGTGAGACAAATTACTGATTAACAACCACCAACCAAGCAACAATGCGACCAGTGTCAATACCCGGTAGCGATGAAATTGCCATGCAAACACGGCTGAAGTTCCCAACAATATCCATGGTGACCATATGGGTATGTCAAAAGGATAGACAGTAATGCCCCAATAAGCGATCTTGTGAACTGCTAACAATAGTAATGGGGATAGAATTATGAACCACACAGAAAACAATCCTTGAATTTATTTTACAACGTCAATTGAACCGGTTTTAACAAACTAAATCCGTGATGTTGATCATAATACGCAGCTTCATTTATAAATGCTGCCACTAAACCTTCGTCACCATCATAAAATTCAGTTTCACCCGTTTGTAAAAAGAATATTGGATCACCCTGTTTTATTGGCTGGAAATCTTTTCCCTGAAAATCAGAATGTATCATACCAATAAGCTCCCCATTTTCATTTTCAGGAAATTTTATTTTTTCAATAAACTGAAATGCATCAATAGACGCTGGCAGTCTGATCTCAGACTGCAAATTCTGTGACAAAAAATCCAGGATATGTTCAACTGCCAATCGAGTCTGTTCGAAAACATCTGCATTTAATAAACCCTGTGCTACGGGGCCAACCTCAACAATAATACCACCTTGCAGTCCCATTGAAATCAAAAAACTATCGTCACTTTTATTAACCACCTGATGCATGATCGTCACGCCAGGAAGCTTGCCCATGGTATATGTTGCCGCTTTTAATGCCAATTGAGAATGCGCATTAACCACAAGAGTTACACCCATATTGGCGGTGGTGGTGTGCATATCGACAATAAAATCATAAGGTATGTCAGAGCTTATTATACGCTGCAATTCTTTTGCCCTGGTAGCTTCAGAATAACCTAAGGCATCATCTTCTAATGATTTACGGGAAAATTGACGGTTTAGATCCGCATCAATATATCTTCTATTTTGTTGAATGGCTTCCAAATTTGCCAGCATCAAAGACGTTGTTAAGCCAGGACGACGAATTTCATCTTCCTGTTGATGCCAGCGTTTATTCAAGTGAATGCCGGTTAACTCATTTCCATGAGTACCACCTACAATTAATACCTTCAGATTTCCAGACATGTTAACCTCAAACCAAAAAAGCCCCGAAATACATTTTGTTGATCTATTCCCGTTCCTTGGAATAGGGAACGCCAACGGCTTTTGGAGGGTTTGCCCGTCCAATAAAGCCGGCCAAAAGAACCACGGTTAGCACATAGGGCACCATCTCTATGAATTGTACCGGGATACTACCAAAGGATCCTATTTCAACTCCCTGCAGGCGAATAGCGTAGGCCTCCAACAACCCAAACAGGAAACACCCCATCATAGCTTGCACTGGACGCCACTTACCAAAAATCAGCGCTGCTAATGCAATGTATCCCTTGCCCGCACTCATGTTAGGTACAAACTGAGCCGTACTTCCACCAGTCGACAAATAAGTGCCCGCAATGCCGGTGAGGATTCCGCAAACAAGCAAGGCCTGATAACGTTTTTTAACGACCGAAATACCTGCAGTATCTACGGCTGCAGGGCTCTCGCCAACGGCCCGAATGCGCAGACCAAAACGGGTTTTAAACAAAATAAAATAAGACACGGGCACCATTAAAAAAGCCATATACAATATTATCGAATGTCCCGATAATATTTCACCATAGACGGGACCCAAAACAGGAATATCCATAGAGGTTTCAGCACCCATAAAAGTGATCGACTGAAAACGAGATTCACCTTGTAAATTTGGGGTTTGACCACCCTGACCAAACCAGTATCGGCCCAGAATCACAGTAATCCCGGCAACCAGAATGTTAATCGCCATACCCGATACAATTTGATCGCCCTTATGAGTAATGGTGGCAAAACCGTGCAACATAGCTACCGTTATTGTGGTAGCCATTGCAGCTAACAAACCTAGCCAGGCAGAACCCGTTACCGCTGCAGTTGCTGCTGCAGCGAAAGCACCAGCCAAAAGTTTTCCTTCCAGCGCAATGTTGACTATGCCAGAGCGCTCAGAAAACATGCCTGCAAGCGCACAAAGCACCAGAGGTGCCGATAATCGAAGCATACTGTCCAGAGGCAAAATGACCCAGTTAAACCAAAAATCAAGCATTTTGAGTCTCCTCTTGTTTTGAACCAAATAGTTTCAAATAGACACCTTCGACGGACGGCTTAAACATAAATTCAAGTGCGCCGCTAAATAAAATAATCAAACCCTGCAGTACCACGATAATTTTTGAGTCAATGCCGGGGAATTCAAATGCCAGCTCTGCACCGCCCTGATATAAAAATCCGAATAATAAACTGGCCAGAATAATACCTATCGGGTGATTACGCCCCATAAGGGATACAGCGATTCCGGTAAACCCAAACCCGGCAACATAGCTCAATTTTAATTGGTGCATATCACCTGAAATAACATTTAACGCAAAAAAGCCAGCCAACATACCTGAAATTGCCATAGTTAGCAGTGTGACCTTTACCGGATCAATACCCGCATATTTAGCGGCAGAGGCATTGGCTCCCTGAGCACGAATTTCATAGCCCCAACGTGTATTCCAGATAAATTGCCAAACAAATACGGCACAGAGTAAGGCAAAAATGAAAGACAGATTTAGAGGCGATGACGTCACATTTATTCCGATATTCGCCAAGACGTCATGCATCTTTGGAATCCATGATGCTTCTGGAAAAGACGCGCTTTCCGGTGCCATACTATGCTCCGGTTTTAATACCTCAACCAACATATAGGCCATAACGCTGGCGGCGATAAAGTTAAACATAATGGTCGTAATAACAATATGACTACCCCTCTTGGCCTGCAGATACGCTGGAACGATAGCCCAGCTGGCTCCAAATACACCAGCACCAATAATGACAAGAGGAATTAGAACAACTGGATGTAATACATCACCCAGTGTCAGGGAAACGATAGCAACTCCTAATCCAGCGAAATACGCCTGACCTTCACCGCCAATATTAAATAACTGGCAATGAAAGGCGACGGCTACCGCAAGCCCGGTAAATATAAATCCGGTGGTGTAATACAGTGTATAGCCCCAACCCTCTGAATAACCAAAGGCCCCCTGCCACATGACTGCAGCAGCATCTAACGGGCTAATGCCAATATAAACAAACACCAGAGCCGACACTAAGAACGCCATCATTACATTTATAATTGGAATAACGGCATAATTAATCCAACCAGGAATACGCTGACCACTCATTGTGCCACCTCCAACGTTTCTGATATTTGATCTTCTGGTGAAATATTCGCCATCATTAAACCCAGAGTTCGTTCGTCTGCATCTACAGAATTGATTTCGCCCACTATTTTACCGTCAAACATCACGATGATTCGATCTGACAGACTCATAATTTCATCCAGTTCTACAGATACCAACAAAACCGCCTTACCCTGATTGCGCATATCCATAATGCGCTTGTGAATAAATTCGATTGCACCTATATCTACACCCCGTGTCGGCTGTCCAACTAAAAACACATCCGGGTTCTGTTCTACTTCACGCGCTATCACCAACTTCTGCTGATTTCCACCAGAGAAGCTGGCTGTTTTCAGAAAGGGGTTAGGCGGACGGACATCCCAGGTTTTCATTTTTTCTGCACATTCAACCTGAATGTTTTGCTTGTTTTGAAATAGTCCTTTGTTATAGATATCCAGACCATGATAGCCAAGAATAAAAGCCTCTTTAGCATCGAATTTATTAATTAAACCCATTTTATGCCGATCTTCAGGAACATGACCAACACCCAACTGTCTTACTTCTGAAGGTGTAACTGAGTCCGAAGCCGCGATGTTTTTTCCATTAATTTGGACGTTACCCGAAGTAAAACCGCTCATTCCAGAAAGCACTTCCATTAGGGCAGACTGGCCATTGCCAGAAACACCTGCAACGCCCAAAATTTCACCCGCACGAACTTCAAAGCTAATGCCATCAAGTTGCGTTCTGCCGTTTTCTTTTTTTACCAGATCTTCTACTTGTAGCAATACATTACCAGGTTTCATCTCGGTACGGTCTACACCAAATCGTACCTTCCGGCCGACCATTAATTCTGCAAGGTCTTCCCGATTGGTTTCACTGGTATTTACATGGGCTACCATTCCTCCACGACGCATTACCGATACATGATCTGTTACTTCCATAATTTCTCGAAGTTTATGCGTAATCAGAATAACGGTTGTCCCTTGCTCCTTTAAGGACTTTAATATCTTAAACAGGTGCACGGTTTCCTGAGGCGTTAACACACCCGTGGGTTCATCAAGAATGAGTACCTTGGCACCTCGGTATAATGCTTTAAGAATCTCGACACGTTGCTGTAGGCCCACAGGAAGATCTTCTATTTTGGTATCCGGGTCTACTTCCAGACCATAGGTTTCTTCCAGGCGACGTAACTCGGTTCTTGCAGCAGACAAACCTTTATTTAGCAGCGCACCACCCTCTGCACCCAACATAACATTCTCAAGAACTGTGAAATTCTCTACCAACATAAAATGCTGGTGAACCATACCAATACCTGCTGCTATAGCGTCTTCCGATCCCTTGATACGGACATCCTGACCATCCATTTGAATCTTGCCAGAATCAGCCTGGTAAAAACCATAAATAATGCTCATGAGCGTAGACTTACCGGCACCATTTTCTCCAACGATACCATGAATAGTGCCTTTCTTTACTTTCATATCAATATTTTTATTGGCATGCACATCACCAAATTTTTTATCGATACCCTGTAACTCAATTGCATAGGAGTCTGTCATTTGAATACCCTACTTTGGAAATCTGTGACTAATTTATTTTTATATCTAATTGCACATATTAAACTATATGACAGGCCAAGATCACTAGAAGTTGTGGCCTAAACAACATCATTATTCAAGCTGCAAACCAGACAAAAAAAAGCGGTCAGAAGACCGCTTTTCTTGCAGGCATAATAATTACATTTCGCAGCTATTTGAAGCCATGTAGTCATGTACCTTGATTTTTCCAGACATGATATCGGCTTTAATTGCTTCGACTTTTGTTTTCATTTCATTAGTAATCAAATCTTTATTGTATTGATCCAGCGCCCAATCAACACCATCAGCATTTAGATCCATTACCTTGAAGCCTGCTTCCCAAGTACCATCTTTAGCATCAGCCCAAGATTTGTAGGCAGCAACACCAACACGCTTCAGCATAGAGGTCAACATAGTGCCTGGCTGAATGTAGTTTTGGTTACTATCAACACCAATGGCATAATTACCACCGTCTTTTGCAGCCTGGTAAACACCCATACCTGTACCACCGGCAGCAGCAAAGACTACATCAGCACCTTTTGAGAACTGAGTCTTAGCCAATTCTGCACCTTTCGCCGGGTCACCCCAGGCAGCAGGAGTAGTACCTGTCATATTTTCAAATACTTCAATGTCTGGATTGACATACTTGGCACCCTGAGCATAACCACAAGCAAACTTACGAATTAACGGAATATCCATACCGCCAATAAAGCCAACTTTATTCGTTTCGGATTTCATGGCTGCTAATGCACCCACCAGAAATGAACCTTCGTGCTCGGCAAATACAATTGACTGCACGTTAGGCAGGTCAACAACCATATCAATGATCGCGAACTGTAAATCAGGAAATTCCTTCGCTACTTTTTCAACAGCAGAGGCGAAGGTAAAACCAATCGCTACAATTGGACTATGACCACGCTGAGCCAAACGACGTAAACCCTGCTCCATTTGAGCTTCATTTTGAGGTTCAAATTCACGAACCTTAACGCCCATATCAGCATTAAATTTCAAAACACCATTAGTATAAACAGCTTCGTTAAAAGACTTGTCATTTTTACCAGCCTGATCATAAACAACAGCTGGAGAAAAATTAGCAGCCAACGAAAGTGTAGCGGTTGCCGTCAATGCAGTTGCAGCGGCAAATTTCAGAATGCCTTTCATCGAAAAAACTCCTTAAAACATTAATTATAGTTATATTCTTTCATCGCCTAAGGTAGCAGTGTTAAAAGTAATTTAAAAGCCCTGTTGATCTATATGTGCCATTCGGTTCATAAAGCAGATAGTCAAACAGAGTTTACATTCGGAAAGTTAATATTAATGCACAGAAGACCTATTGTCCGAATTCCTCAGGCCTTCCAGTTACAACGAGATGGTAAAATTGCCAACCAGCTTATTGAGTTCATAGGCTAACAGCTTGAGTTCAGCGCTTTTATCTGTAGCCATTTCTGCGTCAGCAGACAAATCTTCGGCTAAACTGGCGATCGCCACAATCATCTGGCTGACTTCTCTAGCAACAGCACCTTGCTCTTCAGATGCCGTAGCGATAGACGCGCTCATACCCCTAATCTGGCTAAGATTTTGTAGCATAGACTCTAGCGCCACGCCCGTAATAGTGGACTGTTCCGCGCACTGATTGGCTAGTTCCTGGTTTTGTTGCATGAGAGAACTCGCCTGACCCGCATTAGCTTGCAAACTACCAATCATGGAATCAATTTCTTCTGTGGACTGCTGGGTTTTATTTGCCAGGTTTCTGACTTCATCTGCAACGACTGCAAAACCTCGACCATGCTCACCTGCTCTGGCAGCTTCAATAGCGGCATTCAGTGCAAGCAGATTAGTCTGCTCGGCAATACCTCTAATGACTTCCAATATTGAACCAATGTTGTTCGACTCGTTATTCAGCGTATCTACGACAGCACCTGCGCTAATAAGGTTTCCATTTAGCGCTCTAATTTGCGCTATATTATCGTCCATGTTTTTCTTATTTGTAACCGCAAGGTCATTTACTTCATTGACTTCACTGGCAGTATTTTCTGCATTTCTGGCTACTTCCTGAATAGCAGTCTCCATTTCCGTCACTGCGGTCGCTACCAACTCAGTCTGTTCTTTTTGATCTTCGGTACGTTGACGAGTATTGATTGACGTTTGGTTTGACGCATCTGCAAAATCGGCAACACTGACTGAGCTATCAAGAATATTTTTAAGTATCTGACTCAATTCATCAGCCAGGCGGTTAACTGAGTCACCTATGCGGCCAAACTCATCCTGTTTAAGTCCCGTTAGCCGATTCGTAAAATCTCCACCTGCTAGCTGCTCTATAATGCTAACGGTTTTCACCAAAGGTGACCTTATAGATCTAACCAAATCAATTGCCAGTATAAATCCCAGCACCGCCGACACTACCAAGATTAGGATTGACATAGCCTTGGTTTTCTTGGAGGCAGCCACAACCTCCTTTGACAATGCGTTCGCATGCTCACGACTTGCAGCAGCTAGTTTTTCTAATAGATTCTGCGCTGCATTTACATCTGAGCCGATTTCTATCAGCGACTCTGCCAAGGCTTCACGCTCTATAAAGCCCTCTTGAGTCATAAAATACAAACCAGCCGGGTCATTTACACTAGAATCCAAAACATCCAGATAATATTGGATATCCGAGACAAATGAGGGTGCCTGTGATTTCAACAAAGGCATTTTGGTCGATATATTATTAACGTAATCGAGCAATTTTTTTTGGATTGCGCTCAGTTCTTCTAAATTTCTCACACTTCCCAGACTATTAATACTAATGCTGGCCGAATTACCTTGTTTGACAATATACTCCACCGTCCAGTAAACGTCTCTGGTCGATTCGGTGTTCAGCTCATCCATCAAGGACCCCATATCACCATCAAAAAAAAGCCATTCTCCAACAAAACTATCATATTGTTTTGAGCGATTGAATTCAGCGTCCAGCAGGTTAGTTTTCCTAGTGAATACTTGTTCTTCGTACCCAAATACTTCATTAGCAACAGCTGATGCCTGATTTAGTACATCTAGCCACTCTTTATTCTTCTCTGGACTGGTTTCAAGGCTTTTTCGCAAGAACTGCTCAGAACTGGCAAAGCTAGCGGTAGCATCCTCGACTTCTTGCTGGAATGTAGGAAAGTTTTCATGATTCAGACTACCTGCCATCTGGTTAATAACTTTATTAACGGTAAGCAAACTGACATTAAGGTTAGCCACCTCGTCCAGACCAGGAATAATTACCTGTTCATATTGACGCACGGTTACTTCGTTTTGATGAAGATTTAAAAGGAGGGTTCCACCAATAAACAGAATAAACATAGCAGAAATTGAATAACCGCCAACCAGCCGGCCAATAATCGAAATTTTCATAAACTTCCTAAACCAACAACATTTTTCTCAGTTAAGAAGGATGTAGACAGACAAAATCTGGCTACATCCTAACGCTAATGCGAATTAACCAAGCAATGATTCACCCGCTGCAACCACTGACTGAGTAGTAATATTAAAGTGCTCAAACAGTTGATTGGCTGGAGCCGATTCGCCAAAGCTATCCATTCCAATAACAATCCCCTGCAAGCCGACATACTTATACCAGGTATCTTTGATACCGGCTTCAACAGCAATACGACGTGTAATACTGGACGGCAATACCGTCTCTTTGTACTCCGCACTTTGAGCATCAAACTGATCGGTACTTGGCATTGAGACGACTCGAACCTGCTTGCCTCTGCCTGCCAGTATGCCTTGAGCCTCTAAGGCTAGTGATACTTCAGAGCCGGTTGCTATAATAATGAGTTCTGGTGATCCAGTGCATTCACTAACAATATAACCACCTTTCTCGATATTTTTAATATTCTCAGCTGAACGTGAAACATGAGGCAAGTTCTGACGAGAAAAAATCAGCGTAGTTGGTCCGTTTTTACGCGTTAACGCAGATTTCCAGGCAACGACAGACTCTACTGCATCACATGGACGCCAATTCACCAGATTAGGGGTCGCTCTAAGCGCCGCTATTTGCTCTACTGGCTGATGCGTTGGGCCATCTTCACCCAAACCGATTGAATCATGTGTGTATACAAATATTGACTGTTGTTTCATCAACGCTGCCATGCGTACGGCATTACGGGCATATTCCATAAACATCAGGAACGTTGCCCCATAAGGTATGAACCCGCCATGCAGCGCCAAGCCATTCATAATAGCGCTCATACCAAATTCTCGAACACCATAAAACAGGTAGTTACCTGAAGCATCTTCTGCGGTAATACCCTTGGCACCAGACCACAGGGTTAAATTTGATCCTGCTAAATCAGCTGAACCGCCTAACAATTCAGGCAATAGTGGCGCAAATGCTTCAATTGAGTTTTGAGACGCTTTACGACTAGCGATGGTCGCAGCCTGAGCATCGACAGCACCTATGATTTCCTGAGCCTTAACGTCAAAATCGACAGGTAACTCACCCTTCATCCGGCGTTCGTACTCTGCAGCCAAGGCCGGGTGCAGCTCCGCATACTTTTTAAACAAAACATTCCATTCATTTTCAGATGATTCTCCCTTAACGGTTGCGTCCCAACCGGCATAAACATCTTCTGGAATTTCAAATGGCCCATGATTCCAGCCCAAACGCTCACGCGTCAGTCGAATTTCTTCTTCACCCAATGGAGCCCCGTGACAATCTTCTTTACCCTCTTTATTGGGCGAACCAAAACCAATAATGGTTTTGCAGCAAATCAGACTAGGCTTGTCCTCTTCAGCTATCGCGGTCTCTATTGCCTGTCTAATTTCGTCAGCATCATGACCATTAACTTTTGGAATCACCTGCCAGTTATAAGATTCAAAACGTTGCTGGGTATTATCAGTAAACCAGCCTTCTACCTCACCATCGATAGAAATTCCGTTATCGTCGTAAAACGCAATTAACTTGCCTAGGCCCAGGGTTCCAGCGAGAGAACATACCTCATGAGAAATACCTTCCATCATGCAACCATCTCCCAGAAACACATAGGTATTATGGTCAACAATATCCAAGCCCGGCTTATTAAACTGATCAGCCAGTGTTTTTTCCGCAATAGCCATACCTACAGCGTTTGCAACACCCTGACCCAACGGACCCGTAGTTGTCTCAATACCTGGTGCATAACCATACTCTGGATGGCCCGGAGTTTTGGAATGCAATTGACGAAAGCTTTTCAGGTCGTCGATAGTCAGATCATATCCAGATAGATGCAACAAGGAATAATGCAACATTGAGCCATGACCATTAGATAGAATAAATCGATCTCTATTCATCCAGTCCGGATTTTTAGGATTATGGACCAAAAAGTCATTCCAAAGCACTTCGGCAATATCGGCCATTCCCATTGGGGCACCAGGATGACCAGAATTTGCTTTTTGCACGGCATCCATACTTAAAGCACGTATTGCGTTCGCCAAATTAGAGCGGACAGACATAGGTTTTTCCTCAATAGATTTCGATATATTCTGGTTGATCGCTATAACAATCACCCATAAATTCAATAAAAACTTATTTTACAAACAGATTGTTGAACTAAAATTAACCTTGTTTCGCCACAAAAGCAGGCTAACAACAACCCAATATGACTACATTGTCTCCTATGCATATTCTATCGTAAAGCCTCGTCTATTCCCAACAAGGAAAAAACCTATATCAAAATATTTTGATATAGGTTTGCTATCCAGTTGTCAGACTGCTAAAGTCTCTAAATTAATAAAAGGCCAACAATGTACATTATGGACTCTCTTGCAAAATTGCTTAAGGCTACTTCTGACCCTGTACGCCTCCTTATCATTAAAATACTGGGCCTTAGTAGCTACGGTGCACTTGAGCTCAGCTATATATTGGGTTTAAAGCAAAATAGCCTGAGTCATCATCTAAAATTGTTATCACAAGCAGACATCATCGAAAGTCGTCGTGAAGGAAACAGTATTTACTATCGTCGAGCAATCTATTCTGGTGATTTCCAGTCGCTGGTTGAAGACGTTCTGGCTGAAACCGATCGCGTTGCTTTAGATACAGTTCAAGTTGAAAACATTCTTATGATTCAACAAGAAAGAGAACAACAGTCAAAAGAGTTCTTCAGTAAAAATGCACTGCGTTTCAAAGAACAGCAAGAGCTTATTGCCGATTACGAAAGCTATTCCGGCGTTGCACACAAAATGCTGATATCAAGAGGAAAAGCCTTTAATAAAGCCATTGAAGTTGGCCCGGGAACTGGAGAATTTCTGCTTAAACTATCGCAAAGCTATGAACAAATTACCGCCGTAGATGTATCAAGAGACATGTTAGCCCAGGCTGAATTGTTTTGTAGTCAGCAACAGCTTGGCAATATTGAATTCATACATGGTGACCAGGACAGCCTGTCGGCAAGTCATCAAAACGCCGACGCCGTTATTTTCAACATGGTTCTCCACCATGTATCAAACCCGGCTATTGAAATTAGAAAGGCCGCTGATTTACTTAAAAATGACGGGTTGTTATTAATTACCGATCTTAGCAGTCACGACCAGGACTGGGTTCGCCAGAGCTGTGGTGATTTATGGCTGGGATTCGAAGAAACAGAATTAAAGCAATGGGCTATGTCCTGCGGTTTGGTACCACTGCAGACTACTCATGTTGGGCTGCGAAACGGTTTTCAAATTCAATGTCAGTTATTTACTAAATCTTCATCATTTAACGAGGAATAAAGCTAATGAGCGAATACCATTTATTCACCTCCGAATCCGTATCAGAGGGTCATCCTGATAAGATGGCGGATCAAATATCAGATGCGATTCTGGATGCCATCCTTAAAGATGACCCTGAATCTCGAGTAGCGGTAGAGACAATGGTCAAAACAGGCATGGCAATCATCGCAGGTGAAGTTCGAACCAATACCTACGTCGATCTTGAAGACATTGTGCGCCAGGTCATTCTTAATATTGGTTACGACAGCTCTGACGTCGGCTTCGATGGAGCAAGCTGTGCCGTACTTAATGCCATCGGCAAGCAGTCTTCTGACATTGCCATAGGTGTTGATGCGGCTGAAGATAAGGATCTGGGTGCAGGTGATCAGGGCCTAATGTTTGGATATGCCACCAATGAAACTGATGTGTATATGCCAGCCGCTATTTATTACTCACACCGATTAGTTGAAAGACAGGCTCAGTTACGGAAAAAGGGGATTCTTCCCTGGCTACGACCTGATGCGAAGTCCCAGGTTACCCTGAGATACCAGAACAATAAACCGGTGGCTGTTGATGCCGTTGTACTATCGACTCAGCATGACCCGGACATCAAACAGGAAGATATTCGCGAAGCCGTCATGGAGCATATTTTAAAGCCAGTACTGCCCCCGGAATGGCTTCACAAGGACACCCGGTTCCATATCAACCCAACGGGTCAGTTTATTATTGGAGGTCCTGTAGGCGATTGTGGGCTAACGGGAAGAAAAATCATTGTAGATACCTATGGCGGAGCTGCCCGTCATGGTGGTGGTGCTTTTTCAGGTAAAGATCCTTCTAAAGTTGATCGCTCTGCTGCCTATGCTGTTCGCTATGTTGCAAAAAACATTGTCGCTGCCGGACTGGCTGAAAGATGTGAAATTCAGGTTTCCTACGCCATTGGCGTTGCCGAACCCACCTCTATTGCTATCAACACGTTTAACACCAATACCATTCCCGAAGCCCACTTGGCAGAAATTGTGCGAGACATCTTTGATTTGCGGCCTCGCGGCATTATCGAAATGCTTGATCTGAAACGTCCTATCTACCAAAAAACCGCTGCATACGGACACTTTGGACGTGAAGATATTGATTTCACTTGGGAAAAAATCGACAAAGTTGAGCAGCTAAGAAGTTCGGCGGGATTTTAACCCAGACAGGGGAAAGTAGACCCCTATCCGGGTAATATTGAATTAAATACGGAAATTTCAGGAGTAGACGAATGTCCACAGTTACAGATTATAAAGTTGCCGACCTATCTCTAGCCGAGTGGGGACGAAAAGAAATCCAGATTGCTGAAAGTGAAATGCCTGCCCTTATGGCACTGCGTACAAAATACCAGACGGAGCAACCGTTAAAGGGTGCAAAGATCATGGGGTGTATTCACATGACCATCCAAACGGCTGTGTTAATCGAAACCCTGATTGAACTGGGTGCCGAGGTTCGCTGGTCGTCTTGTAATATTTTCTCGACTCAGGATCAGGCCGCTGCCGCTATAGCGGCAGCAAACATTCCGGTATTTGCCTGGAAGGGCGAAACGGAAGAAGAGTTCTTATGGTGCATTGAACAAACTATCGTTAAAGACGGTAAAGACTGGGGTGCTAACATTATCCTGGATGACGGCGGTGACCTGACCCAGATGTTACACGAGAAGTATCCCGACATTCTGAACAACTGCCATGGGATTTCTGAGGAGACGACTACCGGTGTCCACCGCTTATTAGATATGCTAAATAAAGGTTCTTTAAAGGTGCCGGCAATCAATGTTAACGATGCGGTGACAAAATCTAAAAACGACAACAAATATGGCTGCCGCCATTCATTAAATGACGCGATCAAGCGCGGAACCGATCATCTTTTAGCAGGTAAAAAAGCACTGGTCATTGGCTATGGTGATGTAGGTAAGGGGTCGGCCGCGTCATTACGACAGGAGGGGATGATTGTACGCATTTCAGAGATTGATCCAATTTGTGCGATGCAGGCCTGTATGGACGGATTTGAACTGGTTTCACCCTATATAAACGGCAAAAACCTGGGCAATGAAGACTGCATAGACAAACAGTTATTAGCCCAAACCGATCTGATTGTTACCACAACAGGCAACACCAATGTTTGTGATAAAAATATGCTTTCTGCGGCTAAGTCAGGAGCTGTTGTGTGCAACATTGGACATTTCGATAACGAAATTGACACAGCATTCATGCGCAAAAACTGGCGTTGGGATGAAGTTAAGCCGCAGGTACATCAAATATTCCGTAGTGATGACAGCTCAGATTTCTTAATTCTTTTAAGTGAAGGCCGCCTGGTTAACCTTGGCAATGCTACCGGCCACCCAAGCCGAATCATGGACGGATCGTTTGCTAATCAGGTCTTGGCTCAGATATACCTCTATGAAGCGGGTTTTGCCTACCTTTCTGATGCTGAAAAGGCTGAGAGTATTTATGTGAAAGTGCTTCCTAAAAAACTGGACGAGGAAGTTGCCGCTGAAATGGTGAAAGGTTTTGGCGGTGTGCTAACAACACTAACGGATGAGCAAGCGGCCTATATTAGTGTTCCAAAAGAAGGACCCTTTAAGCCGGACAACTATAAATACTAATTTGTCTGAATAGGGGAGCCAGTTAACTACGCTCCCCCTCAATATCCAGCTATAAATAACATAATAGAATCGTAGAGAGTACAAAAATGTCAGTGGACAATATTGAGTTGAGTTTCGAATTTTTCCCTCCTAAGTCTGAAGAAGGCGTTAAAAAACTTCACACTACTCATGAGGCACTTTGTCTTCATGAACCGGAGTTCTTTTCAGTGACTTATGGCGCTGGTGGTTCAACACAGGAGACCACCATTAAAACTGTTATAGACCTTAATAAAAAGGGTGTCAGTACTGCACCGCATATAAGCTGCGTAGGCGCCACCGAAGAAAAGATACATGAGTTGCTAAGCTTCTACCGGGAAAATAATGTAACACGACTGGTTGCTTTGCGAGGCGACTTACCTTCTGGAATGGGAGGAGGAGCCGGCAGATTTACCTATGCAGCAGACCTTGTCGCTTTTATTCAACACCACTATCCAAAACAATTTCATATTGAAGTAGCGGCCTATCCTGAAGTTCACCCGCAGGCCAGAGACTGTGATACTGACCTGTATAATTTCATTAACAAGGTTGAATCTGGTGCCAATGGTGCGATCACTCAGTATTTTTACAATGCAGATTCCTACTTGTATTTTAGAGACCGCGTCGAAAAAGCAGGCTGCGAGGTCAAAATTACTCCCGGGATCATGCCAATTGTTAATTTCGGCAATCTACTTCGCTTCAGCGATGCCTGTGGTGCAGAAATTCCACGCTGGATTCAGAAAAAAATGGAAGGCTTTCGTGATGACACTAATGGCATCAAGGCTTTCGGCCACGAAGTCGTCACATCATTATGCCAAAGACTGGTTTCTGAAGGTGTTGACAGTCTTCATTTCTATACCATGAACCAAAGCGAACCCTGCACACAGATTATCAGGGAACTCTAGTGAGGCTCCGGAAACAGAAACAGAAGAAAACGTGTCTTGCTATGCCAAATAATACTGTCTTTACTTGCTCGACACATCAAAAAAGAAGACACCATATACCGCCAGAATGCCCGCTGTTTCGGACGTTCATGAATACGTAGACGGAGACCTTATGAACAACCAAACGTTAATGCAAAGAGACCTGGACGTTTTGTGGCATCCCTGCACACAAATGAAGGACCATGAAGCACTGCCTATTATCCCGATCAAGTCTGGTGATGGTGTCTGGTTAGAAGACTTTGAAGGTAATCGCTATCTGGATGCAGTTAGCTCATGGTGGGTTAACGCTTTTGGTCACTGCAATCCCAAAATATCTCAGGCTATTAAAGATCAGGTTGATCAGCTCGAGCATGTCATTCTTGCCGGTTTTAGTCACGAACCTGTTATCAAGCTTTCAGAAAAACTGGTTGAAATCACACCTGACGGATTAGATAGAGTATTTTACGCAGATAATGGATCAGCAGGAATTGAAGTCGCATTAAAAATGAGTTTTCAATATTGGCATAACAAAGGTCAAAGCAAAAAGCGTAAGTTTGTGAATTTAGCTAACTCTTATCATGGTGAAACTCTGGGTGCTTTAGCAGTTGGTGATGTAGAACTATATAAGGAAGTCTTTGAGCCTATCATGCTAAAACCCATTACGGTTGCTTCTCCAGACTGTTTTATGCAACCGGATTGGGAAAGTCACAGCCGCAAGCAGTTCGAACACATGGAACGAGTATTGAGCGAACAGCATGAAGAGATTTGTGCGGTAATTGTTGAACCCCTTATTCAATGCGCCGGTGGCATGAGAATGTACCACCCTGTTTATCTGGAACTGCTACGTAAGGCCTGCACAAAATACAGCGTACACTTCATTGCAGACGAAATAGCAGTCGGTTTTGGCAGAACAGGTACTATGTTTGCCTGCGAGCAGGCACAAGTCACTCCCGATTTCATGTGTCTGTCTAAAGCACTCACGGGTGGATACTTACCTTTATGCGCCATCTTGACCACTCAGGATATGTATCAGGCATTTTATGATGACTATTCCAAGCTAAGCGCCTTCTTGCACAGTCACAGTTATACCGGAAATCCGCTAGCCTGTGCCGCAGCTCTGGCTACTATTGAGATTTTTCAGTCGGAGCCTGTGATTGAAAATAACCGGAAACTGGCAGCCTATATGAAACAGGCAACAGAGCATCTTCGTGATCACCCACACGTTGCCGAGGTTCGCCAGACTGGAATGGTTTTAGCTATAGAGATGGTTAAGGATAAAAAACAAAATATTCCGTTTGATTGGCAGGAGAGAAGAGGATTAAAGGTTTTCCAATACGGCCTAACCAAGGGAGCGCTTTTACGGCCACTTGGTAATATTGTCTATTTCATGCCGCCTTACATTATTACCGAGGAGCAAATTGATTTTCTAGTTGAAGTAGCGACTCAGGGTATCAATGAGGCGGTTAAATCATAGAAATGTTTACGAGTTCCGCTACCTGGTAAGGGCTCGGCAAGTCATATTAAAGCCCATTAGTCTAAATCAAAATCATTTCGATCCGGGTTAGTCATATTTTGAACACGTTTTTGCCATAATTTCTGTGCCATTTGTTGCATATCCGAAACGGAATCACCTTCATCAACAATCTCCAGGCCAATCAGCGTTTCCAATATGTCTTCAAGAGTAACAATTCCTTTGGTACTACCATACTCATCAATCACCCGAATGATTTGGGTTTTTTCTTTGATTAATTCATTAAAGGTTTTTGCCAGAGTAACTGTTTCGGGAATACTACTGATAGGCCGGCGATAGACGCTCAGTTCATTATCTGAATTTCCTCTTGCCTGAGCTAACAGTAAGTCAGATCTCAGTACAAATCCTGTCATATTATCACTTTTCCCGCTGTATACCGGTATCCGAGAAAACCGGCTTTTATCATGACGATGAAAAAAGTATCCAACTGTCGCCGTTTCTGACAATGAAAAGATTACCGTTCGCGGAGTCATAATATCTTTCAGCCTGACGTCCTGAAACCTCAACAAGTTTTTAATAATTTCGGACTCCTGCTGTGCCAGCATGCCCTCTTGGTGACTCAAATCTGCCATAACCATAATTTCCGAACGACTAAATCCCTGTGAGCCATGCTTACTAGAGAATTGGCGGGTGATTAGCTCTAACAGAATGACCAGAGGATATAACAACCAAATCAGTCCTTTTAGAAAAACAGCGGTGATAGGAGCAAGCTGTCGCCAATAAGTCGCCCCCAATGTTTTGGGAATAATTTCAGAAAAGATTAAAATCAATAAGGTTAAAATTGCCGATGCGACGCCCAGATAGGCTTCGCCAAATAGCAGAGTAGCCTGCGCTCCAGCACCAGCAGCACCGAGGGTATGAGCAATGGTATTCAACGTCAAAATCGCTGCCAGTGTTTGATTAATATTGCTCTTTACAGCATCAAGTTGCTGAGCCCCCCATTTATTGTCATCTTTGGCAATTGCAATATAGGTAGGTGTCACACTCAGAATGACGGCCTCTGCAATGGAACACAAAAAAGAGAATACCAAGGCGATCAGGATATAAGTTATAAGCAACAGCATATTAACGTGTCCAGTTTGGGTTCTTAGGCCAGCTAAATATTAGCCTGCAAATTCATTAATTCTGCCAGTTAATCGGCATTATTTGGTGAGATATAAGATAACGATTTGTCAGATTGAAATGATTACAACCAAAAAAGCCCCTATGCGCAGACAATGGTGAAGGGTGTGGCGCACTAAGTATCAAATGCTTACTTGTATCTATCAGCGAAGATTTTTTTTGAGCAAACGCCCCCCAAAGTAAAAACACAAGATGTTCCCGGTTTTGACTTAAATCTGAAATCACATAATCAGTTAATACCTCCCAGCCCTTGTTTTGGTGAGATCCTGGTTTACCTGCCTCTACCGTTAATATGGAATTTAACAGCAATACGCCATTTTTAGCCCAGGAATCCAGGAATCCATAATCCGGCACATTAAACCCTGAAGTATTTTCAAGCTCTTTATAGATATTGCGCAAACTGGGAGGGACCCTGGAACCGTGCAAAACAGAGAATGACATTCCGTGTGCCTGATTGGGTCCATGGTAGGGGTCTTGTCCCAGAATAACAACCTTAACCTGATGAAAACTGGTCGCATTAAACGCATTAAATATGTCTTCAAAATCTGGACAAATGGTCTTCCCCTGGTCTAGCTCTTCGGTTAGAAAATTTAACAGTGATTTAATTTCAGGACATTCCAAAACTGATGACAACCTGTCTAGCCACTCAGCAGAGATATTCAGTTTATTCATTTTAAGGAGCCACCTGCCAGGCAATTCATACGTAAATTATAAGTTAGTAATCATTGTATGAATCAATACTGACTGAAATGCGAAATCAGATCAACATACCGAAGAACACGGGTTGACAATCGTCTATTATGCTAGGATGTTAGGCACCTATAAATTCCACCCCCTTAATTTCTGGAGCCCCCTTGAATGGAAATCACCAAAACCCATGGCGAGTTTATCATCGATCGTCAGAGCGAATACCCTCAAGCCAGTGGAGAGCTGTCTTCATTATTTGCCTCATTACGATTGGCATCAAAAATCGTACACCGGGAAATTAACAAAGCGGGACTCGCAGACATAACCGGCTCTGTTGGCAACAACAATGTACAGGGGGAAGAACAGCAAAAGTTAGACCTATATGCCAATGAAAAATTTAAAACCGCTCTGGCGGCTCGTGGTGTAGTTTGTGGTTTAGCCTCGGAAGAAGAAGAAAACTTTGTTAGCTTCGAAGAAGGTAAGAACCTTAATGGCAAGTATGTAGTGCTTATAGATCCTCTCGACGGTTCATCAAATATTGATGTTAATGTTTCTGTAGGCACCATATTCTCTATCTATCGGCGCATCACGCCGCTAGGCACTCCAGCCAAAGAAGAAGACTTTTTACAGCCCGGAAACAAGCAAATTGCTGCCGGCTATGTGATATATGGCTCTTCAACCATGCTGGTATACACCACAGGCAATGGCGTGAACGGCTTTACCTATGACCCAACACTGGGCATTTTTTGTTTGTCTCACCCGGATATGAAAGCCCCATTGGACGGAACACTTTATTCTGTCAACGAAGGAAACTACATTCATTTTCCTGAAGGCGTTAAAAAATATATTAAATATTGCCAGGTTGAAGATTCTGCCACACAACGCCCCTATACCTCCAGGTACATTGGCTCCCTCGTGGCGGATTTCCACAGAAACCTGATTAAGGGTGGCATTTACCTTTACCCAACATCCTCTAGCTATCCCAATGGCAAGCTTCGTTTATTGTATGAAGGCAATCCCATGGCATTTTTGGCAGAGCAGGCAGGTGGCAGAGCAATTGCTGCACCAGGTCAGCGGATTATGGATTTGGATCCTAAATCACTACACCAGCGCGTGCCATTATTCATCGGGTCAACTAATATGGTAAACGAACTGGAATCACAGTTAATCGCCAATGCAAACCAACAGGATAGGATCGATTAGGGTAAACCTGTCACATAAAATAAAGTAACCTCAATTGAGGTTACTTTTTGCTACTGGATGAGAGACTACAGAAGGTATTAGCGAGGTTTTTTGTGAGCAACACCGATATGACAGCTCACACAGGTCTTATCCTTTTCCAGCCATGACTGCTGATTATGGTTTTTCTGCGCCTTATCCGACTGACCGTCAACATCCCACTGGTCAGCATTGTGACAGTTACGACACTCTTTAGAATCCCGCGCCTTCATATCGGCCCTAACTTTCTCTGCAAGCGGAGTACGATGCTCTTCGAAGTTTTCTAGAGTAATAGTGCCTGCCAACATATGGTAAATGTCTTTAGTCGCCAGAATCTTCACTTTCATTTTAGGAAAGAATTCTTGAGGAACATGACAATCGGCACAGGTTGCAACCAAACCCAACTCATTGGATCCGTGCACTGACGACTGATATTCCTCAACGATGGTATCCATACCGATATGACAGCCATAACAAAACTCATTGTTATTGGTCAGATGCATTACACCGTTAAAAGACATAGCTGCAAAAGCACCTATTACAATCATCAATATGCCACCGACAGGAATGCCAATTAGCCACTTAGGCCCCGGTTTCCACATATTTTTTTTCATATTCACTCCCTAACAAAAAAGGCTCCCGAAAGGAGCCTTTATTAATAAACCACCTGATTATTCTGGGCGATTTGAAGCATCAAAAGATGCGTCCATAGAGGCAACAGTATCAGTTAATACCTGAACTGTATAAGTATAGTTGTGCATACCCTTACTACGGTCTTCTTCACCAAATAACTTATAGTTATAAAGTGCCGCTACTTCATTCTTGGTACGAGTAACGCCTGAGTCCTTGGCCATGCTGATATAGCTACCGTCTGCTTTATAGTACGGATTGTCCATTGTTTGCAATAAACCGGTTCCTTTATCATTAGACAACAATTCAAGCAAACCAAGCACTTCCATCTGGGCAATCTCTACAGTGCCATCCTGATCATAATCGGCACCAGCCATATAGTCATAATAAGCACCAGACTTGTCCTGCTTAATGTCTTCATGACATCCAGCACAAGAAGCAACATTTATTTTCTCAGCACCATGCACTTCACCCTCCATTCCGAAGCTGTGTCCACCTATTTGTGCAGAGGCACTATATCGACCTTCAGGCAATGCCATGTGGCAACTTACACAAGAATCTTCGATTTCCAATTTATGGGCAGAACTTGAATAACTCTTGCCATCGTATTCAGCACCACCGGTACCATTAAAGATATCACCCTGTGGACCATGGTGAGGGCCGAAATGGCCACTTACCTTGTTAGCTGGAGTATCTACGACAAGCTTACCCGGGTCCTGACGGGACTGGTGACAGTTTGCACAAAGATTACCCTTACCATAATCAAATGTATCGCCTGTCGCCAATTTGACCGGATCGGTTTTTCTTAATTCGAAATCACCTGTGTCATGTGGTTTGTGACAAGTAAAACAACCTGGCTGCGAAGGCCATTCAATATAGGCATCTTTATCAACTGTGCCAGTCTTCACATACTCCAGGAAGCCTTCGTGTGTATGACACTTCTGACAGCCGCCGCCATTAGAGTAATAGGCATGAGTTTCTTCATGTCGTTCAAATCCTAGCGCATGACCGGAATTATCATATCCCATACGTGCACCTTTTAACTGGTATTCTGGATCATCTCCATGACAGGTAGCGCATTCTTCAGGAAAACTAAAGCCTGCAGTTTCAGTCTTTGTCTCAGACTGACAGGCGGTTAACAAAAATGCCGAAAACAGCAGGCTTGCAATGCCAATTATTTTTTTGGATGCTTTCATAGTAACTCCTTTTTATACTTTATTTTTAATTCTGTATGCTGATTGTTTTAACAATCCCTAATCAACAACTTTTATATGACATCCCAACCAACATAGTACATATTTCTCTGAAAGGCTTGTTTTAAATCAAGGAAATTATAAGAAAACACAATTTTACGAAAAGAGCCCTCCATCACTTCAACACTCAGTGATTTTTAAACAATAAATTAAGCCAAAACACCCGCCAGAGCGGCAACCGCTGCGATGAAACAGACCAACAGTAGCGATTTCCTAAAACGCTCTGCACTAATATGCTTACGGTGTCCTTTACCAATAAAAAAGCCGAATAACATGAAGGGTATAAATGACAGACTTAACACAATAATTTCATGACTTAGCATTCCTGCCCAGTAGTAACCTAATAAACTGATGATACAACTGTAGGTAAAATACAAACTGAGATTCGCACGAACTGAAGCAGGCTTTCCGTGCTGTAGAACAACCGCCATAGGTGGCCCGCCAATTGCGGTTGTTGATCCTGTAAACCCGCTGACGGCACCGGCTATACCTAAATTTAACGCGGATGCTTCAAATTTTGACTTCATTAAACTGACGACAACCGCCAGCATGACAGTAGCCGACACAAATATTTGCAGATGGTCCGAACTCATAATGGATAATAGCCATACGCCTACAACCGTGCCTGGTATGCGCGTAATCATGGGAGTGATCATTGAAGACACATGCAAATCGAGACGCTGATTCCAGGTATTTATGATACTTAATAACAACGCTGTAATAGTAAGTACAACAGGCACCCAGCTAGGGGAAATCCAGACCAGAAAAGGAGCTGCAACAACAGCTAAGCCAAAACCCAATGTAGTTTGCACCCAGGAACCAAACATCAACACAACGGCGCCTACTAGCCAGGCAAGATCAAATACCATGGGAGGTTATCTTCTATGTGAATAGGAAATTATAAGGGATTGGCTTAATTACCATCCCGTTGATTGCTGATTAACAATTTTCTCAAATGCTGTTATATGCCCTTTAGAATCATTCAGACAGGGAATAAAGCCGAAATTTTTACCACCGGCATCCAGAAAGATATCTCGATTCTCCATGGCAATTTCTTCCAGGGTTTCCAGGCAATCAGACGCAAAGCCGGGACAGAAAACCTGAACACCTGAAATTTGCTCCTGACCTGCCTGAGTCAAAAATTCATCAGTGTAGGGTTGCAACCAGGGTTCTCTGCCAAAACGAGACTGAAAAGTTGTCACAATGTCTATATTTTCAGATTTCAACTGCTCTGTAATCAGACGACTGGTTTCCAGGCACTGATCATAATAGGGATCTCCTTTTTCTCTATAACGTATCGGTGTCCCGTGATAGGACAAAAAAAGTTTATCCGACTTGTTTGCGTCTTTCCGATGACTAAGAATCTGCTCACAGCAAGCACTTATAAATTCAGGATTTCGATAATACTCGGTAACCATACGAATTTCAGGCACCCAGCGAAAAGTCTGATAAACCCGGGACACCTCATCGTATACCGATCCAGTAGTTGAACAGGAGTACTGAGGATACAAAGGAATAATAATGAGTTTGCGAATGCCGGCATCTTGCATTGCACGAGCCCTGGATTCAATTGATGGCTTCCCATATCGCATGGCAAATTCTACTTTGAATTTTCCCATCCCGGCTGATTCATCCATACGCTGCTGCAGCTTTTCGCACTGCGCCTTGGTAAAGACCAATAGCGGAGATCCATCTTGCATCCATATTTTCTGATAGTTGCGGGCTGACCTGGCCGGTCTAAATCTTAAAATCACGCCATTGAGGATTAACCACCAAAGTAAACGCGGAACCTCTACGACCCTGGGATCTGACAGAAATTCTTTCAAATAACGTCGAACTGAGCGGGTATTGTTTTCGGTAGGGCTACCTAAATTAACCAGTAAAACCCCGATAGTGCTATTAGATGATTGTCCAGAACCTCTGGCACCATAATATTTCATAATTAATCCGTAGCGCGTAATTCATATTAAATAAACGTTTATATCAAAAACTGACATTATTGAATTATAAGCCGTAATCCACTTCCAACATGCAATGAGGTGAGAAACGAGGTTCGGTAATGATGCGCGCCTGATCGATATAGGGAGCCAGATCTGGAGTCACTAGTTGGTAATCGATACGAAGTCCAAAGCGCTGTGCTTCATCATAAGGCCACCAGGTATGTTGCATTTCCTGTTTATTGATGCGTCGAAAGGCGTCAACATACTGCACAGGGCCCATAACTTGATCCATCCAGGCACGTTCTTCCGGTAAAAAACCGGATTCGCGTTGATGCGACTCCCAATTACCCAAGTCGATAGTTCGATGGGCTATGTAATAGGTTCCTGCAAAAATAAAATCTCGCCGTTTTCTCTGCGTTTTTTTTAAGTGAGATAAGAATTGATCCATAAAATCAAACTTACGCTCCTGCTCTTCTTCGTCAGTTGCTTGAGGAAACAGTACTGACGCCACGCTAAATTGTTCAAAATCGGCCTGAATAAACCGACCTTCAATATCACACTGAGGAAAACCTAAACCTCGGATGATTGCTTTTGGCATCTCTCGACAATAGATTCCAACGCCGCTAAAACCATCCTCCTCGGCATCGGTAAAAAAAGCTTCAAAACCCGGAACATTAAAACATTCTGCCGGTAACTGATATTCCTTGGCTTTTAAATTTTGAACACAAACAACATCGGCATCCGAACTGGCCAACCAGCCAATAAAACCACGCTCTACCGCATTCTCCATGCCGTTAAGATTAAGAGTAAGAACTTTCATTGTTCATTCCGAGTTTAATATTGATGGACGGGCAAAAATTATATTTATTGTGTTTTCATACGACTTTTTACTTTGCATAAATACTACATCAATACATTTTGTTTTTCTGCATGTTTTTCAACATTCTATACTCATTAAATTTACCACGAACTCAGGTATACTCTGGTCAAAATAATCTCATCGAAAAATGGACTCATTATGAAGCCTTACCAAAAAGAATTTATTGAATTTGCGATCTCTCAAAACGTTTTAAAATTTGGGCAATTTGAACTCAAATCTGGCCGAATTAGCCCCTATTTTTATAATGCCGGGCTATTTAAAACTGGCGAGGCTCTGAGTAAATTAGGCCATTTTTACGCGCAAGCACTTATCGACTCAGGTATCAGCACCAAAGTATTATTTGGCCCGGCCTATAAAGGCATTCCTTTGGCAGCAACAACGGCGATCTCTCTTTTCAAGGAATTTGACACTAACATTCCCTGGGTCTTTAATCGCAAAGAGGTTAAGGATCATGGAGAAGGAGGGCTATTAGTCGGTGCTGAGCTAGATAAAGATACGGTAATTATTGATGACGTCATTACCGCAGGCACTGCTATTAGAGAAGTTATGGATATTTTCTTGCACTATCCAGATGCAAGTATATCCGGTGTAGTCGTCGCTTTAGATCGACAAGAAAAGGGTCAAGCCAATCTTTCAGCTATTCAGGAGATCGAACAGCAGTATGGCATCAAGGTCGCAAGCATAATCACGCTGACAGATTTACTAGAATATATTTCAAGTCAGAATCATCTAAAACCCCATGCCGAAGCTATTAGCCAATATAGAACAAAATTCGGAGTAATCTAAAAGTAGACACATTGGAGCCCAGAAAAGATAGAATCCTGATAGTCCATCACAGAAATAAATGAATACGGGCTAACCAGCTCTATTGAAAAGCGCCAGATTTGACAAAAAACAGTAAACCACTGTTGCCATGGTGAATAGAACACACCATTATTAGTACATGTATAGAATGAAGCACTAGAGTTAACGGGAACCCAATGAATAGCTTTATGAAAAAAATTATTGTATGCCTGATACTTTCGAGCGCTACCAACTTACTGGCAGCCAACCTGTATCGTTATATCGACGAAAACGGAACTGTTGTTTTAGACAGAACAATTCCCCCCCATTTTGTTTCAAAAGGTTATGCAATATTAAATGAACAAGGTACCGTTTTAAAAATTGTACCCCCTGCCCTGACGGAAAAAGAAAAAATAGCGGCTCGTGCTGAACAACAGCGGGTGGCCATTCAGGAAGCCAGGGATAAGGAATTGTTAAAACTGTATCGATCTCCTGAGGATGTCGATCGCGCCATGCTGGCTTGGACAAGCCGACTCGATGTTGAAATAAGCTTAAAAAGAAATCAATTGGCTATTAAGCGCGCTGAATTATCCGACATTCAATCGGAAGCTGCTGATCTTGAACGCGTTGGCAAACCTGTGACCCCGGCAATTCTTTCCAGAATAAACGACGTACAGAAAGAGATTGAAACCATTGAATCCGATATTAAGGCGGTTCAGAAACGACGAGAAGAAGATATTTTTATGTTTGAACTGGACAAAGCAAGGGTCACCGAAATTACTCGCTGATTTTTATTAACCAGACAGAAACTTTCATCTAAATCCAGGGTCTCAATAGCTAAATCAACGTTGAGATTCTCAATAGATGTCTAAAATTCCTGCACTAATTTTCCTATTACTGATACCGAGCGTCACACTTGCAGCGCCTTCTCCTCATTTACTACCTTACTGGATAACAGAAAACCCTAACTCCGTTCAAACCCTTTCTCACCAGCAATGGCAAACGTTTCTGAATAAGTATTTGGTTAGTTCTGAAGATCAACAACTGGTTCACTACCAACAGGTTGATGATGCGGACAAAATGTCACTAACTCTATATACAAAAATGCTTGCAAATGTCGACCCCAGAAAGCTAAACAGAACAGAACAAATGGCCTACTGGATAAACCTTTACAACGCCTTGACCGTAATTACTATTCTGAATCATTATCCGGTCGAAAGCATTCTGGACATTCGTTCCTCGTTTTTTTCTCCTGGTCCCTGGAAAAAAGAAATCATAAATATATCCGGCTTTTGGTTGAGTCTAAACGATATAGAGCATAGAATTTTAAGACCAATCTTCAAGGATCCAAGAGTGCACTATGCGTTAAATTGTGCATCTATTGGCTGTCCAAATTTAAATCCACAGGCCTTTACCGGCCAGAATCTCAATGAGTTGCTTGAACAATCGGCCCATGATTTTATAAATTCAGACAAAGGACTTTTTTTAGATGATATTGAAGCCAGGCTCTCAAAGATATATGACTGGTACCGAAGAGATTTTGGCGACACCAAGGAAGGATTAATGATACATTTCAATGAATATTTGGAGAAAAAGTTGACTATTAATCAACTAGGAAATATCGAATATCAATATGATTGGACGCTAAATGAGGCATTTAAATGAAGAAGATAGCATTAGTGTTGGTAATTATTTCCATTGTTTTGGTTTTCTTTATATTCGACATCAAACAATACCTGACATTGGATAATTTAAAACAAAACCACGAATTTCTAAAAGAATATGTAGCCGAAAACAGGGTACAAAGCATGATCATATACCTATTCAGCTATATTATATTTACTGCCATTAATTTACCCGGGGCTGTATTTTTCACACTGGCTGGCGGCGCATTATTTGGACTGGCGATGGGCACACTACTGGTATCCATTGCAGCATCCATTGGTTCAACCTTCGCATTTTTAATAACAAGATACCTCATTAGGGACAGGCTTGAGAAAATGGTTGGCAATAAAATGGAAGAAATAAACAGGGGTATAGAAAGAGAGGGAGCCTACTACCTATTTACCATAAGACTTATACCGCTCTTTCCATTTTTTCTGATCAATATAGCGATGGCGATGACATCGATTAAAGCCTGGACATTTTTATGGGTCAGTTATTTTGGCATGTTGGCCGGCACGGCTGTGTATGTAAATGCCGGAACCCAACTTGCCTCATTAGAATCTGTCAGTGACATTTTGTCGCTCAGAATTATTTTATCTTTTACGCTACTAGGTATTTTCCCTTTATTAGCAAAACGCCTGCTAGATTACCTTTCCAGACTAAAAATAGCGCATCAGAAAGATTAGTTAGACAAACAAACCGGACTTTATGACTGACCACTGCTGACTCCAACCTTCGGTCGGCTTTCTTTCAAACTCACTACGTACGTACTGATTAATTCTACCTTCGGCGAGCGATAACAGAAGATTGGCAGCGTGATTGATATCAATATCAAAAGCACCATCTTCTCTAGCCTTTGCCTCTCGAAGTATCTGCTTTAGTTGTAATTCTATTCGTTCAAATAACTGATAAACCCGAACGCGTAATGCATCATCTTCACCTGCCAAAGCATCTCCCATTAAAATTCGACTCATACCAGGATTCATTTCGGCAAACGTTAACAATAGCAGGATGGTCGTATCACAACGCGTCTGGGTGCTCTTTTCGCTTTCCATGATTCTGTTAATACGACTAAACAAAGTTTCCTCTATAAACTGAATCAGGGCTTCAAACATTTTTCGTTTCGAAGGAAAATGTCTATACAGGGCTGCTTCAGACACCCCAACTTCTTCAGCAAGCCTGGCAGTAGTAATCCGTTGGCCTGGATTCACCTCCAACATATGAGCTAATGATTGCAAAATTTGTTGCTTTCGCTGGCCTGTCTTTTTTGTCGTCATAAAACTAATTCGCCCGGTTTGTAATAAGAGTGCCGACACCGTCATCTGAGAATACTTCCAGTAACGTCGAATGCCGTACACGTCCATCAATAATGTGCGCACTATTAACACCATGCTCTACCGCATCAAGAGCACATTGTACCTTGGGTAACATACCACCATAAATAGTGCCATCCTTAATCAGACTATTAACCTGATCAGAAGAGAGACCCGTCAGGACTTCACCTTCTTTGTTAGTCAAGCCTGCAATATTGGTCAATAATATCAACTTTTCAGCACCCAGAGTTTCAGCGAGTTTGCCTGCAACCAAATCGGCATTAATATTGTAACTCTCGCCCTTATCACCTACCCCAATAGGGGCGATAACCGGAATAATGTCCCCCTGCAATAACATATTGATCACCTCTGGATTAATACTGGCTACTTCACCAACATGGCCTATATCAATGATTTCTGAACTCATTAGGTCAGGGCTCATTTTTTTAATCTTCATTTTTGAAGCCTTAATAAATTGCCCATCTTTTCCAGTGAGACCTACAGCTTTTCCTCCATGCTGGTTAATTAGATTAACAATATCCTTGTTTACCAGACCACCCAATACCATCTCAACTACATCCATGGTTTCGGAGTTGGTCACACGCATTCCATTCACGAACTCAGAGGGAATAGATAATTTTTCCAGCAGTTTACCAATTTGTGGGCCCCCACCATGAACCACTACCGGGTTAATCCCTACCGTTTTTAGCAGAACCATATCGCGAGCAAAGCTCGACTTCAACGATTCTTCTGTCATCGCGTTACCGCCATATTTGATGACGATCGTTTTTCCTTGAAAACGCTGAATATATGGCAGCGCCTCACTTAATACTTTGGCAAAATTAGCGGCCGTAGACTGATCCAAAGACATGATAAAACCCATGTTAAGTTATAAAAAAGGTACTTCAATTGAAGTACCCTGGGTGGTAATTCATTCAATTGATCGTGAAGATTAGAATGGAAATTCCAATGAACTGTCAATGGTTCTTAGCTCATGTTTGAAGCTTTCCTGAATCCGGATTAAGGCAGCTTGATTATCAGCCTCAAAACGCAGTGCAATACGACTAGACGTTTGGCTCTCTCGCACAACACCCCAACCATCACTAAAATCAACTCTTAGGCCATCAACTGTATGAGAGGTTCCACCAGGAAATACCGCCGTTTTGGCTAAACGATTCACGGTTGTCGCTTTAGACCCTTCGGCTACCGGGATATATATCTCGGGAGTAGAAACATCGTCAGGAAAGCTTGCAAAAAACTCATCCGCAGACTGTCTTTGACCCGCTATAACCTCTAATAATCTGGCGGCAGCATATATGGCGTCATCGAAGCCATACCATCGCTCTTTAAAAAATATATTACCCGAAAGATTGCCTGCCAATAATGCACCGCTCTCTTTCATTTTACGAAGTATATTTGATCTACCGGTTCGCCATAACAACGGCTTGCCTCCAAACCCGACAATAAGCCCCTGCAATCGACGACTACAGTTAACATCATAAATGACAGTCGCACCCTTGTTACGCGACAACACATCTTTGGCTAACAGCATAAGTAAAATATCTGGAGATATGATCCGGCCTGAATTAGTGACTATTCCCAGTCTGTCTCCATCGCCATCAAATGCCAATCCCAAATGGGCATTGGAACTCTTTACCATTGCCACCAACTCTTTGAGATTTGTTTCCTTACCCGGGTCAGGAAGATGACTTGGAAACTGACCATTTACTGTGCAGTTTAGCGGTACGACATTACAACCAAGTTTAGTCAAAAGCTCTTGAGCTAGCGTTCCTGCTACTCCATTACCTGCATCAATAACAATTTTTAGTTTTCGTCCTAGCTGAACATCCGAGAATATACGTTCCTGATATTTTTCAGAAACATCCTGTTTACTGTACTGCCCTTGCCCAACTAAATAATTTTCGTTATTGATCCTGTGATACAGGCCCAGCATTTCTTTACCCGTCAGATCCTGACCGGCTAGTGTAATTTTAAAACCATTAATATTGGCTGGCTGATGACTGGCTGTAACCATAACGCCGGATTTAATACCCAACTCATGAAACGCAAAATACAGTAGCGAAATGGGCGCCATACCCAAATCAACAACATCACGTCCCGATTCAGTCAAACCGGCAATCAAGCCTTTGGTTAAATCAACGCTGGAAAGCCTACCATCCCTTGCAACCAGTATGGTCTGTTCACCCCGATCAAAAGCTTCACTGCCTAGCGACAGACCAATTTGTCGCGCTACTGAACGGTCAAGAGCTTGACCTGTCACACCACGAATATCAAAGGCACGGAATATTTTTTCCTGTACCAATGTTTTGTTAATTTGCTGTGCTTGTGATTTGTTAATACCTAAAATATCAACATCATCAGCTATCATATCGATATCGAGAATATCATCCTGAGGAGTCGTGACACCCTGTTCCTGTGTGACCGACTCCGAACTTCCAGGGTACACAGGACTGTTAAAAGGGCTTGTTACTTCCTTTGCCTTTTGCTGACGGGCTTTAATTTTCACTCTAGCCAGGCTTTTGGCCATCGCCAGAAACAAACTCAACTTAAAATTAGGCACATCAATAGGCTGACCCGTTAATAATTTTTGAGTATAACGGGTAAAGTTACTGGCATCCTGCTTCACCGTGGTTTGCAGCATCTGGCCCGTTATGAACAAGGCGACTATCACAATGATGATCACAATCGCCATCGGGATCATGATTTGCTCAGGTTTCAGAATATTGGCAGATACAATTGCATCCGAGGGCTGATAGGCAAGCTTCCAGTTTGGATTATTGGTAGACATAATCAATCGAGCATTCGCACTTTTTGCACCGTACTGCAATATGGCCTGGGTCGTTTCAGCGTTAAATTGCTGCTGTAGAGTCAGATTGCCAGAATCAGTATCAAATAGAGACAAAATATTATCCAGAAACTCTAAATTCAGATTAAGCACCAGAGTTCCAACTATTCGTCCATTGCGCACCGGCTGGGCTACCTGAATATACCGAGAGTTATTTAGGGTTAATATTTCCATAGGAGCTGATTGCCCCTGCTCTACTCGGCGAATCAAATCCAGCGATGCAAAATTCAAGGGTGGGCTAATACTATTATCAACTCGAGCCGTACCAGATGCGATCAAATGAACACTTATGGTGCCTGATGTTTCTGACTTAATTCGCTGTTCAAGATCTGAAATAATAACCGGATCTCCAGACGTCAGACCTTTGATTACATCGGGACGACTTGCTATATCACCGATACGGTCGCTTTCACGAGAAATAGCCGCATTAAAATTCTTTTGAATTTGCTGAGTATATATTTCGACTAGTTTGGCTTGATGTATTTCATTCACACCAGTGACGACATTTGCAGTAAACCAATAAGCGGCAACTGCCAGTGAAATCACACTAATCCCAATACCCAACAAAATATAACCAAACAAGCCCTTTTTTCCGGACTGGCTGGTGTGTTGAGGGGTTTTATCCTGTTTCACGATAGTTCCTTTTAGTCAGTCAATATTAGATATCTGATAATGACGGGCGATTATAGCCATTAATCAGACTCAGTGGTTACCTGTGGAGCCAAAACCTCCAGCTCCACGTTCAGATTCTGAAAAGTCATCAACAATGTCTAGTTGTGCCTGAATAACAGGAACCACAACCATTTGCGCTATGCGTTCACCAACAGTAATTTCAAATGCTTCTTCACCTCGATTCCAGCAACTAATCATCAATTGTCCTTGATAGTCTGAATCAATGAGGCCAACTAAATTTCCTAACACAATACCATGTTTGTGTCCCAATCCTGACCGAGGCAGTATCATGGCCGCCAGACCTGGATCATCAAGATGAATCGCTATACCCGTTGGAATCAGCTGGGTTTGTCCAGGCTGTAACCACAGATTCTTATGCAAACAGGCTCTTAGATCCAGACCAGCCGATCCCTGGGTTGCGTACGCAGGCATCGGAAACTCATTACCCAGTCTGGAATCAAGAATTTTTAATTGAATTGATTTCACTGTATAAGCACTCGTTATAATTGATTTGATATTTCCTGAATCAACCAATCTGCCACCTGACTTTTTGTCGATGGGCCAAAAGAACGACTTTGGTTTTCATCAATTAGCACCACTTGATTACTATCACTTCCGAAACCGAGACCAGGAACAGAAACATCATTAACCACAATCATATCCAGGCCTTTTTTAGTTCTTTTTTCAGTACCGTAAGCTAAGGCATCATGAGTCTCTGCTGCAAACCCGACAACAAAAGGACCATCCGGCATCTCAGCTACAGAGGCGACAATATCAGGATTCTGGATCAAATTTAACGACATGTCCTGATGCGGCCCTGTTTTTTTTATTTTTTGGCTAACCGCGACTTCAGGTTTAAAATCAGCAACCGCGGCCGTTGCAATAAATAAATCAATGCCATTTATACCATCAAATACCGCATCGTACATCTGTTGCGCTGATTCAACAGAAACTATTTTAACGCTATTAGGAGCAGCCAAAGATACAGGGCCTGACACCAGCACCACATCGGCACCCGCATTTTGTGCTGATTGAGCCAAGGCATAACCCATTTTACCTGAACTAAAATTACTCAAATACCTGACCGGATCTAATCTCTCCAAAGTCGGACCAGCTGTAATCATAACACGCTTGCCAGACAAGGATCCTGTAGGCTTCGCCATAACAGATTGAAATATTTCCAGAGGCTCAACCATACGCCCGGGGCCTACATCCCCACAAGCCTGCTCACCCGCATCAGGTCCAACCCAACGCCACTCAGGGAAGTGATGCTGCAGCTGAGCGACATTTTTTTGTGTCAGGGGGTTTAACCACATAGCTTGATTCATTGCTGGCGAAACCGTTACTGGCCCCTGATAGGCAAGCAATACTGTCGTCAGCAAGTCATTAGCCATGCCGTGAGCAATTCTTGCCAAAGCATCTGCGCTGGCAGGTGCAATGACTATATGATCAGCCCACTTTGCCAATTCGATATGACCCATACCCAGCTCAGCAGACTCATCCAGCAAACTGGTCCTAACCGATCGTCCTGACAACGCCTGAAGTGTTAGAGGCGTAATAAAGGATTGAGCTGCCTCAGTCATTAAAACCTGAACATCCATTTCTTCCTTCACAAAAAGTCGAACCAGCTCTGCAGATTTATATGCAGCGATGCCGCCCGTAACAGCTACTAGTATATTCATGTTTGCGTCTTTCTTCATTGGCAGTTAGAGTTATTACTATTCTAAGGAAAGAGTACCTCATGACAAGGAGCAAGTCATGGCAATTACCGATTGGCCAGAAAAAGAAAGACCCCGGGAAAAATTATTACAAAAAGGAAGTGAAGCATTATCTGACGCCGAACTGCTAGCCATTATATTAAGAACCGGAACCCGAGGATTAACGGCTGTTGATCTCGCTCGACAATTAATTACAGGTTTTGGTGGTTTACGCGCTTTACTATCGGCCGAAAAAGAGAGTTTTTGTCAGCACTCAGGAATAGGGGAAGCAACCTATGTACAGTTTCAAGCGATTATCGAAATTGGACGAAGACACTTACTTGAGTCTTTGAGTAAGGGGGCGGCTTTTCAATCTCCAGATCAAACCAAAAAATACCTGACATCGAAGCTGAGAGACAAAGCTCATGAGGAGTTTCACGTTCTATACCTTGATAGCCAACATCAGCTTATACATGATGAAATGCTCTTTCGCGGCACACTGGATAGTGCTTCGGTTTACCCCAGAGAAGTGGTAAAGCAGGCGTTAAAATATAATGCGGCCGCCGTGATACTGGCCCACAATCACCCATCAGGTATCGCCGAACCCAGTAACGCCGACTGCCAAATCACAACCCGCCTGACAAAGGCTCTGGGACTGGTTGATATTCGCGTATTGGACCATCAAATTGTAGGTAATGAGATTGTTGTTTCAATGGCCGAACGCGGTTTAATGTAACTTTTTAACAGAAAAAAGCGATTCTTTCTTGCCGAACCGTATTTGTTCTGGTATAAATCCGCACCCTGTTTTTGGGAGCTATCGGTTTGAAGAATTATGCTTCTAAATCGGTAATCTAAAGAATTCATCTAGAGGCGATAATAAGATGTCACGAGTTTGTCAGGTAACTGGAAAGCGTCCGGCTACTGGTAATAATGTTTCTCACTCCAACATCAAAACCAGACGTCGCTTTTTGCCCAATTTGCACACACATCGCTTCTGGGTAGAGAGTGAAAACCGTTTTGTAAAGTTGAAAGTGTCAGCTAAAGGTATGCGTATTATTGATAAGAAGGGCATTGATGCTGTTCTTAAAGATGTACGTGCCAATGGCACTAAGGTTTAAGGAGCAGGATTATGCCACGAGATAAAATAAAATTGGTTTCCAGCGCTGGAACCGGTTACTACTACACAACAGATAAGAACAAACGTACAACTCCAGATAAACTGGAATTTAAAAAGTACGATCCAAAAGTACAAAAGCACGTTATGTTCAAAGAATCAAAAATCAAGTAATTGATTTTTGCCAGAAAAAACCTGATCTGCCTTACAGCATGTCGGGTTTTTTTATGCCTTAAAATAATGAAAAGTAACATCTCTAACCAACCCGCCGCCCGGCCTTTCCCGGAGAAGTGTTATGCCTGAACTCCCTGAAGTCGAAACCACCTGCGCAGGCATTCGACCTGGCATTACTGACAATACCATTTCTAAAGTGATTATTCGAAATCATAGTTTCCGCTGGCCGATCGACCCAAGACTGCCTGGGTTTCTCAAGGGGTTAAACGTTTTGAAAGTAGAGCGTAGAGCCAAATATATATTAATCAGACTGTCAAAGGGCACACTGATTATTCACTTGGGTATGTCTGGCTCTCTAAGCATATTCAGAGAACCAACCGACCTTAAAAAACATGATCATGTTGACATCGTTTTTTGTGATGAAACTTGCTTACGCCTTAATGACCCCAGGAGATTCGGATCTGTTATCTATACAACAGAACCACTACATCAACATAAACTGTTCCATCATCTAGGACCGGAACCTCTATCTCCGGATTTCAATCCCGACTATTTATCACGTCAATGTCGATTAAAATCCCAGAATATTAAATCGGTCATTATGAATGCTCAGGTTGTTGTTGGTGTTGGTAACATTTACGCAAATGAAGCCTTATTTCTTGCTGGCATTCACCCTGAAATAGGTGCCAACAAGCTTACGGATGCATATTTAGCTGCCTTATGCTTACAGATTAAAGAAGTATTAAAGAACGCTATTATCCAGGGCGGCACTACGCTGAAAGATTTCAGCAGCCCGGAAGGGAAACCGGGCTATTTTACTCAACAATTAAAAGTTTATGGCAGAAAGGGACAACCCTGTGATAATTGTCAGACTATTCTTGAAGAAATACGCATTCAAAGTAGAAGCACGGTGTACTGTCCGCTATGTCAAAATAGAGAAACAGACACGAACTAGCGCTTGAACGCAATTTTTAGGTGACTTTATTCTTCGCACTGCTATAGTAATCTGAAACAGAACAACTCAGGGATAATCCATGTTTAGGACATCAATAAGCGCTTTGGTGCTTATATTTTCACTCTCACTGATTCACATTCCAGCAAGTGCAGCTACCAATGATGTCATTGAAGAAAAACCGACAATGGGCAGCATGGTTGGTGACCTTTTACTCAGACCCGTTTACCTTGGCGTTACCGCCGTTAGTACGAGTGTATTTATCCTGGGGGCTCCCTTTTCAATTCTAGGTGGCAATTTCGGAGAGTCATTTAATGTACTGGTCGCCCAACCATTGAGTACTACATTTTTTCGATGCCTGGGATGTAAAGACAATACTCGCTCTACCAAAAAAGCCAAACAATAATTTAATACTAATAAACAGGCTCATGCGTGATCCTGTTTATTAGTATTGTCGTCTTCGATGCGGCAACAAGTTGTTAGTTATCGGTACTCAGCAAACCAGCAGACAGCCTGGAAACGACTTGAGATAGATAGTTCAGAAACAGGGTATCCATACTATTTCTATAATAACCAGGGTCACGGCTTCCCAGACAAATCGTCACCACTGTTCCCTGATAACTGTTCCTGGAAATTGCAATTGAGCCCTGTAACAATTCTGAATCAAAAAGCCCTGCCAGATGCTGATCACTTAAACCACCGCAGAAGGAACCATCTTTACCTGACAACAATCGATCAATCGCTTTAAAACTGGCAGAAGCTTCTTCAGCCAACAATACCTGTGCAACTCCTTCTCCAACCTCTGAAATAAATAGCCTGAACGCATCGACATTAAAATACTGGCACAGTGTATCTTTTAAAATTGATTCCAGCTCTGCCAAGTCTCCAGCAGTGATGGCTGTTAAGACTAATCGTTGAAGATGCTGAAACATACGATCATTATTTCGGGCATTGGTAATTAGATCGTCTAGTCGGCTTTCAAGATTCCCAGCCTGCTTCCTGAGCAATTCATTTTGCCTTTCAAGCAAAGAAATTGCAGATCCGGATTCATGAGACAGATGCAATTTTTTAATTAAACGATCACGCCCAGCAAAAAAGTCCAGATTATTTAATAAAAACAGCTCAACTTCCTGAGCTGTAATTTCAGTTACTTGATCCACTCAATTTGTCCTTCAAATACCGTTGTCGCCGGTCCGGTCATCAACACAGAATGTTTCCCATCCCACCTGACATCAAGTGTGCCACCAGGCAGACGTACACTTACATTGGCCCCCAAAACTCCCTGAATTCGTCCAGCGACCACCGCTGCGCATGCTCCAGTTCCACAGGCCAGAGTTTCACCCACACCACGTTCATACACTCGCAAACTGATCTCGGATCTCGAATGAACCTGCATAAAGCCGACATTACACTGTTCAGGAAAATTAGGATGATTTTGAACCAGAGGACCCAGAGTTCGTACAGGTGCCGAACCTATATCTTTCACCTGAATAACAGCATGAGGATTACCCATTGAAACAAGCCCCATGGAGAGCGTTTCATCGGTGCCATCCAGTTGCAGCTTATAGATATCCTGCTTCACATCAGAAAGATACGGAATAGATTTAGGTTCCAGCATGGGCGGCCCCATATCCACCGAAACCTGATCATCATCTTGCAAAACCAGTTGAATAATTCCACTGGCAACCGCAACCTTAATAACATCTTTATGGGTTAAACCCTTGTCTCTGACAAACCGGGCAAAACACCGAGCGCCATTTCCACAGTGCTCCACTTCGCTGCCATCGGCATTAAAAATACGATAACGAAAGTCAACGTCAGGAGTCACCGGTGGCTCAATAAGTAACAACTGGTCAAAACCAATACCAAAATTCCGATCTGCCCAGGTCTGGATTTGCATAACACTGGGTTCAAAATCCTGAGTCACGGCATCAATGACCATAAAGTCATTTCCAAGCCCGTGCATTTTGGTGAAATGGATATATTCTGGCAATTTCTCTTTATTCATAGTCTTTAATTACTATCTAGGCAGGAAAGTTCAAGGGAAAATTGGTCACTATAGGACTCCCTTTGTCTTATCAATTTGGCGTCTTTCTGGCAAACCAGAACCTCTGCTGCTCTATTTCGCGAATTATAATTAGACGCCATGGTAAAGCCGTAGGCTCCCGAATCCATGACCGCCAGATAATCATCGGCTTCAATCGACAGTTTGCGATCGTGCGCCAGGAAATCTCCTGTCTCACAAATAGGCCCAACAACATCCCATGTGACTTTTGGAACATCCTTTAACGTAACTTCTTTAACATTTTGCCATGCCTGATACAGTGCCGGACGAATGAGATCGTTCATTCCCCCATCAACAATAGCAAAATTATGCTCTTCTGTGCTTTTTAGATAAACCACTCTGGTGACCAATATACCTGCCTTGCCAACGATAGATCGACCAGGCTCCATTATCAACTTTAGATTACGCTTGGCAGTCTTTTGAATAACCTGCGCCAGATAATCAGACAGATCTGGAATCTGATCCGATGCCTCATACTGAATACCAACACCACCTCCAAGATCAAGATGTTTTATATGGATGCCTTTTTCAGCCAATCGATCGACCAAAACGAGCAACCGATCCAGTGCATCAATAAAAGGAGATAACTCAGTAATCTGTGAACCAATATGACAGTCAACCCCCTGAACATTGATATTAGGTAGCTCATGAGCCAAGTCATAGACAGATTCTACTAAGGAGATATCAATCCCGAACTTATTTTGTTTTAGTCCGGTAGATATATAGGGGTGAGTCTTGGCATCAACATCCGGATTGACACGAATAGAAACCGGCGCAATTTTACCTAATGATGCGGCGATATCATTTATCACTCTCAATTCAGATTCAGACTCGACATTAAAACAATGAATACCCACTTCCAGGGCTCTAACAATTTCTGGTTGCTGTTTGGCAACTCCGGAAAATACAATCTTCGATGGTTCACCACCTGCAAGCAAAACGCGCTCTAATTCACCAAGACTGACAATATCAAAGCCAGCCCCTTGCTCTGACAGCAACTGCAAAATAGACAGGTTTGAATTTGCCTTTACCGCGTAACAAACCATGCCCTGATCACCCATAGCATCAGTATAATTCTTTAATGACGCCAAAATTTCTTTTTGAGAATAGAGGTAAAGAGGAGTACCAAATTTTGAAACCAGTTCACGAACTGTCGATTGTTCAATATATAACTCATTATTCTGGTATTGAAATACACCCATTTATTCGCTTTCCTGTATATTTTCTGCAGCCACATTTGCCTCATCCGGGAGATACAACGCACTTTTTTGACCACACCCCTGCAAAAAAACGACAAGAGAAATACCCAAAAGTAAAAATCTTACAGACATCAGACTACCCGATTTGTTATTAATATCTCGATTCTATCTGAACTCCTGAGAAAATGCTTTCATCAATTCCGTTAAATTTAACATTCAAATTAACTCCTGGGTCCTAACAAACGTTCAAGTTCAAAAGATGGGCTATCATTCATCATACAGACGTATTTATGACCCAAACGACACAAGGCATATGGCCTGATCAATATCTTATTTGATGATAACAAAAGCAGTTCTATATCGCCCTGCAACAAAGAACAGTTTGCTCACTGGAAACTGCTATTCCAGATAACATAATGCACAAGGACGGTGAACTTGACGCAAAAGAATGAAACCACATAAAGAATCGTACAGGAATCGGCGATAAAGCCCTGCCCAGGCCTAAACAACCTGTATTGAAAACTGCGTCAGGAATTGCAACCAATACCCTGAACCGGGGACGAATGAGAAATAAAAGATGTTACCGCATCACAGAAATTAAGAATGTTTGACCCTGCTACTGTAGATGTCTTGCTAACCAACATTGATCGGTATGCTTCCGTGCGCCTAAACTATGCTGAGGTATAATCTGGCTTGCCTGAACACAGGGCCCAGGCAAACCAGATGAGACCTTACCGAACAAACTCAGGAGCGGGTATCCGGAATAAAATGATGCACATCTCTGGTGGCCATTTCCTCATATACCGACCATTTTTGATTCACCACCTGCTTGGCCAACTTGATTAATCGGGCCGCCTCTTCCGGATCGGTATCCTTCAGTATCTGGTACCGACCTTCATTATAAACATAGTCTTCAAGGGAAATACTGGGACGCAATGAGTCCAGCATGAAGGGATTACGACCCCCTGAATGTAGTGCAGGATTGTAGCGGTACAACGGCCAATATCCGGATTTAACGGCCAGTTGCTGCTGTCTTAATCCTTCATCCATTGAATAACCATGCTCAATACAAGGGCTATAGGCAATAATCAGAGAGGGTCCATTATAGGCCTCGGCCTCACGGAAAGCCTGTAGAGTGTGTTGCGGACTGGCACCTAATGCCACCCTGGCAACATAGACATTTCCATAAGCGATGGCCTGTAAAGACAAGTCCTTTTGAGGAACGACCTTACCTCCAGCTGCAAATTTGGCAACAGCGCCAATAGGTGTAGCCTTCGACGCCTGCCCGCCAGTATTGGAATACACCTCGGTATCCATCACCAGAATATTGACATCGCGACCGCTGGCCAGAACATGGTCAACGCCACCATAACCAATATCGTAGGCCCAGCCATCACCACCAACAATCCAGACAGAACGACGAACCATATAATCTAAAACAGACAATAGATCTTTGGCTTTAGGATGATCCAGTTTTTCAAGTTGCTCTTTTAAACTGGCAACACGTTGTCGCTGTCGGTAAATCTCACTCTCTTGAGACTGACGCGCACCCAATACATCATCCACTAAACTGGCATCCAAATGATCTCTCAACTCATTTAGGCGATTGGTCGCCAGCTCAAGATGTTTATCTGCTGTTAACCGGTACCCAAAGCCAAATTCTGCATTATCTTCAAATAACGAGTTAGACCAGGCAGGCCCCTTGCCATCCGAATTTTTTGACCAGGGAGTCGTGGGTAAATTACCCCCATAGATCGAAGAACAACCGGTCGCATTGGCAATAAGAGAACGATCACCAAATAACTGACTAATCAATTTGAGATAGGGTGTTTCACCACATCCCGAGCAAGCACCACTGAATTCGAATAGCGGCTGCAAGAACTGCACACCTCTGATATTTGAAAAATCGATACGAGCCCGATCGTTATAGGGCAGGGTTTCAAAGAATGCCAGGAATGATTTTTCGGCCTCTAAATGATCATCCTTGTTCGCCATATTAATCGCGTGATGCTGATCGTCCTGAGGATCATTAACCGGACAGGCTTTTACGCAAAGACCACATCCAGTGCAGTCTTCAGGATATACCTGCAAGCTGTAACGAACATCAGGGAAGCCTCTGGCAGTAACATGTATGCTCTTAAAGTCATCCGGAGCGCTTTCCAGGCTCGACTTATCAAAGAACTTTGCCCTTATCGCGGCATGAGGACAAACCACCGAGCAATTGCCACATTGAATACACAGCGATTCCGACCAGATAGGAATCTCCAATGCAATACTGCGTTTTTCCCACTGCGTGGTTCCTGTTGGAAAGGTACCATCTACGGGCAACTGACTAACGGGTATTAGGTCACCGTTACCATGAATGATTTCGCTGGTAACCTGTTTAACAAAATCTGGAGCCCTGGCAAATGCCGCCATGGGATCCGGGTTATGCTCACTGGTCACCTCTTTTGGTAATTCAACCCGTTGCAGGTGTAAAAGTGCCTGATCAATGGCTGCAAAATTTCGGCGGATAATATCCCGGCCTTTTTTGGCATAGGTTTTTTCAGCGGCGGCTTTAATTTTATCAATAGCTTCTTCTTTCGGCATAATGCCAGACAATGCAAAGAAACAGGTTTGCATTACCGTATTAATACGCTGCCCCATGCCGACATTTTGCGCGACTTTAACACCGTCAATGACGTAAAACTGAATATTTTTATCGATTAGCTGCTGTTGAACTGACTTAGGCAACTCATCCCAAACCTCATCTTTATCAAAAGGACTATTCAATAAAAAGGTTCCACCATCGGACAGGTTGGACAACATGTCGACAAATTCAAGAAACTTAAACTGATGGCATGCAATGAAACTGGCTGACTCAATCAGGTAAGGTGCCCGGATAATTTCATGGCCAAATCGAAGATGTGATGTTGTCATACTGCCAGCTTTTTTCGAATCGTAAACAAAATAACCCTGAGCAAAATAACCGTCTTCGTCACCAATAATTTTTATCGAATTTTTGTTGGCACCGACCGTCCCATCTGAGCCTAACCCATAAAATACCGCTTGGACGGTGTTATCAAAATTTAAATGATAGTCATTAGTCATGTTCAAACTTGTGTAACTGACATCATCGTTGATACCGATGGTAAAGCCGTTCTTAGGCATGCTTTCTGCCAATTCTTCAAAAATCCGGGCCACCATCGAAGGTGTAAACTCCTTACTGGATAAACCGTATCGACCGCCGATGACATGAGGTAATAGCTTGCGCTCACCACGCATCACCGAACGACTAAGTTCAGCCAATACGTCTTTATACAGGGGCTCTCCGTCAGAACCTGGCTCTTTAGTTCGGTCTAATACCGCAATTTTTTGTGCAGTTTCTGGTAGTGCCGCCAAGAAGTGTTGGGCACTGAATGGTCGGTATAATCGAACACGTAACACGCCAACATGGGCCCCTTCTTTATTCAATGCCTCGGCGGTAGTGATCGCTGTTTCCGAGCCGGAGCCCATAATCACCATGACTTTTTCCGCGTCAGGAGCGCCATAATATTCAAAAGACTGGTATTTACGACCGGTTAGCTTCTCAAACTGATCGAAACATTCATCATAGATTCCAATCGCGTTCTTATAAAAAGGATTCACGGTTTCTCTGCTCTGGAAATAGGTATCCGGATTTTGTGCCGTGCCACGCATAAAAGGGTTATCAGGATTCAGTGCCCGTTTTCGATGAGCAAAAACCAGATCATCATCAATCATGGCTCTTATTTGATCATCTTCCAACAGAGTTATTTTGGCCACCTCATGAGAGGTACGAAAACCATCAAAAAAGTGAATCACCGGAATACGGCTTTTTAACGTTGCAGCTTGCGCAATCAATGCCATGTCATGGCATTCCTGAACTGACGAGGAGACTAACTGTGAAAAGCCTGTCATGCGGACAGCCATAACATCCTGGTGATCACCAAAAATAGAGAGGCCCTGTGCCGCCAATGATCTTGCAGCGACATGAAAAACAGTGGAGGTTAATTCACCAGCAATTTTGTACATATTCGGGATCATTAACATTAATCCCTGTGATGCAGTAAATGTGGTGGTTAAAGCACCCGTTTGTAGCGCACCATGCACAGCACCCGCCGCACCGCCTTCACTCTGCATCTCTGCAACCAGGGGACGCTCACCCCAGATATTCTTTACGTCCTTGCTCGCCCACTGATCAGCAAATTCTGCCATGGCAGAAGAAGGCGTAATAGGATAAATAGCACAAACTTCGTTGGTTCGATAAGCTACATAGGCTGTCGCTTCACCGCCATCAAGAGTTACTTGTCTAGACATATATAGCCCCTCATTGATTACTAGTCATATGGATGGCAGCTGTTGGACACTGCAACGTGCAAGCACTACAACCGGTACATTTGGAATAATCGATTTGATAAAACCGGCCCTTGCCCAGTTTAATAATGGCATCTTCCGGACAGGCTCCATAACAGCCGTCACATTCAAAACAATTGCCACATGAATAACATCGAGAAGCTTCGTAAACGACCTCTTCTTCATTAAGTCCACCTAACACTTCATCAAAGGAGTCGACTCGTTTTCCTATGTCCAATTCAGGTTGTTCAGACTGCATGGCATCGGTGTTGTACCAAAGGTGCAGGGAATTATAGGGTACCACGGGGGTTTTGGGCGCTGGCTTATATACCTGGCCACTAAGGAACGCATGAATATTTCTGGCCGCCTTTTTACCATGGCCGGTAGCTATAGTGACCGTACGATCACTGGGCACCATGTCTCCACCCGCAAATATACCTGCGTGGCCTGTCATCATTTGTCGATCAACCAATACAGTACCATCGCTGGTGAATTCAATATCGGCGATGTCATTCATCAACAAACTATCGATACTTTGACCTAAAGCCAGTATAAGCGAGTCCGCCTCAAGAATCTCAAACTCACCTGTAGGCTGGGGGCGTCCCTGACCATCCAGCGTCATCTTTTCAACTTTAATCTGGTCATCTTCAATTTCATGAATGGTTCGCAGCCAGTTGATCTTTACCCCTTCTGCCATAGCCTCTTCAGCTTCGAACTTATGAGCAGGCATGTTGTCAATGTCGCGCCGATATATAATCAGGGTTTCTTCCGCACCCAGGCGTTTAGCGGTGCGGGCAGCGTCCATCGCGGTATTGCCGCCACCATAAATGGCTACTCGACGACCCAGCTTTGGCTTTTCACCTTCTCCCACATTTCTTAAAAAGCTAACCGCATCGACTATTCGAGAGGCGGCACTTGCCGGAATGTCTATTTTTTTAGAGATATGTGCGCCGACAGCAACAAAAACTGCATCAAAAAATCCTTCATTTTTCTCTTTTATTAGATCTTCGACTTTATGATTCAGGGTAAGTTTCACCCCCATGGATTCAATACGTTTTATCTCAGCCATCAGGATATCACGGGGTAATCTATATGCAGGTATGCCAAAATGCATCATGCCTCCTGCAATCGGACCCGCATCTCTGATCTCAACCGTGTGACCCATTCTGGCCAAATGATAGGCTGCGGATAGACCACTAGGACCTGCACCCACCACCAAAATTCGTTTACCTGTTTTTCTTTCGGTAAATTTTGGCTGCCAGTTTTCTTCAATGGCTTTATCACCCAAAAACCTTTCTACCTGATGAATGCTTACCGCTTCATCGACCAATTCGCGATTACAGGCCGTTTCACAGGGATGGTAGCAAACACGACCATGTACAGCTGGCATTGGATTCTGCTCCAACAATACCTGCCAGGCTGCTTCATATTGTTTTTCATAAACGAGCGCTAGCCAACTCTGGATATTTTCTCCTGCAGGGCAACCACTGTTACAAGGTGGCATAAAATCTTGATAAACAGGTCGTTTGTCTGGAGAAGGTCCGGTGCCATCACTAGCGGTCAGGTCAGGCGGAAAGGTCATATCTGTAGCACGTCGTTTTTGCATGATTGATTCCTGTCTCTATGAAGAACCTAAACACCGATACTGCGTTAGGGTACTTCTGAAAAACTACCTGCATCGTTATGGCTGCGTTAAAAACCGCCTCAAAATGCTCATTTACCCATGTAAACTGCGCTTTTTCGTCGGTTTTTCCTTACCCTAACTTCTTCGGTTGCATTTTTCAGAGATGTCCCAGAAACGTTCGCACGGCATCTATGGCGACCATTGCATAAGTAAGCAATCTTGAATACAAATAGACTAAACCTATCTAGGAAGGGGGTCTAGTGTGATTAGCTGACAAGGATCAACGCAAATAGACAATAATGACCGGGACAAGCAATTGAAAACACAAAGGTCCAGACCACAAATAGCGTTTCCAACAAGTGACAGGTTATTCGATAATTCTGGTTTTTTTGATAATTTTTATGACGAATAAAAAAAGATAAAGAACACACTAATGCATTCAAGATATCTAGGGGATGCTCTGAATTGACTAATACATCAGAGCCATCGAATTAGAGGTTATTCATCGCTTGATTAATTCTAAACTCCAAGCGTTGTTTGTACCTGAAATAATGCATGGTCTGGGCTCGGCCAAATGGCAGTTGCGCCTTAATGTCATCGGCTATTTCAAGCTCGGTAATATAACATGGATAACGCGTTTCTGATGTACGCTGACTCACGAGATAACTAGCGACCTCAGCATAAAAGCTATCACCCAGAGTTAGGGTATCAAATTCCTGACCCCGATACTGAAGGCTATATTGTATTTGTCTTTCAGAATCCCTCATCACCGCCGCCTGTACATTATAGAACTCAACAGACACGGCCGTGGCATCTGGAGTTTTCGAGTACAGTTTTGCCGGTTTTTTGGTCGATGCCGGGACATACTCATAAAAACGCATTTTACGATTTAGCTGATTTGAAAGCTCTTCATCAAGAAACTGCTCCGAGTTTTGTCGGTATTCAACCATTCTTAAAAATCGATAGAGAGGAAGTAACAAGGTGGCCGCGTTATAAAAAGGTGTCACATAGACCCACAGAGAACCTAATTCATCAACGACATAAACTCGCGCCTTTCCGGGTCCGACCAGACTATAGTAAAGCTGAACCCCAGGCTGAAACATATTGCGTAATATATGCTTTAGTTCGGGTTTTTCACTCAATGCCCACTCATCGATATGAATCGGGCTATGATAACGCTGTTCTTCACCCAGATATTCCAGCAACTCTAATTCATCGAGAGCGACGCGCACCGTGAGAGCCTGTTCCCGGAACTGCAGTATGTGGTATTGACTGGCAATACTAAGCACATAGCGTCCATTATTAACCTTGCCACCTGGAAGTAATTTACCAATAACCGAACCAAACAGATCATTCACTCGCCTTGAAATTGCGGCAGGCCGGGTATTGCTGTAGCAATGAACATTGAGTTTGATTTCTCTTTCAGCGCCTTTGGCTAACTGGCTAAGGGTGAATTGAAGACACTGAATCATGGTATCCTCACCAGACTCAAACCGATACACTAATACCTCATTCCAGCTGGTCAACAACACCATATCAAGCGACTGAATCAGGTTCTCACGAAGTGCACTAAAATCCAGAGAATCGTTGCGACTACTCAGTTTTTGCAAGCCCTTTGCCGTCAAGTATGGAAGAGGATCTAGTCCAACATTTACATACAAAGATATTTGAACCGGGCGACTGGGGCGATGAAAGTTGCTCTGAGGGATTTTTTTAAGCGGATTCGTCCATTCTTGCCGTAAACTGCTAATAATACTTTTTAACTCAAAGTCCGTTAGAGTCGTGCGTATATCATTCGTCAGTTTTACAAAGGGGACATTAATATGCGCATCCAGAAGTCGATTAAAAAATGACCAAACAACAACCTCCAAAATGCTGGATGCCGATTTTAAAGGTTTGATTCTAGGGGCGTCGGCCTGTATAACGGAAATACCGGTCTGGGCAGTCCAGACAGGGCGACCTCCCTTAGTTGAAGGCACCTGGATAAATCGTAATTTCTCCTGACTCAGATCTGACACATTACTGGAATTCAACATTACAATCTTGCCGGGTTTGCGATCAAAGGCCGCGGACAATCGTCTTCCCAGAATCACCATATCCTTGGGATTTGCCATTTGATCATCTGGTAACTGCCGTGCAATCTGACTTAAAAAACGATAACTTGTCGTTAATTCTGCTACCAGTGTTTTTCTTTCGTCAATATATTGATTGAATCCCCAGCTGGTTCTGTCGTCTAGCTCCTCAATTTTGTCGTTTGTCCAGCTCCACTCCAAAACCAATTTTCGCATCAACGTTCGACGCCAGGAACTGGACCGGTTTTTCATTTGTCGGGAAAGTGGTAAACCAACTTTGAAATAGAATGCTTTTCTAACCAACTCGAGGCGTTCAAATTCACCCCGTTTTTTAAGATACCTCTCAATACGACGGTACAGCATGATATAGGGATCTAGCTCATCAAGATCGAGACTGCCATCAAAAATGGCCTGTTTAAAATCGAGACTCAAACAACGAACTTCAGGAAAATCATTTGCATAGCTCTCCATCAGTAACAGCTTTAGCAGCGATTTATAGGGTGAATCAATTCCCTTATAGAGCTGCCACATGCCGGCACCAATAAATTCACCTCCAGGCAATTGGCTCAAATCTCCAAAATCCAGACCTTCTCCCACAGACATCAGTCTGTTTTGGCTAATATATTCCAGATAATATTCATAATCGGCCTCTTGCTTGGAGGGTACTAACCACCAGAGTGGAAAGCCACCGGCCAGTAGTACATTGGTGCGGTAAAATTCATCTAACAACAAATGATGCTGGGTCGAACCCGAGCTTTCCTCTGTGACCCTGCCGGTTTCGCCTAATTTAAACTGCTCAGAATCCATAAGAAAAAAATGGACTTCCATATTGAATCCGGCCGCCCACTTACTAATCAGCTCAGTTTTTTGTTCCAGCAAATATTTATCATCAGGTGACAAGTCTCCCGAATGACAAAGCCAAAGATCCAGATCGCTGTTAGTACTCTGAGCTATGGTGCCAACAGAACCCATGACATAAAGGCCGGTAATCGGCGCCTTATTGGCAGGTCCTGTAGTATAGGTAAAACTGGGAGAGATATTACGTGCGAGAGAAAGCACATTGGGTTCTGGACGGTATCCCTCTATGCCTAGAGGAACGTCGCCATCAATCCAGCCAGGCAATCGATGATAGTTCACCTGAAATAACAATGGCAATAAATCCAGAGCCACTCGCTGCTGAGCCTGCAGACCCAAACGCATCCTTAGCAGCCTATTCTTATTCACCTGGTCAAAACGGCTATAAACCTCAGCAACATACTGATGATTTAGGCCATCTTGTTTTATATTCGGGTTAATAACTTCCAAATGCTACTTTCCACCTTTTGTCTGGACAAACTGCTTCATATGTTTCAAATCTTAAAAGCCATTAGGCGTGCCGTTCAATATGTCTGAAGTATAAATAAGGACACCCTCATGACTCAGACTGGGCCTTCTGTTACAGAAAACTGCTTCATCATTTCAGCAACAAGCTGTGACAATTCATTAGCCATCAAGGTAAAACTGGCATCAAACTGGCTATATTTGTCATCATCAGATTGATCCATTGCCTGTTCAGTAATTAGATCAGCGAAACGTATTCGCTTTATCTGAGACTTCGCAGTAATAATTGCTTCTACACGATCCTGCCAGTTAACCGCAATTTGAATAACGCGTCCATCCTGCTCAATATGGGAAGCGATAGACTCGCTGTCTAGCTCCAGGTTTTTCAATCTGACCTTAATATCGTTATTGCTACTCTGGGTCAATTCCAGATCTGGAAGTAATTCCCAACCCGGGGCAATATCATCTGGAGTGACAATCCACTGCGTCAGTATGGCAGACGGCTGACAGTGACTCTGAAGCAGTGTAAGAGGTAAACTTCCCAAAGATTCTCTAAGGAATGACGTCACCTCATCTGCTCGCGATTCAGACGCTGCGTCAACAATTAATAACCTTTGTTTGAGATCGATCATTAAATAATGACGGCTAGTTCGAACAAATGCCTTTGGAAGCAAACTAAAGATAACTTCATCTTTTAAAGTTTGTCGCTCTTTACTCCCTACCCTCCGATCTTCACTGGATTGAATAGTCTCTACTTTTTCCTGTAATACCTCTCTAACAACCGGCCCGGGTAACAATCGTTCCTGGCGCTGCAAGCATAACAACCAGAACTCACCACTGGTATGAATCAGTGTCTCAGCATCCGGAATTGCCGATACCCAGCCCAGGCTAACTGGCTGTTGTTGCTGGCAGGGTGCCCAGAGATGCTGCTTCATTTGTTCCTGCCATAATTCTATTTCAGGAGCAACAGTCTCTGAAAAACGGTAAACCTGAGCATTTTTAAACCAAATCATAATCTAATGTCTTTCCTGGTATTATCCTGATCGCAATTCATTGATGAATGCAATCAATGTGAAGTGACTCGCTGCTTATCACAGCGGTTACAAACATACAGGGTAACTAACTTTCCCTGCTTAACATCAAAATGTTGTGATTTACACAGGACCCATTTATGGAATCCATGAGTGCACAACGTTTTTCCTTTAGCTTTTTCTTTAAGAGAAGGACGCTTAAACCTAACAACATCTCCCACAGTCTCAACCCTTTACATACGTCTCAACAAGGCGACTAAAAACTGCCAAAAAGGCTCAACCGTAGATATTTCCATACGTTCAGAAGGAGAGTGTGCCCCTCGAATATTGGGTCCAAATGACAAAATATCCATGTCCGGCTTTTTACTCTTTAATATGCCACATTCAAGTCCGGCATGAATCGCTTTTACCTCCGGTTCAATTTCAAACAGTTCAAGGTGAAGCTCCTTGGCTTGCTTCAATAATGGGCTATTAAAGTCTGGCTGCCAGCCCGGATAATCCAGGATACTCTTGGGTGTCATTTTAAACTGTTCTGCCAGAGCCAGCACCGTATCGACAAGTGGCAAAGATTCCTTTTCATTAAAGAAACGGCAACTCGCCTCTGTCATTAATTCAGACTCAGACAAGGATACCACTGCCATATTGATACTTAAATTAACCAACTCTCCCGGATGCGCGAAATTATAAGCCTGTGCACCATGAGGAAAAGTCAGTAACCAGTGAGTCAATACTTGCTGGCATTCTGCAGTCAATACGTCGGCCGTTTCATTTGCCGACAAGGTCAATGTTAGACCCGAGTCCGACGCCGGTAGCCAGGTTAACCATTCGTTTTTTAGTCGATTATTTAGTTGTTCTAACTGACCAATCTGTTTTTCTGGCAAACTAAACTCAACTCGCCCCTCTCTTGCAATAACATTATGAGCAACACCAGAGTGATAACCACAAACCCGAACGCCTAATTCGGCAGCAGACTTCAACCAATAACCTAATAATTTATTCGCATTACCCAATTGTTGATGAATTTGGATACCTGAATGCCCCCCCGTTAATCTGGTTAGGCTTATTGACATAAAAACACTGTGTTCAGGAGCCGTTTCTCTGGTTATGGGTCGGTTAAACCGCCATCCTTTCCCTCCCGCACAGCCTACATATAGTTCTTGCCAATCTTCCGTATCCAGATTTAGCATAACCTTACCCGTCAGCATACCTGCATCTAATCCTGACGCACCATTCAAACCCGTCTCTTCATCCATAGTAAACAACAATTCTAACGGCGGATGCTGCACCGTCTGATCCGTCATTAAAGCCAAAGCGGCAGCACAACCCAAACCATTGTCGGCACCTAATGTGGTTTTATCTGCAGATAGCCAGCCATTTTCGATAGATAACGTTAGTGGATCTTTGTCAAAGTCATGATCGCTATCACTGGCTTTGACCGTTACCATATCAACATGATTTTGAATAATAACCGGAGCACTAGCCTCCATACCATGAGTACCGGGGACATAAATAACAATATTACCTGTCTTGTCCTGTTTCAGGGGATAGCCCTGTTCGTCAGCTAGCAGCTTTAGATGCTGACAAATTAACCCTTCACTTTTTGATGGTCGGGGAATCTGGGTAAAATGATAAAAATGATCCCAAATATGCTTTGGGTGAGTAGGATACAATTCTGGTTTCATGAGACTAGTTCCATCCTAAAATTGAATTTAATGAAAACATTCATCTGTTCCATTACGCATCTTCCAATGCAATTAAATCGATTCGATAAAATTACACCTAATGCTTTGTTTCTATTGATTTTTTTCATTACTAACAGGCTAGCACCTAATCGCAGGTAAAAATAGATGAACACCAATAAATTTTAGACAATCTATTCCGTTAAATCTAACCAGAGTCCCGAAAAATCTGGCAGCCACCAGTGCGAACCAAAATCTTTGAGCTACGCCTAATGCTAGGTGAAAGACACTCGAATGGAAACAAGCAATAACTTCAGCCATATTAAATCCAACTCACCTATCGACATAAAACAGAAAATATCCCTATTAATTGAATATTTTAAGATAAATATTCTTATTTAGAGACAAATACAGAATAATAAAGTCTATGACATCTACTATAATTTTGCTCATATAAAAAAACAGCATCTACATAAATTTTCATGCAGATGCGAAAAATAACAACAGTAAGTCTGGAGAAAATCATGTTAATTGGTGTACCTAAAGAGATTAAAAATCACGAATACCGTATCGGCCTGACACCGGCATCTGTAAAGGAGCTAACAGGTCGAGGACATTCGGTCATCGTTGAAAATAATGGCGGTGAAGGCATTGGTTTTTCAAATGAAGATTACATTGCTGCCGGCGCCACTATTGAAGCTAAGGCTTCTGACATATTTGCCAAGGCCGATATGATTGTTAAGGTAAAAGAACCTCAGGCTGTTGAACGTGCCATGCTTCGTCCTGACCAGACCCTGTTTACTTATTTACACCTGGCGCCAGATGTACCGCAGACCAACGAACTAATTGCCAGCGGTGCAACCTGTATCGCATACGAAACGGTTACAGATTCAGGTGGCCGTTTGCCACTGTTAGCTCCTATGTCTGAAGTAGCAGGCCGCATGTCTATTCAGGCAGGCGCGCACTGCCTTGAAAAAGCACAAAATGGTCGCGGTTTATTATTAGGTGGCGTACCCGGTGTAGAGCCTGCAAAAGTTGCCATTATTGGTGCAGGTGTTGTTGGACAAAATGCATTGGCCATGGCTGTCGGCCTGGGCGCTGATGTTACAGTACTAGATCGCAACATTAATGCTCTTAGGCATCTGGATACGATCTATGGCAATCGTATTAAAACATTAATGTCTAATGCCCAAACGTTGGAAGAATCGGTATTAGAAGCAGATCTGGTTATTGGTGGTGTTTTGATACCAGGTGCGGCAGCTCCAAAACTGGTAAGCAAAGATATGATTTCCCGTATGAAGAAGGGTGCGGTAGTTGTTGACGTTGCTATCGATCAGGGTGGTTGTTTTGAGACCTCCAGAGCAACAACTCACCAGGATCCTACTTTTGAAGTAGATGGTGTTATCCACTATTGCGTAGCTAATATGCCAGGTGGCGTAGCACGCACTTCAACCATGGCATTAAACAATGCGACCCTGCCTTTCGTTATAGCATTAGCAGATAAAGGCACTAAGCAGGCATTGCTAGATGATCAGCATTTACTCAATGGTTTAAACGTAGCCAAAGGCAAATTGACCTGTGCAGAAGTAGCTGAAGCACAGAACATTGACTTCGTTGACGCTAAAGTAATGGCGGCTTCGCTTTAAAGCACGATTTCGAGCCAAACCTACTGACAGATTTGGCTCGAATATCTGTTTTACCACCAAAAAACCGGCTATTGGCTACCGATAATAGCGGCTTAAAATCATCAACGTTTACCGGAGTCACCCTCAGATAATCTTGCGCAAAACCTACACCAAGTCCCCTTAATTCTCTGCAATCTCCATCTGCTTCGATTCTTTCAGCAACACAGCCTCGTGCGATCAACCTCAGCATCTGGTTCAACCATTGATAATTCATTGAATTTAAAATTAGGATGGGTCAAATCCGGTTTAGGGTGTAACTCATATTTCTAGTGCTCCCCCATAGACTGACCCATCCCCTAAAGGCTTTTCTTTTAGTGCTTACTTTTTGATGGCCTTCCCTTACAATGAAATTATTATGCAACATAATATCCAAATGATTGCTCTATAATGTTCGCGGGATTGCAGAATGTGGTTAACAAACACGACAGAGAAAAACGTCAGATCAAGTGATTTCAGATTTAAAAACAAAATCAGGCATAGATTGGTTTTGAGTTCCCTATTCGTCTCTGGCGTGTTTCTTAGTGTCAGCACTGACGCTGCGATCCCTCTGGTTTGTGCAGATCAAACAGAACGGGACCAAATGAATATTAATGAAATCAGAACTGGAGGCGGCAGTACAGGTTCATTACAGTTTGCAGAAATTAAAATCTTAAAGGATCAGGTTGAACTAACACAGACGTCGACAGCAACCAATCCACCCATATATGAGCTTTGTGTCATCAACAAAACAGATAAAACTCCCGAATGTCAGCAACTTGGAACAGGTCTTGGCGTTTGGAACAATAGCGGTTTTTTTGATAATAATGGCCCGGACGCAAATAATCCTACAACCTTCAACGAAAACACCTGGATAGTGTACGATTTCGGTAATATAGACCCCCTTGAAGCCGAATTAGTCATCAAGAATATTGCTACCCAGGAGGTTCTTGATTACCTGTGTTACGCCAACAAAGGAGCATGCACCGGAACAGGAATGTATTGGGATGTCCCTGTCGATTGTGCCAATTTATTAACCTCTGATCCAAAGCAGAAGACCTTTAGTCGCAGCCCTGACGGAGATGGTGGCTGGAGCAACAATTCGGATCCATCAACCACTGGCAGTGGCAACGAAGGCGAGATTACCAATGCTGATATCTGTACCGACCTGGCAAATGAACAATTTGTCGCCCTGTACGCAGAAAATCAGTTAATCTTCAAGGGCGATTACTGGATCGAAGTCACCGATAGTGATGGAACTGATTCGTTTAATTCCGGTTCCGCCAAAATTTATAATGGCCCGGCAGCTATAGATAGCGATGCTTTTTATCAGGGGGGGTTATATTCAGTTCCTGCGCTATTACCTGTCAATTTCCCGATATTCACCGGCCCGGACGTCGCAATATCGGCAATTTGGACGAATGGTGACTATGGGCAGGTTACGATAGAGCCCGGCACAGTTGCTACAGGTGGCAGCTATCGAGCCCGCCAAGTCACTGTCAGAGATAGCCTGACTTCGTCTCCCTCTCTGGACTTAGGATCTGGAGATTATTTTATTGATAACCTCGATGTGTGGCCAGACGCTGAACTCATAATTAGAGACCCAAACACCCATATTTTCATTCATACCGACGCCAAAATAGCCACGGGCAGTCAATTAACCCCAAACTCTAATGATCCAGGTGACCTTACCCTTAATCTTTATCCCGGGGCTAATTTGACCTTTGGAGACAATGTCACCTTTACGGGTAACATTGTGGCCATGGGCAGTACGTCTTCAATTACTATTGGCAAAAATTTTAGCCTAACTGGCAGTATCATTTCCGAGGGTAACATTACTATCAATGGCGACATTGCCATCAACTACAATACGCAAACCATAGCCTCACAAGAAAAAATATTTGATTGTACCCCGGCAACAGCTGCCTACTTTAGAATTACTACCGCATCAAATGGCCTGACCTGTTCAGCCCAGCCGGTCAACATATCTGCCTATCGACTGGATGATACACTGGCAACCGATTATGTTGGCACGGTCATCATTAATAACAAATCACTAACTGCCACAGATACTGGCGACTGGCTTGACTCCGCGGGTACAGAGTTACCAGGAAACGGTACGCAGGATGATGGAACAACCAGCCTGAATTTCTCATTAGCTGATGCCGGGTCCATAGACCTGTTACTCAGTAATACCCATTCAGGAAATTTCAATATTGATGTCCTTGATACTGTTATCGCAATTACTGAGTCATCGACCTTTGATCCCGACACCAGCTATACCGATGCCGGTTTTTTATGGCAAGACACCACAGGAACACCTATACCCTCTGTCACAACGCCTTTTTTCACTGCCGGGTTCCCGGAAAACATTCAAATCAGGGCAGTTACAACTGACCCTGCTACCGGGGTATGCACCGACCTGTTTTCTTCAGGTACCGATGTCATGCTGGAAATTGGCAGTCAATGTAACGATCCGTTAACCTGTGCTGCCGGGCAACGAGTAGTAGCCAGTAATAATGGACTTAATTTCACGATCGCCAATCCGGAAAATCAGATACTCGGTCAAAACTATTCCAGCCAGCTCATTCAATTTGGTGCAAACTCTACAGCGTCACTTGCTCTCAATTCACCCGATGTCGGCCAAATAAGATTCACTGCCCGACATTCATTATTAAATGCCGGGGGAATCGCAACCGGAGCACAAATTATTGGTGACAGTATCATGGTGGTAAAGCCAGATCACCTCAGCATTACCGCCATTACAGATTCTAGCGGCAACCCAAACCCTGGCACTACAACGGCAGTGGGTGGAACTAACGTTTTTGCCAAGGCGGGTGAGGTTTTTCACTTAAAAGTCGAAGGAAGATCTTCAACCGGTGCAATCACTCCGTCGTTTGGTCGTGAAACTGTAACGCCGCAGCCTGACATCAACGGATCAACCTATTATCCGGCAACGGGCCATACTGGCACCCTGACACGCAGTGGTAGCTGGGTGCCAGCTGCAGATCCAGGAACAGTTGAGTTTGATCTAATAACCAATGGGCTGACCTACTCAGAGGTCGGTGCTTTAACAACATCCGCAAGTCTTAACAACTATCTGGGAGCAGGCAGCGTTACTGGTACAGACTCATCCGTTATTGGTCGATTTAAACCTGATCGGTTCGATATTGTGCTTAATACTCCTGCAATTGATAGTAATATTGCCGCCTGCGGCTTCGTCTATCGAGGCCAGGATCTGAGCTTTGATACCGTGCCCAGCTATGAAATTACCGCACTCAATACCCTGGGTATTGTGACTAAAAATTACGATCAGGAATTCTTCACCTTGCCGGCGACGTTAAATATTGCCGGTTTAGAAGTTACCAATGCCGGCGTGCCCTGGATACCCGAAATGAATTGGACTGGCCAGTGGCTACAAAACCCCGGATACGATGGTTTGGTGAGTTTTCAAATCGACAACCTGAATCTTTCAAAAAATGAAATACCCACAACAACAGAAGCCGTCGTAACAAATCCAACAGTTAGAATCGGTTTATTGGATATGCCGGTCACAGGTTTGAGTCTCATCCACGATGCAGACAATACCTGCTATGAACCCTCTGGAATCTGCCAGAATTATACCAGTGATCTTGTGGTTAACGGTATCCAGTGGCTATATGGCAGGGCCGCTTTAACCAATGTTTACGGGAGTGAAATAAGAAACCTTGATATGCCAGTTACCCTTCAATATTGGGATGGCAGCTTCTGGCGAACTCAAATTCTCGACACCGCTTGTACCAGTTTATTATCTACTGATTTCACTTTAGGCAGCTGGAGCACAGAAACAGGAACGCCCACTACAAGCATCAGCAGCTGGACTGGCATCAGCCTGGGCAGTGGCGTTCTTACCCTTGGTGCTCCTGGAGCGGGCAATACAGGAACAATCCCGGTTACTTTGTCGGTGCCTTCATGGCTAAAATACCATTGGGATGATGACTACCTAAATGTTGCTTTTTGCGCAGTGGACAGCGATCTTTGCCTGGATAATCCAACAGCATCGGCCAAGTTTGGTATCTATGAAGGAAGACACCCTATTCTGTTCAGGTTTCAGGTATTCAAATAAACAAGGCTCCAGACTACCCTACTGAATAGGGCTGGCTGGAAAGACTATAGTAACGACATCAGGCGACCAGTATTTGATGCCGGTTTGGTTAAGGACATAGAATAAGCGCCTGGAATGAAAACAACCAGGCACTATTTCGTCACATTAAATGGATTGTTTTTGATTGCTAAAAAACCATACCCGAAATCCAGTAATGCACGGCGATTGACGCAATATACCCAAGAGCAATGGCCCAAGACCACTTCAAATGACCAAAGAAAGTATATTGACCTTTCGCCTGCCCCATTAGAGCAACACCCGCGGCAGAACCAACGGATAATAGCGAGCCACCCACACCTGCCGTAAGCGTTACCAACAACCACTGATCCAGTACCATATCAGGCTGCATGGTTAAAACAGCAAACATCACCGGAATGTTATCAATGATTGCCGATAGTATACCGACCAATATGTTTGCCCAACTCGCACCCAGTTGATCATACATAAAATGGGAGGTCATGCTTAAATAGCCAAAGGCACTCAAACCACCGACACTCAGGATAACGCCATAGAAGAACATAAGTGTATCCCACTCGGCACGTTGTAATTGTGTGAATATATCGAACTGACCCACCTCTCGTGGGCTCTCGCCAGTCTCTGCTGCAATTGAGTCGGTTTCACCATGCGCATTTAGTTTCAGGTAGTAACCAAATAGCTTCAAAATACCCAGCCCTGTCATCATACCCAACATAGAAGGCAGGTGTAGGAAACTGTGAAAGGAGACAGCCATCGCAATGGTCGCCAGGAATAAAAAGACGACAGCAATACCGCCTTTTTTAATTTCGATAGTTTCTGTCATTGCATCTGGAGCGCCTTTAGGTAAAAAGAAAGACATAATTATCGCGGGTACTATCCAGTTCACTACCGAAGGAACAAACAAGGTAAAGAAGCCGGTAAATTCAACCAATCCTTTCTGCCAAACCATTAATGTCGTGATATCACCAAACGGACTAAACGCACCGCCCGCATTGGCGGCAATGACAATATTAATACAGCCCATGGCGACAAATTTTGGATTATCTTTCGCTACTGCCATTACCACTGCAGCCATAACGAGAGCTGTGGTAAGATTATCAGCAATAGGAGAGATAAAGAATGCCAACAGCCCGGTCAACCAGAAAATCGCTTTGAGTGAATAGCCCTTGGATACCAGTAATGAGCGCAGTGCCCCAAAGATATTTCGCTCCTCCATGGTATTAACGTAGGTCATTGCCGCTAATAGAAACAACAATAATTCTGCGTATTCCAGAATATTGTGTTGCACCATCGCATGAGCACTGTAGTTGTCACCATTTTGGCTATACGCGATAGCCACTAACACCCAAATAACACCTGCGGCCACCATTACCGGTTTGGATTTTCTAAGATGAAGAAACTCTTCTCCAATAACCAGAGCATAAGCCAATACAAAAACCAGAATTGCCGTTATCCCCAACCAGGTCGCTGTTAAGTCAAGCTGCTGTGTTTCACCACTGCCAGCTGCAAAGCTGGTAGTGCTGACTAATAAGCCAAGTATCATATAAACAAATTGATTTACTCGATTCATAATTACGTTCTCAGAATGAATTTAAATGGGGTTAAACAATAATCCGGAAACTCAAATATGAATTACCGAAAAGCCAAATTTTATTTATAAAACCATACTATTATAGTCGGAATATATAAAAAGAACCATTTTAGATCGTTTGAGTATTTTGAGCTTAATTGTATATTCAATACATTCTGCTACAAAAATCGGCTGAAATTTTTTAATTATCTCCGTAAACTTGCCGCTGAAATCTTGAGGGTAGGATATTGTCCAGGTTAAATAACCGACAACAGGAAGCAGTCAATTATATTGGCGGACCATTATTGGTTCTTGCCGGTGCGGGTAGTGGCAAAACCAGCGTAATAACCCGGAAAATTGCGTACCTCATTGAAGAATGCGGCATCAAGCCGCATAACATCGCCGCTGTAACCTTTACAAATAAAGCATCTCGAGAAATGAAAGAGCGTGTGAAGAAACTACTGGCAGGCAGAAGCACTCGAGGACTCACAGTTTCAACCTTTCACAATTTGGGCCTGAATATTCTACGTAAAGACGGCATTGCAGTAGGCTTAAAGTCTGGATTCACGCTTTTCGATCAGATGGACTCCCTTGCCATCATTAAAAACCTGATCAATACCGAATGCCCGAACGAAATGGATCAGTCAGGTTATTTTCAAAACCTGATTGGTAACTGGAAAAATGATTTCATAGAACCAGAACAAGCAAAATCCTGGGCCGAAGATGAAACAACCGAACTTGCGGCACATATATACGGGCTGTATAACCGAATGTTATCGGCATACAACGCGGTCGACTTTGATGACCTGATTCGCTTGCCTTGTCTTATATTTAAAAACAACGCCGATATTCTTGAACGCTGGCAAAACAAGTTACGTTACCTGTTAGTTGATGAATATCAAGATACCAATACCAGCCAATACCTATTAGTAAAATTACTGGTAGGGGCTCGCTCAGACTTCACCGTAGTAGGCGACGACGATCAATCAATTTATGCCTGGAGAGGCGCTCGTCCAGAGAATCTAAAAGAGCTGGAAAGAGACTTCCCCAACATTAAAATCGTCAAACTGGAACAAAATTACCGTTCAACCGGTCTCATATTGAAAGCCGCCAACGTGGTAATTGATAACAACCCGCATCAGTTCACCAAAAAATTATGGAGTGATAAGGGTTATGGCGAACCAATACGAATTGTACGTTGTGCCTCCGATGAATCAGAGTCTGAACGTATTGCGCATGAGTTAACCAATAATCATTTACAGCGTCGAGTTCCTTATAAGGATATGGCGGTACTGTATCGCAGCAACCATCAAAGTCGAATATTGGAAATCAAACTCCAGGCCAATCAAATTCCCTATAAAATAAATGGCGGCACGTCGTTTTTCTCTCGTGCAGAAATTAAAGACTGTATGAGTTACCTAAGGCTACTAACCAACAGTGAGGATGATTCCGCGCTGTTGCGCATCATCAACACACCGCGACGCGAAATTGGCCCAGCGACCCTGGAGAAACTAAATGAATTTGCGGCACGGCATCAAATTAGTTTAATGAAGGCTTGCGGTGACATGGGGCTTCGCCTTCACCTACCGGAAAAAGCGGCAGATCGGCTGGTTCACTTTACACGATGGATCGAAGACACCGCCGAAAAGCTTTATCGCGCCACAAAGCCTGGCTTAATCATAAGAGAGATGCTGGCTGACATAGACTATGAAGCTTTTTTACATGCTGACAGTCCTTCACCCAATATCGCCGAACGGCGATGGGCTAATATTATCCAACTGATCGACTCAATCGACTACATTCTTGAAATGGGTGACGCAGATAATGACGAAGAGGTGGGTATTGATGAAGCCGTTGCCAAGCTGGTACTACGCGATATCATGGAACGTAACGAAGAGGAAGAAGAAGTAAATGCCGTACAATTGATGACATTACATGCATCAAAGGGACTTGAGTTTCCTCATGTCTATCTCATGGGTATGGAAGAAGAGTTACTCCCACATAGAAACTCTATTGAATCTGGCGATATAGAAGAAGAACGCCGTTTAATGTACGTAGGTATTACTCGAGCACAGGAAAAGTTAACCATGACGTACGCCGCTAAACGAAAAAAATTTGGCGAAATACTCGACTGCACCCATAGCCGATTTCTCGACGAATTACCTCAGGAAGACGTTGAATGGGAAGGCAAAGGCGGTAAAGTAAACCGCGAACAAAATCGTGCTATAGGTGTAGATACCCTTGACGGTCTCGATGCTTTATTTGACGATTAATACAGCGCATAATTAACGCCTGGATTAAACCAAACTCATCATGAGCCGATACAAATTACTGTTATACTTGAAACATCATCATAGAGTTAAACGAACATGACTAACCTTAAAGAAGAACTAAAACTCGGCAACGCAGATATCGAAGTTGTTCGCACAGAAAAAATGTTATCAAAACATTATATTGGCGATCGCGTAGTGATTAAGGGCGAAAGCTATGTGGTCACGGGCAACTATCCGCGCCACGGGTATCTTTTTGGCTTACCAAACCGTATAGGACGTGGGCAAAAAAGTGTAAAAATATACTATGGTGAGCCGGAGTAATTACGCTCATCTGTTTATTGACAAATCAAAAGCACTTCTCTTTCCCGATGGGAATTCCTAGCTAGAGACCAAACGCATATTTCCAATAATAACCTCGAACATGACGACAATTTTGTGTCATTCTTTTATTGGCGCACCCGGAGAGATTACTGCACAGCTACGCTGTTTGCCCTTCGGGTCGCCAGCAAGTGGCGTTGTCTCGCAGGCTCGACGCGAACTCTTATCGTTCGAACTTTTTATTACGCGCATAAAAAAACCAGAACAAGTTCTGGTTTTTAAATTGGCGCACCCGGAGAGATTACTGCACAGCTACGCTGTTTGCCCTTCGGGTCGCCAGCAAGTGGCGTTGTCTCGCAGGCTCGACGCGAACTCTTATCGTTCGAACTTTTTATTACGCGCATAAAAA
>Ga0224506_10000182_pt1 | contig 61633 bp, 57 predicted proteins | sample SF_Jan12_sed_USG_2_FD_169108 | JGI IMG/M metagenome (GOLD analysis project Ga0224506, IMG submission 169108) | Sediment microbial communities from San Francisco Bay, California, United States - SF_Jan12_sed_USGS_8_1 | ecosystem: Environmental > Aquatic > Marine > Sediment | place: USA...
AATGTGAATAAACAAATTCGTGTTAGTGGGCATCGGGTTTGGAGTAAACAATTAATGGGTTATGCGCCTAGCTCACCGCAAGCAGTTGAGAAAATTCCCGTAAATTATGAGCACGCCTATGGTGGTCGTCCTGTCGTTGAAGGCGACGAGCTTAGTTTTTATGAAGCCAATCCTGTGGGGCGAGGTTTTGAAAAAGTTTATCGACAACAAGCCTTGCCAAACTTAGAGTATCCCAAGGCCTTGTTACGTGGCAGTAAAGATCGCCCTCCGCCTTGCGCCTTAGGTGTGGTTTCATCTAATTGGTCACAACGCAGAGTTTATGCCGGTAGTTTTGACGAGCACTGGAAACAATCTCGTGCGCCATTATTGCCCGAAGATTTTCAACTACGATTTTTTAATGTAGTGGCGCAAGATCAAATCGTTTCGGCAGGATTGCGTGGTGGTGAGCAAATAATTTTAACTCACTTGCATCCACACCAAGCTATTCTCAAACTCACTTTGCCGGTTTTATCAATTCAAGCCAGTTTTTATGTCAAGCAGCACATCATCAATCAAAAACTCGAACTTGATACGGTTTTGCTTGAACCTGATGCGCAATTACTTCAGCTGACTTATCGTAAGTCTTTATTACTCGATGAAGATTTGTTGTACCTGAAAAGTGTGCATTACAAAATGACTGCGGCATAACACTAAAATCAACAGTATTTAAAGTATATTTATAAAGCAATGTCCATGAGCTTGTCGAAATTTGCTTACAATTTTCGCTCACCAAATCCCGAGAAATTCCCAAAAAAGATTGAATAATCCGTTGGTTATGTAATAGCCCTGTAGCATGACCTGGGTTCAAGAAAGCTATGCCATACGCACTATTTAACTTCGGTGACTATGAGCGTAGAATGAGCGGTTCCCCGGGAAATTAAGAAAAAGATGTTAATATCACCGGAATAAGCAAGCCTAGTTAAGGAGAACGCATAATATGGAAGCAGTAGGTGATAAAACAAACGCGCTATTTTCCATAAAAGCCAATGAAGCGCGCTTTGGATTTTCTATTGATGGCGCCGAGCCGCAACGTGTTGTGCGTTTCTCAGGCAGTGAAGCCATTTCAGAGCTATTCAATTATTCAATTCAAATTGCCGACGAAGATGATCAATTAGAGTTTTCTGATATTGTTGGTAAACCCGCCTGTTTAACCGTTTTAGGTGTGGATGATAGTGATCCTCGTTATATGAGCGGCATTATTAGCGCTATTCGTCAGGTTGAACACGGTCGACGCTTTACTTTATATGATATTGAATTGGTTCCGCATGTGTGGCGTTTAAAGTTGACCACGGATAGTCGCATATTTCAGGACTTATCAACGCCGGATATTATTCAATCTGTTTTAACTGATGCGGGCATTGCGGGTGATCAATTTAGTATAAATGTTCAAGCCAATTATGAGATGCGTGAATATTGCGTACAATATCAAGAATCCGATTGGAATTTTATTAGCCGCCTAATGGAGGCCGAAGGAATTTTCTATTTCTTTCGCCATACGGAAAATAAATTGGAAATGGTGATCGCCGACAATGCTTCTATTCATGAAGAAATTGCTAGCCCTGCTACCTTATTTCACTTTGATGGCACCGGCCTCGTGCCCGACTTCAATCACGTCGAGCATTTCTATTTTAAAGAACAAGTGCGCACGGGTTCAGTTACCATGCGCGATTTTGATTTCAAAAAACCGGCACTAAGTTTGGAAGCATCATCGGCGGCAGAAAAAGAAACCGAATTAGAAGTCTACGAATATCCCGGTTATTATATTCAGCCCAGCGATGGCGAACGAATCGCAAAAGTTCGTATTGAAGAATTGCAAAGTTTACGTGAAATCGGTGAAGGTGCCGCTGATTGTCAGCGCTTGCTGCCGGGTTTTTTATTTACGCTGGAAGATAATCCACGCGATAGCTTTAACCAAGAATATTTGCTTACACGCGTGAGTCATAGCGGAACGCAACCCCAAGTGCTTGAAGAAGGTGCGAGTGGCGAAGCCAGTCGTTATAAAGCCAAATTTCAATGCATTCCCTCAAAAAATCCTTTTCGCCCGCAACGACGCGCCGTTCAAACTCGAGTTAAAGGTTTGCAAACAGCGATTGTTGTCGGTCCTAGTGGTGAAGAAATTTATACGGATGAACATGGGCGTGTCAAAGTGCAATTTCATTGGGATCGTCTAGGTGAGAGAAATGAAAAAAGTTCGTGTTGGATACGCGTAGCCCAACTATGGGCTGGCGCAGGATGGGGCTCGATTTATATTCCACGTATTGATCAAGAAGTGGTTGTTGACTTTATTGAAGGTGATCCGGATCGACCCATGATTGTCGGTCGGGTGTATCATGGCACTAATAAACCACCCTATGCATTACCTGATGAAAAAACTAAGTCTACCATTAAATCCAATTCGTCCATCGGTGGTGAAGGATTTAATGAATTTCGTTTTGAAGACCTAAAAGGCGAAGAAGAAATTTATCTGCAGGCTGAAAAAGACTGGAATACTTTGGTTAAAAATGATCACAGTCGCGATGTGCAACATGATGAAACATTGCACGTGGGCAATGATCGCAACAAAAGTGTAGATAATGATCAAACCGAAACCATTGGCGCTAATAAAACTATTTCTGTCGGTAAAAATCACAGCGAGTCGATTGGTGAAAATGAAACCATTAGTGTTGGTGATAATGAAGACATCACCATTGGGAAAAATCGTTCCTTATCGGTTGGTGAAAATCAAACTATTAGTATTGGGAAAAATCACTCGGAACAAATTGCGAAAAATTCGAGCTTATCGATTGGAGATAACCAGACCATTGATGTGGGCAAAGATTCTAAAATTACGATAGGTAAAAACCTAAAACAAAGCATAGGCGACACTGGAAAAATTGATTTTGGCAAAGACTTGCAAATCATGGTAGGCAAAAAAACCGTGATTGATGTTGGCGATCAACTAACATTGAAATGCGGCAGCGCGAGCATTATTTTGAAAAAAGACGGTAAGATTCAAATTAAAGGCAAAGACATTAACATCAAGGGCAGTGGTAATGTAAAAATCAAAGGCTCCAAGATTGCCGAAAACTAAGAGGAATAATAACAATGGCGACTGAACGACAATTTATTTTGAAAAATTTTTTTCAGGGTGTGCGCAACGGCTTTGTAGAAAAAGTTGAGGACGGTAAGATTTATGTTGCTGACAAAGCTAATCTGGATGTCGTGATTCCTTGTTTGTTTCTCAGAACATCGAGCGCCGCAGCACCCGCGATTAAGGAAGGCGATGAGGTGGTTTACAATGCGCCGGAATCGCCGAATGATTTGGGTTGTGTGTTAGGATTGATAGAGCCTTATCAACAAGTGCCTGAAAAATTGAATAAGCAGTTGAAGAAAAATAATTTGTCATCACTAACGACGATTGAAGACGAAGTGGTGCGGATAAAAGCGGATAAAGGTTTAGTTATTGAGTGTGGCAAGAGCACGATTATTCTTACCAGAGAAGGCAAGGTGCAAATCAAAGGGAATGAATTGCTCAGCCGGGCGCGTGGCATGAACAAAATTAAAGGCGCGGGCGTTAATATTAACTAGGTAAATTGTTTGTGGCTTATCAGGGTATTGATAACAAAACACTGTTCACTGCTGACCTTGCGTTGTTAAATGACGAGGATGGCCGGGATGTGTTATTAACCTTGGTTAAATGCACTTACGATATTTCGCCTCAGGGGAAGCTCAGTTTGGCTGATGAGCAACAGGCGCTTTGCTTAGAGGGCGAGTATGTGGGCGAGCCGGGTACGAGTAGTTTAAAGATTGCATCCGAAGCATGTTTTGCCAAAGAAAATACCGATGTTGCTTTTATTGGTCATGCCTGGGCACCCAAAGGAAAATTGGTGCGGCAAATGGATGTGAGTTTGCGTGTGGGTAACTTATCGCAAAACTTACGCGTTAGTGGTGATCGTTATTGGCGACGCGAAGGGTTGCTAGTAAAAACCTGGTCCATAAGCAAGCCCGAACCTTTTGATAAAATTCCGATTCAATTTGAGCGTGCTTTTGGTGGTCAGGATTTGTCGCCGGAAAAAGAAAAATATCATTTTTATGAAAAACGCAATTTGCTAGGCTGTGGTGTTATCGCTAAACATTCGCAGCTCAATGAAGTTAAAGTGCCGAATATCGAAAATCCTAAGCAGTTAATCAAAAAAATCACTGATCGTCCTGATCCGGTGGGTTTGGGTTTTATTACGCCGGATTGTGAGCCGCGTTTGAGTTTGTCTGGGACGTATGACACCGACTGGCAGCAAAATCGAATGCCACTTTTACCAAAAAACTTTCAGCGCAGGTTTTTTAATTCGGCGTTTCCCAGTTTGATTGCAAACGGCTATTTGCAAGGCGGTGAAAAAGTCAGTCTCGATGGTTTAAGCGAGGAGGGTTTGCTGGGGTTTTACTTGCCTAATGAAAAACCAGTGGCAGTATTAAACATGGCATATGAAGACCCGCAGCAACTTGAAGTGAATATGGATACGTTATTGATCAACACCGATGATATGCAATTAACCATCTTATGGCGTGCGCAACAAAACGTGTTTAATCGACTTTACGATATTGAAAAAGTTGAAGTAATGAATTTGTCAGAATACATAAAAGCGGAACAAGCCGCTTAAGGAGAAAACCATGGGCGTAACAGTTGGTGTGAATAATTTATCGGTTGTACATAAAAGCAGCAGCGGCGTCACCATCGCTTTTCCCGATGTATGCAAAACCCAATGCGGTCCGCCGGTGATACCCATCCCCTATCCGAATATTGCAAAATCGAGTGACACAGCTAAGGGCACCAAAAAAGTTAAATGCGACGGCAATCCGGTTTGCGTAAAAGATTCTAATTTCAAAACCAGTGTCGGCGATGAGCCGGGGGCGTTGAAAGGCATTGCGTCGAGTAAAACCAAAGGCAAGGCGGAGTTTATCAATTATTCCATGGACGTGAAGTTTGAAGGGAAGAATGTTCCAAGAGCGTTTGATATGATGTTGCATAATGACAAAAATACGCCGCCTGTGCCAGTTTTACAGGCGCCGATTGTAGTGATTATGCAAGAGCAAAAACGTCTTTGTGTTTGCTGCCAGAAAGCATTGAAAGAGTAAGAGAGGTATGAGCAAGATGGCTACGTGTGCTACGTGTTTCTGGAATTAAACCCTGTGACTGGATGAGGAAGCATGCAGGTTTCTGATATGGCGATAAGTGGATTAGGGATGGTGTCTTGTGTTGGTTATGACGTTGATACTGCTTGCGCGTCAATTCGTGCCGGTTTAACTAGGCCGTCGCAACATGTTGGTCTCGAACCCATTCTGCGTGATTTGGAGGATGATATTCCTGTCACGCTTAACAATATCGATGGCATAACTAACGGCTTTTATATGACAGGTCTATGGGCTCGTATGACTTTGCTGGCACTACAGAATCTGATTGAGCGCGAGGCTTTGAATTCCAGTGACGAATTTTTTTGGCAAACAACCGGCTTAAGCATAGCGGTTCCTATTCTGGACCCTCAACGGTTTATGGTGGATGAAGTGGTGGAGCCAGAGGTGATACGTCAAATTTTGTGTGAGGCCTTGTTGCCAGAATTGCCATCGGGAATTTTGCAAAATAATATTAGTGTTTGCGCTCAAGGTCATTCAGGTGTCGCTGCGGTTTTAGTTGATGCAATGGACTCAATAAGAAGTAAAAAACTAAATCGGGTGATTGTGGTTGGGGTTGACTCTTATACTGATGCGGCGACATTGAAATGGGTTGCGGAGAATGATCGAGTAAAGACTGAAAGCCGTCCAGCCGGGATGAGTCTCGGTGAAGCGGCTGCCTGTATTGTTGTCGAGTTAGAGCAGGCTGTGCTTGATCGTGGTGCTGTTGTGTATAGCTCGATTCGGGCGTTGTCGTGCAACAATGATGCAGAAGATAAAGATCAAAGCACATTTTCAAATGCGTTATCGAAAGTTATTTTGGACTGTGTGGAGCAGGATGAGGGATATTCCGCAAGCATTGTTTCCGACATTAATGGTGAACAATGGCGCGCGCGCGCCTTGTCCACTGCGTTGGTTAGTCTGACAAATAAAATATCCGACTATGAGGTGCTTGTTCCATGTCAAAGCCTGGGTGACACGGGCTCAGCCAGCGCTGTTATTGGTATTTGTATCGCGAGTCGAGCGTTTGCGCGAAACTACGCGGCTCATAAATCTTTTCTAGTCACATCCCTATCTGAAAATGGTAGCGTGGGATGTATTCGAATCGATCAATTTAATTAGAGAGAAAAATATGGCGGGCAAAGTAGAAGACGATCATTTAAGTCCAGATGAGATCGAAGCTTTTCACATGAATGGCCAGGAACAATCAAACAAGGGGTGCTTGTGGCGCCACATAAGCGATTTCGATGAAGGGAATCATTGTTCTCATCGCTGGCAAGCGCGTTTAAAGGGACAGGATGATGCCCACTTATATAATTATCCGGCCTATAAGTCGCTTTGCTTGGATCACAAGGCTTCAAACAAAGAGGAGGACTCGTATGAAACAGCTGCTTATAGTGGTCCCAAGCAAAACAAACCCTCAAACTACGCGATGCAGCATTTATTTCCTTTGCAACTCAGAAAGCGTCCCCGGCCGGGGCAATGGGATATCAGCCTGGGTCATAATTTCTTTGAAAATGCAACCAAGCCGTATTGGCATAATGCGCACCACATTATCCCCTTAAGCGTTTTACAGAACTCGATTCAAGATGCTGGAAAAAATACTTCTGGTGTTACTGAAATCATAAAAAAGGGATTAATGAAAGGCGGCTACAATCTCAATCACAAGATTAACATGATTATTTTGCCACATGATCGAGTGGTCGCAGAAGCGATAGGTTTGCCACGACATTTGAGAGGGCACGAAGCTAGAGGCAAGGAGCCGAACAAGCGACGTGAAACCGATCACCCTGATTATTCGCGCCGCGTAAAATTTCAGATTCGGTCAGTTATAGATGACTATAAGCAAAAAGCAGAGGAAGCGAAAGATTGTGAAGGTGAGCCGGATATTCCCGCTCTTTCCAAGAAAAAATTGGAAGACATATCTAAGAAAATATATAAGACGATTATCACAGCTGGGCCGCATCTGAAAGGAAAGTCTCTGGATGAGTTGAAATTTTCCAATCTTGGCTCCAGATAGGCAGCGTTGAAATGACTAGCAGATTCTTTCAGTTAAACGTAATGGGGGACGATCAGGATACGTCACTGGTTTTTTTGGATACGGACCCTGTTGAACTAGTCGATCATAGCTATCGGGTAGCAAAAGGGTTGTCAATGCTTGGTCGTTTGGACGAGCCGCTAATATTCACCATGCAGTTGGAATCTCCAGGGATCAAACTTCCCTCGCTCATTGGAAACATAATGGGCTATCTTATTCTAACCAGTCGCGGAAAAGAAATTGTTGAAAAACTGGAACCGAATGGCGAGTATTATTCAATCGTCATCATCAACCACAAGGGGCGAGTTCATAGCGAAGACCATTGGATTATTAATCCGTTATCCATACATTCATGTTTGCATACGGGGAAGAGTCGAATTACATATTTGCAGTCACAACCGGATTTGGTCGTTTCACTTGATGAGATTGTTTTGGATAAGAACAAACTGGTTCCTGAGTCGCATATTTTCAGGCTAAAGGAGGACCCTCGTTGCTATGTGATCAGTGAGACACTAGCTGCGGCGCTGCAAAGTGCAAGTCTGAATAATGTTTATCTTGATGAGTTGGAAGTGGTTTAGCATTATATGAGTTTGCCCTATTTGCCATCGATATATGCGAATACTTTTTCAGAAATAGCTGATCTTGCCAAGCTATGTGAGGCAAACAGGAATCAGCCTCAGGATCTTATTGCGCTGAGCAGTGCTTATCGTCGTTTTGCTATCATAGGCTATTTTCTGAGTTGCTCATTGAATTCGTTGAGCGAAAATTTTCTGAGATCAGTGCAGGTCTATTTTGAATTGTTTCAAGTTGCTCAGACTCCTAAGCTTGTGTTGAGCGAAGCGTATGCCTTGTTCGATTCTCTAGCGGCGAAGGATTTCAAGTCCGCAGAAAAACTTGCAAAGCGTCTGTCGTCGCTATCATTTAACGCTGATCGCGAATATGTCGAAGACTATACCTATTTCACCTTTCTGCTTGCCTACTTGCTAGATAGAGATAACGAAGAAGTGCTCATGCAAAAACTGGCTGGTTTTGAATCGGTGCTGGAAGAGGGTTCGTCGCGCTATGATTATTGTGCGGCGTTAATTGACCGAGATGCTGATCGCGTTAGCGAGGCTTTGTGTGATCTTGCGCAAAACCATCGTGAAAAATATATTTACTTAGCAGAACAGGGTGCGGTGAAAGAAGAGGAATGGGTTGCTAACGGCCAGTTTTTTGTTGAAGGGGTGGCGCTGAAAGTGTTAGCGGAAAATGCGGGTATTAATATCGTTGAAAAGAATATTCCCGGCATACCGCTGGATACACAGTCGATTTTATTTGTAGCGCTAAGTCCAAATAGTTGGCTCAGTCCTTCATGAAAGGCTAATTGTTATGATAGAGGATTTAAAAAAAATCAGGGATAAGACTGGTCAGCCATTAAATATATGCAAAGAAGCTTATGAGAAGTTTCAAGGCGATGTCACAAAAGCGGTCGCGTCGTTGGTTTTGAAAAACAAAGTCTATCCTCAGCACCAGGGTTATCGTTTTGATACTTGGGTGAATCTACTGGGTGAGGCAATAGTCACCGGTGTTCTTTCGCAGCTTCATGAAGGGGAAGTGCTTGTCAGTGTCGATATTGAGCTTGACGGGATATCCTATTGGCCGATGTTTGTTTCGGTTGTTCATCGAGATGGTGAATTTCAATTTGAACCGTATGGTTCGTGGGATGCTACGGTTTTTGATATTCCGGACGATGCGGATCAGGATGATCCGGTACTTGATTCTTTTATCAGTCAATCAATTTCGAATCCGAGTTTTTCGCCCAGTGAATTCACCTTTGGGGATTACTTTAAGCTGCCCGGTGCAGTGTGGCGATATTCCTTGATGCAGCTTGAAGAAGAGGTTGCGCAGAAGCTGTGCATTGAATTAGGTTTAGAGAAGAGCGGGTTTGATTGCGTTGTGAAAATTGGTGGTGAAATAATTTCGAGAGACAAGGCGATGCTCCTCGGTATTTTGCAAAGAGAGGTAAAGGCCCAGTTGCAAGACAGGCAATTGCTAAATGCATTTGCAGAGCTTTGCTATGAAGATCCGACTAACCGAGCATGGTTAGTGAGTCTTTTTTAAAACTCTGCAGCTTCTGAATCCGTGAATACTGATTAGCACGTTGATTACTGAAAAATGAAGGAGAGTGATTGCCGCTTCGCCTTTCGTTATTCATCAATGCTGATGTGAGTCAGTGTTGGGCTTCTGTTTTTGATGTCTTGCTATGTTGATGTTGAGTGCTCTTGGTTTTTTAGCATAGGAGAGAATTCGTTGTTCTGTAAAAGATTAATAGGTCAGGCCTGTGACTAAATCAGAAAAAGAGTTTAGAATCGTGCTTTATCAGGAGCATATAACAGAAATAGGTGTTTTGCTCGAAGATCGAGACTCATATTTTTCAGACTCTTCCATATCCTGGTTGGATGTGTCTGAGCTTGAACAACGTATTGAAGCACATTGGGATGCAATGATGATTGGGCAGGACTTGGCAAAGTCTATCGCCATTGAATTGCTTTCCAGCGGTATCGATGAAGAGCTATCAGGCGCGTGTTATTGTTTGGCATTGGGTTCCCGCGAAGATGAAGACGAGCTTGTTATTATTGAAAAGCTCGGTCAGGCAGACGATGATCAGATTGAATACTTTCGAAATGCTTTAAAGCATTCGATAAGCATGAGCTTAGCAGGTAAGCTGGTTGCCCTGCTGGGCGAAAAAAAACTACCGCTTAAGATAGTGGTTCTGGATATTTTGGGCTATGCATGCAAAGGTGATCCAAAAAGAATCTGGCCCTTGTTGCATGAAAGTGATCTTGAAGTGCGCCAGGCAACCAGTATTGCAATTTCCCGCTACGCACATAAAGAAACATTAACCGCGTTGGAGCCCATCGTTTTAAGCGATGAGGGTAGTAGCAAGGAACTGCTCTTTTCGGGGATTTGGTTGGGTTCTATACAGGCTCTGGATATGCTGCGCTCAAATTCAGTCAACCCTCAATACTGTCCAGAAAACTATTTGCACTTATTAGCGCTTGTCGGCAGTGAACAGGATTTTCCTGTGATAACAACTGCAACAATGAAACCTGAAAAAAAGCTGGAAGCTATAAATGCGATGGGTGTGGTTGGGATGATTGCTGGTATAGAACCACTATTGAACGAATTGAATTGCGACGATGAATTGGTTCGATGTGCGGCTGCCCAAGCTCTCCATTTAATGTCCGGTGCTGGGTTATTGGAAAATGTGGTTCAGGTCGAAAATGATGACGAGGAAATCGATCCGGAGAGCATATTAAGTGGAATCGATCCTACTGAACAAGACAAAATGCCATCATTGCAAGAGGCAGAAATTCAAATCGAACGCTTGTGTACCCAGCACGACGTCTGGGAAGCTTGGTGGCAGGAAAACAAAAATAAATTCGATAACAACATACGCTACCGCTACGGCCAACCTTGGAGCCTCGGTTTGTGCATCGAGGAAATCGCGCACCCCCATTCAACCATGGGAAATCGGCAGCGCGCCTACTGGGAATTCACCATTCGCTCCGGTGTGCACATACCTTTCGAGCCGGACTGGTTCATCGATAAACAACTGGACGCGATTGCAAAAATGCGAGCCTGGTGGCAACAGAATCAAGAAGTGTATTCCGGTCAGTGGATGTTTCATGGGAAGTGAGCATGGTTTCTGGAATCGAATGCATAACAAAAATGTCCACGGTATTATCGCTTCAAGCTGTTAACTAGATTGATTTTTCCGCTAAAAAAAGGTGGTCGCAGTGCAAACTTATCTTAATTATATTCAGCGCTGTTAATCTCTCTTCCTATTGGGAAGATCCGAGGATGGAAGCTGCTAGCCTGTAAAGAGAAAAACTGAGAACTTATGTCGTGGACTTATACTTGTTTGGATTGCTCTGTATAGCTAACACTAAGGCGTCACTGGAAAACCGGTCATCGTGAGATGAGAGTAAGGCGGGTACGTTGAAAGAGCGCGGTTTATACGTTGTAAGAAAAGCATTTTGGGTTTATTGCCAGCGCGGCTATTGCTCGCGAGGTGAAATTTTGCTGCGGCAGCCTAGTTACTTCCATTCAAATTTTGACCACTGTTTGTTATGAAATTGAGCAGTGAGTTCGATTTTGCGCCAGCTCTGGCTGGGAATAATTTCCTCATTATTTTCTGCGATTAATTTTTCAATCTTTAATACGGATGTTGCTTGATTGCCAGCATGGGCAATTGAGCTGATCGAGATCTGCACGTGGATATATTCTGAGAATATACTATTTAATAATTTGCTCTGGTAGGGGAGTAGGTTTACGTGTTTTGTGATCGCGTCGAGATCCTTTTGGGTGAATGCGTTGGCAACTAATTTTATATGTTGTGAAAATATCTGGCGCTTGTTTTTAGTTGAGATGGGTTTGGCTTGTGAAATTTTTGTAATTGATTTAAGAATGGTTAATGTCTTGTTTAATACTTGAGTTGCGGCATAGGCGCTATCTAAGGATTCATAGTAAGCCTTTTTCTGGAAAAGTTTTTTTGATGTGTTTTCTAGCATTCTAGCTTTGTTGAGTTGTTCCTCAATGTTTTTCCACTTGGGTGAAGACTTTGTGCTGATTTTTAGCTCGTCGGTTTTATGGTTTAAGCGCTACCAGGTTGCTTCGACTTCCATTAAGCGTTCTTCGGCTTCCTGTTTGTCGTTTTGTTCTTTTGTAGCAATAAAATTATCTGCGTGTTTGACTAAATTGAGTAAATCCTCATGTGTGCTTTGTAAATGTTGTAGTGAGAGTTTCAGTGCAGCTATGGCGTCGTTGTATTTGTTTTGACTGGCTAGCAAGTGTGATTGTTTGATAATAATTTTTTCTTCATTATAGTGTTTTTGTAATGTGTTGAACTTGTTTTTGAATCCTTTCTCATTGATATTTTTTAACTTAAACGCTTCAAACGCTGATGTGAGTTTTGTTTGAAGTTGCTGGACTTTACCTGAAATATACTTGAACTCTGAGTGATGCGGTGTCGTCAACTGTGCATCGTTAATAGTCGTTGCAGGTGTTGAGCTCTTGGGTGAGTTTGGTCTGGGGTTGTTTGTAAGAAATACAGTGATGCTGATGGTTAATATGGCAAATACGAGAGATGATGTAATAATATTTTTGCGTGTGTTTGAGTCGAAATGCCTATTTGCTGATTTGGCTTCCTTGGGCGGTTCCGCTTTCTTGGACAAGTCTTGCTTGATTGTGAGCAGCTCATGATGTACGGCTTCCATGGAGTCGATTCGCTGCCCTGGTTTTTTAAGAACCATTTTTTTACTAGCTTGTGTCGGTGAGGTGGCGCGGACTTTGGAATGTTGACTTGTATTGGGTACGAGTCGTCGGTAATCGCTTGTAACAAGGAAACAGCGTTGTAGTCTTGGTAAGGCGTCTCGCCGCTGAGCATCTGGTTCATGACAACGCCGAGTGAATAAATGTCGCAGCGATTGTCGGCTTTGTTGTTTTTCGTCAGTTCTGGTGCAATATAACGCAAAGAGCCCATTAAGGTTCCCGTTTCAGTTAACTCGGTTCGAGAGTTGTCCATTATTGCGACGACTCCAAAGTCAATAACTTTTACTTCACCATTTTTACTGATTAAAATGTTTTGTGGTTTAATGTCTCTATGAATCAATTGTGAATTATGTGCATGTGCGAGCGCATCACTTATTTGCAGGCAAATATCCACGCAGGCATCAACAGATATTTGTCCTTCTCGCTGTAATTTGGATTTTAAAGATTCGCCGTCTATATAATCCTTACTAATGTAGTCAATCCCATCCGCTTCAAAAATTTCATGCATCTTAATAATGTTTTGGTGGTTGCATCGAGCGAGTGACTGGGCTTCACGTAAAAAACGTTCTCGTATTTTTTCATCCTGATTTTTGGATTGATGAAGTTTTTTTATCGCAACAAGACGATCGAGTGGGATTTCATGTGCCAGTATATACCACGCCAAATCCCCCTACCGAGTTCTTTGATTGATTCATATTTGTCCGCGATATTCATTGTTGTAAGTCCATTTTCGTGAGTTATTTTTTGCGGTGTAGCGTAACCAACAAATTTTCTATATTTAAAAATCAAACCCAGGGCAGCATGTGCATGTTTGCTGATTGCTCAAGGTTTTTGATGGTGAGTAGCAATCGAAAAAATCTGTATCGATACTTTCATATTGTTGGGGTGTTGATATCCTGCCATTCCTCATAAATGATTAGCGAAGGCCTTGTTTCTTGAGTATCTTTATAAATCTTGTATTTGAGTGGTGAGTTACGCCATTTTATGATTCGATTGCCTGCTTGATCAATGGCTTCAAAATAATATTCAAACACTGGGCGCTTGATTTGGCGTATCGCAATACTTGCTTTGAAGCGATCACTGCTCACCGTGTTGTCAGGTGTCATAACTATTTTTTTAAATGGTGCTCCATCAATAGAAAGATGATGCATATAGACTCCAATTAGTTTTTTATTGTCATTTGCGGAGACGTAAAAAACTAAGTTGCCTGTGGAGTCTGCTTTGATGTCGTGTTGTTCTTGATGAAATATTTGAGGTGGCTTAATGTCAGTATTAAAAGTTACATCGGTGTTGGGGCCTGCAAGACTAATTGTGGTTAGGCAGTATAGATTGATTGCTAGCACACCGAGAGCAGGTTTGAGTATTTTGAATGATTCCCTAATTTTAATTGTTGATTTGTTCATTTGATTAGGCTCTCCGGGTTGTCGTCGTATTAATGACGCGGTGTAACTTAAATCCTTATAAGGTACCGTAAAAATATAACGCGGCCACATGTGAAAAGACAGTGCTTTTCACTACAATTGATTGAGGTCGCAGTAAGTAATTAAGTAAAAAAGGCCGGAATTTTACCCTTTCTCTTGGCATGACGAGAGCTTCAGGCAATCAGGCTTTACCTGTTGCTGATAACATTTTGGTCAAACATCGCGTCTCGGTTATTGCCGCAGCCAATGTTTTTGGTAGTCAGCGATAGGGTGTAAGTATTTTTAAATATCAACAATAAGCATTATTAGAGAAACTGTGTTATTGCCTGGACTGTCCGGATCCACGAGAGCTGAATGAGTTAGGTCTGTGGCACGTGCGTTGGTTCGACAGTCGACAGGATCGCAATTTTTGTTTGAATCATTGCTGGAATTTTCGCCCGAGATGAGACTTGCAAGCACTAAGCTATCACGATTGAAGCTTTACCATCATCATCAATGTCTAGTAAAAAATATTGGTACGCAGCTAATAAATTTTTGTTGATTATAGGTAAGCTGCCCAGAATGTCTGGGTGGTCGTTTCCATGGCAGCCAGTGCCACAAATTTGCACAGTTTAATTGCAACAGTTGTCGTGTGATGGGTCAATGATTGAATGATGAAAAAAAGGGCCTGCAAGCAGGCCCTGTGTATCGGTTTTAAGTCGTCCAGACTTTACATCATTGAGAAATCTTTTGAAAAGCTAATCGTTGCGGTTGGGTTTTTATCTAAACCTGATTCCATATCCGTTGCTGAGATTGAAAAAGAAACATCCATATCAGATAATGATTTGTCGATGCTTACGCCATAATGCATATAGTCACCGGCGCCACCATCAAAAGAGTATTGGCCGAATACAGCGCCAATGGACAAACCCTCTTTAACTTCATAACCTAAGCCCGCCGTCATGTAGCTTGTTTTGTTTTCGAAATCCATGAAGTAACCAAAACTTGCAATCGAATAGCTTAAGTTGATGTAGGCTTCAGCAAAATTTGTTGCCGCACCTTCACTTGGGTAAGCGTACTGTAAATAGCCGACATCAATACCCAAGCCTGCAACTTCTGTGGCAAAACCAGCGTATAAATCAATTTCCGTATCCGGACCTGCAAAGCTTACATTTGAAACCCATGTGCCAGCGTAAATACCAATACTATGTGAATAATCTACACCACCAGAAATGGCTGCTTGATGATTAGTTTGAGTAGTGCCGCGCCATAAATAATCAGATGTTGCACCAACATTACCGGCTAGCTCTGCTGAGGCTAGGCTACTCACACCTAAGCCGATGACTGCTGACGTAGTGATGATTAATTGTTTAAGTTTCTTTGACATTTATTTCCCTCAATTTGATTAAAATTTAGTATGTATAACGTGACTGCTTATTAGCAGACTTTGTGCCATAAAAAAACTTTAATAAAAATAACAGTCTAACTAATCTGCAGGGCAGTATTGAGCTTCTGGCGCACCAAATTAGAACATTAAAAAGATAATGCGCACTATTGTGGGGGTCTTAAAATAATCACAATAGCACTGAAGTTTGCAGTAAGTCTTTGATTTGCTTCCGTTGTGCCTTGATTAATCTTAGAAAATTAATTGAGCAAGTCAAATTGGTGCAGGGTGGATTTTGATATTCCCTAAAAGGTTGCTGATTTTTCTATTTGTTTTGAGTATAGAAACATCACATACATGGTTAGTTTGGTTTCAGTTGATTACACTGCAGTATTTTTTTCAAATAAAGCGAGAATAATGAGTAAAAAATTATTAGTTTGTATTTCCAGTCATGGGTTTGGCCATTTTGCTTTGAGTGCGCCGGTGCTTAATTCTATTTGTGAACAGCAGCCACAGCTAGAGCTGATTATAGATTGTGGTCACAGCTCAAGTTTGATTAAAAGCAGAGTAAAGGTAGATTTCACACATATTCATAGTCATGATGATTTTGGGTTTGCCATGCATTCAGCATTTACTGTCGATAAAGCCACGAGTCTGAGCAAATATCAGCATTTGTTGGCGAATTGGGAAACCTGTTTAGCCAAAGTATCGGCTGAATATGCCGAGATAGAAGCTAATTTAGTCGTAAGCAATATTTCTTTCATTGCGCTGGCAGCGGCGCAACGACTAGGTTTGCGCAATATTGCATGCTGTCCCTTAAACTGGGCAGATTTATTCAATTATTTTTTCGCCGCAACAAAAGCAAACCATGAAATATTGCAAATCATGCAAAAGGCCTATAACCAAGCCGACGCTTTTTACTGTCCAGAGCCCAGTATGCCAATGCCGCTTATTCAAAATACAAAGCCCGTCGGGCCGATTGCTTTAGTTGGGGCTAATCGAACAGGAGAATTGCGTCAGCAACTAGCATTGGCTGAAAACACTTTAATCATTTTATTAAGTATGGGTGGTATAGAAACAGAATTGGATTTACAAAGTTGGCCATATTTTGAAGGTGTTCACTGGATAGTGAGCGCTAACAAAGAGGTGTCGCGTTGCGATATGAGCGAGCTACATTGCTTGGATTTCGATTTCAATACGATTCTTGCAAGCGTTGATGGAATTATGATGAAGCCAGGATATGGCATGGTGGTCGAGAGCGTCTGCAATCAAAAACCAGTGATTTGTGTGGAACGTCCCGATTGGCCGGAAGCGCCAGCCTTGGTGGCTTGGCTAGAAAAGCATGGACGAGTCTATCATGTTGACCAAGAAGCATTTAGAACGGCTGATTTTAGCGCGGCACTGAGTTGGTTAAACCAGCAGCCCGCTTTTATTGCACCTACACCTGTGGGTATAAAACAAATGAGTGAACATATTCAGTCGTATCTGATCAAATAACCGTCGAGTAAAGTGTATCTGTAAAGCCTGGCTTAATACTTGAGTAGACAGTGCATGTTATACTTACACAAGCTATAAATAATTAATAATCATTCATCAATGTGGGGCCGCAGATAAGCGGTTGTGGGAACCGAGATGCAAAGGATGCATCAAGATTTCGCTTTTCTCAAGTGCATAAAATTTGTCGGATTATTCTGGCTTGGCCTGCTTTTGCTTGGCTGTGAGCCCTTACCGCCGATTCAAACCATTAGCCAAACTGCTAAACCGCAAGTTTTGTTGCCAAATTCGACAACAAACACCTTCGTGCGACCACGTGCCTTGAGCCAGATAAATGAAAATGCGGTTCAAGCCGTGCAGATCAATCCTGATTTGGTTAATTTGCCACTACAAGACATTGTTGCATTACAATTACCCGATGGTCGTCAGTTTGATATCCAGTTTAACAATCGTATTGTGCATGCCAATGGTGATGTAACTTTGCAAGGCGTTTTAAGCGCTTATGGTCCACCTTATTTTGTGCAGTTCACGTTTGGTGTTGATAGTCGATGGGGGCGAGTATTAACTCCGACCGGATCTTTATTTTTACAGGAGACCGTGCAAGGGGGCTGGTTAATTGATGAGCAATTGGCACAGTTTGTTTCGGCAGCCAATGTTAATGACGCTTTACAATTGCCAGGGCAAGACAATAGCAATAGCTCTAATGTTTCTATTTCTGCCACACCTTTGAGCATTACTCCTCGTGGCACCCACGTAACCGTGATTGATGTTTTGGTTTTGCATGGTAGTGATTTGGTACAAAAATATCCGCAACAAACGCTGCAAACCCGAGTAAACGATTTATTCGCCTCAGCTAACGCTGCGTTTGCCAATAGTTTAATTGGTATTGAAGTGCGACCAGTATTTGTGGCGCAATTAAATGTTGATAGTACACTGGATAATGCTGCCATCCTTAGCGCAATGACTAATGGCCAGGGTGGGTTTGCGACTGTTTCAACGCTGCGTCAAATACATGGTGCCGATTTAGTCACTTTTATTCGACCGTTTAATGTTCAAACCAATGGGAACTGCGGTGTTTCTTGGTTAAACGGTGATAGTGGAACTGAATTACGTGCGACCAGTGGTTTTTCGGTCGTATCTGAAGGCGCCGATGGTCAAAATCTTTGTCATGAATTTACCTTGGCTCATGAGTTGGGTCATGGCATGGGCAGCGCCCATGAAACGGCTAACGCAACAAGCCAAGGCGTGTTTCCGTATTCCTATGGACATGGCGTACCCGATGTGTTCGGCACGGTGATGAGTTATGTTGCGCCGCAGGTGGGATTGTTTTCCAATCCAAATGTCAATACTTGTGCGGCACGTAGCTGCGGTCTTGCCAATCAAGCGGACAATAGTCTTTCGTTAAATAATGTGCGCGATACCATAGCTGCGTTTTATGCAACCGCAAACGCTGTGCCTAGTGCGCCCATTGCTCAGACCGATCCAGCAACTGAGATTAATACCAATAGTGCAACCTTGAACGCCAGCATCGAACCGCAAGGCCAGGATACGACGGTTTATTACGACTACGGCTCAACTATTCAATATGGTAGCCAAAGCACTCGTTTTACTGTGCCGGGTAATACCACTCAAGTCACTGTTCCACTTACAATCAACGGCTTGGCTTGTGGTCAAAGTTATCACTTCCGCGTGGTCGCACAGAACTCGCAAGGTGAAACGCTCGGAGCTAATCAAAGTTTTAGTACCGCTATTTGCACCCGTGCTTTACCGGAAATATCAAATACGCTTGCCAGCAGTGTGACGGTTGATAGTGCACGTTTAACTGCGGATATTAATAGCAATAGTAATGACTTGAGTTATCACTTTGAGTACGGCACCAGCGCTCAATACGGACAAGTCACCATAAGTCAAAGTCTAGCAGCGACTTCCGCGTTGCAACCTGTGTTTGCCGATATCGCTGGGTTGAAATGCAATACGAATTATCAATTTCGACTGGTTGTGGATAGTGCGGGCACAACCATTAATGGCGTTAACAGTGCTTTCACTACGCAGGCCTGTGCATTGACTGCGCCTACCGTCATGACCGACAGCGCGAGTAATATCACACAAACTAGTGCACGTTTGAATGGTCAAGTAAATCCCAATGGCTTAACGGCAATCGTGGTTTATGAATATGGGATAGATGCTGCACAGCTGGATAATAAGAGTGGTAACTTTGTTGTCGGTGGTGTAACTACGTCAACACCTGCGAATTATTCGGTGAGAGGCCTAACTTGCGCAACGACTTATTATTATCGCATTACTGCATCGACCGATGCTGGCAACGCCAGTGGTGATGTTCTGAATTTTACCACGGCTGCTTGTGCCACTGCGCCTATCATTGATAGTGTGGAACTATCCATTGCCACATCGAATAGTTTAAGTATTCTTGTTGGGGTTGATGCGCGAGGTGAAGCGAGTGAAGTATTTCTCGATTATGGTGTGGATTCGACTTTTGGTTTACAAACGTCACTGCAAACCATTAGCGGTGGCAACACTCAAGTACAAATATTGCAATTTGATATTAATACGCTGAATTGCGATCAGTTGTATCAAGTGCGGGTGAATATTAAAAACAGTTCATCTAATGTGCAGTCAGCGACATATGGATTTTCGACACTAGCTTGTAATAATGCCACATTGCCAACGGTCGATGCCGTGAGCGTTGGTTTGATTCCACCTGATAATATTGAAGTGAGCGCCAGAGTGCAAACCAATGGTGATGCGGTTGCTGTGTGGGTGGAATACGGAATTGATCTCACTTATGGGCAAAAGAGTTTAACGCATAATTTGGTAGACGCAGTTGATGTGCAACAAGTATTGATTCCCATTAGTAATTTGCAATGTGGGCAAAGTATTCATTTGCGTTTAGTTGTAAGTACTGCGAGTGCTCAAGTGCAAAGCCCAGATCAATTGGTGCCTGGCATGACCTGCGCCGGGCAAATACTGATTCAGACCAGTGCAGTAGTCAATCCTGGTTTTACCGCAGCAAGTTTGCCAGCAAAAGTAACTGCCCCTAGCCAAGATTTACAAGTCTATTTTGAATACGGTGTGGATACGACCTACGGTTTACAAACGCCACCAGTTGCCGTTAAAGCATCATCGAGTTTAGTTAATGTAGTTGAATACGTAACAAGTTTTAATTGTGGTACAACTTATCAATTTAGAGCAGTGGCGCAATCGGGCAATATTAAACAGCTTGCCGGAAATAGCAGTTTTCAAACGAAAGCTTGTACCCGCGCCGTGCAAAATGCGCCGCAACTTGTCACCGAGCGTTCCGGCAGTATTACCGCCACTAGTGCCAGGCTCTATGCAACGGTTGATCCTGCAGGTTTATTGTCTCACGCGTTTTTCGAATACGGTTTGACGTCAGCTAAAAAATTAAAAACGCCACAACAAAATATTGGCGATGCCACCTTGCCGCGTCAAGTGCAATGGTTTATTGGTGACCTCCAGTGTGGCTCAACGTATCATTTTCGTGTAGGCGTGCATCGTGAAGATGGCAGTATCGATGGCATAGCCCAATTTGGTGATGACCTCACCTTTGAAACCTTGGATTGTCCTTTAAAAATTAACTCAACACGTTTGAGTTGGTCGGATAATACCAGTGCGACATTTTCAGTGTCTTTAGACACCGGTGGAATCGACACTGAAGTGTATATGGAATATTGGCAACAAGCCACCGATGTGAAAATCACGGCAAGCCGTATGGTGAATACGAGTACCACATTCTTTCTAATTAACGGACTTGAATGTGCAACAGATTATCGAGTTAAAACGATTGCTGAAAATTTCAGTGGAAGAATTGAATCGGCGCCATCGGTTTTCACTACTGCCGCGTGTGATGCAGCACCTGTGGCGCAAACCATTCTTGCCACCGAAGTGACTGAAAGTAGCGCCAAACTGAATGCCTTAGTCTTGCCCAATACCCACCATACCAGTGTTTATTTCGAATATGGACAAAGCGAAAACTATGGCAATGTGACTGCGACTAGTACTTTATTGCCGGCGTTTAGTGATAAAATGCTGACGGTTAATATTACGGATCTGTTTTGCGAGACCCAATACCATTACCGAGTGAATGCGACTAGCGTTATTGGTGAGTCGCAAGGAAATAACAAAAGTTTTTCAACTGAAGCCTGTCAATCGGGCTTGCCCGTCACTGTGAATGAAGCCAATTTATTTGCCGGATATAACACCATCGTAGCGCGACGAAAAAATGGATCACTCCTGGCTTGGGGTGATAATGCTGCTGCACAACTTGGTTTAAGTGATACTGGAAAACATTTTAATAGTCTTGTTCTCGACCAAACAGGCAAACCATTGCAGAATATTGTGCAAGTGGCCGTTGGTGATAATTTTGTTTTGGCTCTCGATTCACAGGGACAAGTGTGGGCATGGGGTGATAACAGTTTTGGCCAATTAGGTGATACCACATTGCGTAGTCGTAATTTCGCCGGTTTGGTGCAAGATCGTTCAGGTGCAGATATGCAAGATATTATTGCTATCGCTGCGGGACAACAGCATGGCCTTGCCTTAAATGCGAATGGCAATGTGTGGGCTTGGGGGCATAACGATCAAGGACAATTAGGCAGTGATGTTCGTCAAGCGAGTGCAACACCGACAATGATATTAAGCGTGAGCAATGCACGGCAAATAAGTGCAGGTAATAAACATAACGTGGCATTATTGCAATCGGGGCAGGTTATCGCGTGGGGCGACAATAGTTTTGGTCAGTTAGGCAATGGCACTAACGAATCATCGTCACAGGCAGTAGTTGTTGAAAGTATTGCTAATGTGCGTCGTGTGGTTGCAGGCGCCAATCAAAGTTTTGTTATTCATGAAGACAGTCGACTTAGCGCTTGGGGCGCAAATAACAAAGGTCAGCTAGGCTTAGGTACGCAACAAGATCAGGCTGTGCCAGTACGTTTGGGCTGGATGCCACCCAGCACGATTGATCAGTTAGTGCTTGGTCAGCAACACACTATCGCGCTTTTACGCAATAAAAGAATTTGGGTTTGGGGTGATAATTTTAACGGGCAAATCGCATTACAATCGGCATCTTTAACCAGTTTGCCCAGCGAAATTAATCACGCAAGTTTAACTGCTGAGGATAATGCTGTCACAATAATTGCTGCGACGAATAAAGCATCTATTGCATTGACTCAATCCGGTGGTGTGTTGGCTTGGGGTGATAATTCAAGCCAACAGCTGGGTTTTAATCAAAGTGAACAAAGTGTTCTGCCTGTAGATGTATTAGATCAGGTGAGTCAACCTTTGTCATTGACTGCGCAACAACTACTGATTGATACGAACAAACTCACCGTGAAGGAAGGCGGAGAAGCAAGTCTAAGTGTGAAATTGCCAGCACCGCCAAATATGCCAATTCGAATTGAAGTAAGCTTGCAGAATAATAATGAAACGCTAGCGATGAAATCGCCAAACATTCTCGAATTTGATGCCAGTAATTGGGATCAAGCTCAGTTTGTAACTATTGAAGCGGAGCGTGATACTGATCGAACAAGTGGTCAGGCTGACTTATTGATTAGTGCGCCTGGTTATAACACCACGCAAGTCGAAATAGTTGAACAAGATCAACCACCCCCGCTGAGCAAATCCACGGGTGCGAGCCATCCACTTTTTTTGATTCTCTTGCTTTGTCTAATCAGCATGGGCAGAATATTCCTTAGTCGAAGAAAAATCTGAGGAGTTTTGCATGAGCATTGGTACCCCGCTGTCCGGCACCGCGACCCGGGTGATGTTGTTAGGCGCTGGAGAACTTGGAAAAGAAGTCATTATTGCTTTTCAACGCTTGGGTGTGGAAGTAATTGCTGTAGATCGTTATGATCACGCTCCCGGCCATCAGGTGGCGCACCGCAGCCACACCATTAACATGACCGACGCAGATGCATTATGGAATGTAGTGCGAGAAGAACGTCCTCATATAATTATTCCCGAAATTGAAGCGATTGCTACGCATGTATTAGCGGATATTGAAGCTGAGTCTATGGCGACAGTTATTCCAACGGCGCGCGCAACCCAGTTGACCATGAATCGTGAAGGTATTCGCCGTCTAGCCGCAGAAACGCTTGGTTTACCAACATCGCCATATGTATTTGCTGAAAATTTTGACGAGCTACAACAAGCAGCAGCTTCGGTAGGGTTTCCATGTTTGGTAAAACCCGTAATGTCTTCTTCTGGTAAAGGCCAATCGTTTATTACCCATGAAGGACAGTTGCAAGCGGCGTGGGATACAGCTTTGGCCAGTGGTCGGGTTAACCATGGCCGGGTCATTGTCGAAGGATTTATTGATTTTGATTATGAAATTACCTTGCTCACCGTGCGAGCGCGAAATGCAGAAGGAGAAATCCAGACCTATTTCTGCGAATCCATTGGCCATATACAGCAACAAGGTGATTATGTGGAAAGTTGGCAACCACAACCCATGTCTGACGTGGCATTAAGTAAAGCTCAGCACATTGCTAAGTGTATTACCGATGATTTAGGAGGCTTGGGCTTATTTGGTGTTGAATTATTTATAAAAGAAAATGAAGTATGGTTTAGTGAAGTGAGTCCACGCCCGCATGATACCGGTATGGTGACCATGGCATCTCAGCGTTTTAGTGAATTTGAACTACATGCCAGAGCGATTCTGGGTTTACCGGTTGATACACGTCTGGAAAAACCTGCGGCAAGCGCGGTTATTTATGGTGGCCTTGATGCGAGTGCGCTTATTTATGACGGTATTGAGCAGGCATTAGCGGTTCCAGAGTCTGATCTTAGGCTCTTCGGCAAACCTGAGTCATTTAAACGACGCCGCATGGGAGTCGCTTTGGCACGAGGCGAGGATATTAATCAAGCGCGTGAACGTGCCAAAACCTGTGCTGGCCTAGTAAAACCAAGGGTTTGATTTAAATATGAGGGCTTGATTAATAATTCAGCTGCTTTGAAATTAAGGCGCTGCTATCCGCGAGCGCCTTCCTTACTATAGATTTTGATCACGAGGGATGTGGCCAATACGATTCCCACAATGGAAACTAATACCACTACCGTGAACAGAATATCTGGAAAACTCATCGTGATTTACTCCAATAAATAGAACGAGTTTATATTGCCCTAAATTCATCTTAGCATCAAGTCACGATGCTGCACAAAGGCCGGTAACCCAATCACAGACGAATTTTAGGGCAAAATCATAAGCTTAAAAACTGTACAGAAACCACAACCTATAAAGAAAAACACTAGTCGGACGTTACACAAGATGACTTCGAGCATGGACGCTTACCTTGTTAATGTAGATGTAGAGAAAAGTGGTTTTATGCTGGGTAAGCAAGTAATCCCCAAAACGCCCGAAGCCCTGGTTGAAGGTGTGGATAAATTAGTTTCGTTACCAGAAGTTTGTTTTCTGGTGAACGACTTGATTAATGATCCAAAAACCGACATCGAAGATATCGGCCAGGTGATTTCTCAAGATCCCGATTTGACAGCACGCTTGTTAAAACTTGTTAATAGCTCATATTATGGTTTTAACCAACGAGTGGATACGGTTACACGCGCTATATTATTAGTGGGATTAAAAGAATTACAGCACATGGTTTGGGCGAGTAAGGCGGTGGAAAGTTTCACTGATATTTCACCCAGCGATGCCAACATGGCCAGCTTCTGGCGGCATAGTATTTTTACTGCAGTTGTGGCACGAATTCTCGCACGGGACCGAAATGTATTACATCCAGAGCGATTATTTGTCGCAGGTTTGTTGCATGATGTGGGACGGCTTTTGATATTTCACCGTTTACCCGAACAAGCTGCGCAAATTATCAGTAGCATCAAAGAACGTTCTGAATATGAAGCCTGTGAGATAGAACAAGAAGTATTGGGTTATGATCATACACAAATTGCTCATGCTTTGCTTACACAGTGGCAGTTACCACCCTCATTAGTTGAGGCCATCCAATATCATCATAATCCAGCCGCTGCTGACCAGGCTATTTTAGAAGCGAGTATATTACATGTTGCTAACATTATGGCGCATGCATTGGAAATTGGCGATGAAGATAAGCTTGAGCATACCTGTATGGGGGAAGCGTGGACCTTATTAGAATTAACCAATACACGCATCAAACCTATACTGCATGAAGCTGTGATGCAATTCCTAGAGGCGCTGGAGTTGTTGTTACCGGGAGCGAGTCAAAAATTGTAAAGGGATGACTCCATGAAAAAAATTGTTACGGATTTATTTTCAGAAACAGACAGCAAAACGATTCAGTCGCACACAAATTTAGCCTATGCGAATTCAAACGCAACTAATAGTGCACAGCTCAATATTGAAGCAGAAATAGCTTCGCCTACTACTTCGTCGGGTATGAAAACCACAGCTCGTGTGGCCCATGCGTTTATTCAATTTAGTATCGACGATGGCGAAGCCTCTGCTCGGGATGTCTCTGAGCATATTGCAAAAATGCAAAAATGCTTGCTTACCGCGAAAAATGAAATGGACAAATTAACCCGAGTAGGTGCAGCTTTAAAAAGTTCGGAAATAATTCGTAAATCTATTGTTCAATCCTTAGAGCATATGTCAAATGCGATTGTTGGCCTACAATTTTTTGATCGTGTTTCTCAGCGACTCAGTCACGCAATGCATTGCATGGAAAGCTTACACTCAGATTTAAAAAATGTTGATGATGTCGAAGCTGTGCAGCATCATCGTTTAATGAACCTTTATAAGGAATTGAGTATGGAAGATGAACGACGCTTGTTTGAATCCATACAGCAAGGTAGTAGCTTGAAACAAGCGCTCAAGAACGCAAATAAAGAATTGCAGGCTTTAATGTCTAATTCAAAAATTGAATTATTCTAAAGACCACTTAAACAAAATACAGCAAAATAAAATGGGTAAAAGTTTACACTTATATGGTTAAGACTGTTCAAGCCCTGGTCGATAGAATAGGGGTTGTGAGGTATAGAGATGTGAATAAGCCGATGAATAATACAGCAGAAAATTATTATAAAGATTCAATCCCTGATTTACCCAAGCCTAATAATACCGAATTAGCCACGCGACTAGCGCATGCATTTTTGCAGTTGTCGGTAGCTGATGGTGACCAGGCTGCCACAAAGTTAACCACATGCTTAACGCAGTCGCAGGAAATTTCACAACATCTCGCACAAAAATTGGATGCATATGATCCTCAAGTTCGTCAGGAATTATCTCATATTGTCAATTCCTTAAATGAAGAGCTGGCAAATGGTTTTATTGTGATGCAATTTTATGATCGTATTGCCCAGCGAATTGATCACGCTGTTCGTTGCATCAAGATGTTGCAAAGTGTGCATCTGGAGTCCAATTTAGATGAAGCAGTGGATATGAATTTAATACAAAATATGCTGACTATGGACGACGAACGAGAGATATTTTCTGCAATTAAATCAGGCAGTACGGTAACCCAAGCGCTAGTGCGGGCAAGTCATGTTTTAAATGACACAATTAGTGGTAAGGACTCAGATATCGAACTTTTTTAGGCATTTATGCCTTGAAAACGCACTCATTGCCATTTATTTCAATCTCATGTAGTCTTAGGCCCCGGTAAAAAAACCTTGGGAGAGGTGGCCGAGCGGTCGAAGGCGCACGCCTGGAAAGTGTGTATACGGCAACGTATCGAGGGTTCGAATCCCTCCCTCTCCGCCAAAAAAACGAAACTTTTGGCTGGCACAATTACTATAAATTAGCATCAAAAGGATTCGAACCCTCGATTAATAAAAAGCTGGGTTCGACGACCGAAACAAAGTGAGGGAGAACGCCACAGGCGGCCCGAAGGGCGAGGTGTTTTTTACCGAGTAGGACCTCCCTCTCCACCAGAAATAAAATTTTTCATTAGCATAATTACAAAATTTTCGTTTGAGAATTCTAGCCATGTATAGGGTGGAAGAATTTAAAGCTCAAATTCGATTCAAGCGGCAAGCCTTTGTCAATAGTTCTCTACATGGTGAGACAGTTAATTTCGTGATGTTGATTGGGATTTCTTGGTTATCGCTTATCATTCTGCACGGGTATTCATTGCAGTGTTGATATATGGCAGAAACTTACCTGTGAGAGCGTGTGAATATTTGGTGATTTTGACTGGAAATTTTTATTTCACAAGAAAAGTCTTATTTTTCCTCCTGTCATTTGGATTGCTATGTAGAATTTGTTAGCATGGTCGTTCTTGAACAGACTCGATTCCTTGAACTTTAACGAATGTCAAATTTATGAATAATCCGGCTTCTATTGATTCATATGAAAAAATCTTGCGCATGATTCAAAGTTTATACCTTGTGTCAATTGGATCAAATTCCTCAGCTTCAACAGTTATCTGAACAGCAGCGCTTTGAAATGCGGGTGGTTGCGACTGTGTTGCCGTTTCGTGTCAATCATTATGTAATAAATGAATTGATTAATTGGGGTGATGTTCCTAGCGACCCTATGTTTCAACTTTGTTTTCCACAAAAAAATATGTTATCGCCCGAGCATTTCAATTGCATTGCAAAATTATTACATGATGATGCTAGTCAAGATCAAGTTAATATTGCGGTCGATGATATTCGGCAACCGCTTAATCCTCATCCCGCAAACCAACTTGAAAAAAATATTCCACAATTTGATGGTGAGCGGCTAGAAGGAATTCAACATAAATGTCGAGAAACGGTTTTGTTTTTCCCTGTACAAGGACAAACTTGTCATAGCTTTTGTAGTTTTTGTTTTCGTTGGGCGCAATTTGTGGGTGATAAGGAATTAAAAATTGCTGCTAATGATGCGCAAACACTACATAGCTATTTGCGAGAACATATAGATGTCACCGATGTACTCATTACAGGCGGTGACCCGCTTATTATGAAAGCAAAAAATTTGCGAAAGTATATTGAACCTTTGTTGCAAAAGGATTTTGCTCATATAACGACGATTCGTATGGGTACGAAAGCCTTAAGTTTTTGGCCGCAGCGTTTTGTTACAGATGATGATGCGGAGGATTTATTGCTATTGCTCAGACAAGCAATTGATGCAGGTAAGCATGTGGCCTTGATGGCGCATTATAATCACTGGCGTGAACTGGATACGGATATTGCTGAGTTAGCTATTTCGTGTGTGCGCGAAGTGGGCGTGGAAATACGCAGTCAAGGGCCACTGTTGGCTCATATAAATAATAGCGCCGACGTATGGGCACGTATGTGGCAACGTCAAGTGGAATTAGGGATTATGCCTTACGATATGTTTGTCGAGCGAGATACCGGTGCCAAGCGATATTTTGAAGTTCCTTTGGAACGAGCTTGGGAAATTTACCATGACGCCATTCAACAAATCCGGTTTGGCGTGTACCGCGCGAGGCCCCTCTATGAGCGCGGACCCAGGTAAAGTTGAAGTGCAAGGTATATGTGAAATTGATGGAGAAAAGGTTTTTGTACTGCGTTTCCTTCAAGGGCGTGACCCTGAATGGTTACAAAAACCTTGTTTCGCTAAATATAAATCAAGCGCGACGTGGCTAGACGATTTACGGCCTGCATTTGGTGAGCAACACTTCTTTTTGGAAAAATAATTCCTGACGCATAACTAACCTTGCCCCTAAATCGGCTGGCGCTTATACTATGTCCCCCGTTGAGCCGGGCCTGTTGATAAAAGCATAATTAAAACAATAGGTTATTTTGTTTAGCGGGAAACTTGTCTAGCGTCAAGTCAGGAAAAGGTTTATAAAAAGGGTTATGGTGACCCGTGCCGGTCCCCTCGCGACGATAAACCGTGAACCCGGTCAGGCCCGGAAGGGAGCAGCCGTAGCGGTGGACTCGGGTGCCGAGGTGTGGCGGGCACGGGACGCCTCCAATTGATTTCGATGGGCATACACTGGAATATGACATGGGTTATCAAGTCTTAGCACGCAAATGGCGTCCAAAACACTTTGCTGACGTGGTGGGACAGGAGCATGTCTTACGTGCATTAATTAATGCACTGGATAGTCAGCGTTTACATCATACATATTTATTTACAGGTACCCGCGGTGTCGGTAAAACCACCTTGGGGCGTATTCTTGCCAAGTCATTGAATTGTGAAACCGGCGTGAGTTCAAAGCCGTGCGGTCAATGTTCATCGTGTATGGAAATTGACCAAGGGAGATTTGTTGATTTACTCGAAGTGGATGCGGCGTCGCGTACCAAAGTCGAGGACACGCGTGAATTGCTCGATAATGTGCAATACGCACCGACACGCGGTCGCTACAAAGTTTATTTGATCGACGAAGTGCACATGCTCTCCAATCACAGTTTTAATGCGTTGTTAAAAACGTTGGAAGAGCCACCGCCGCATGTAAAATTTATTCTCGCAACCACTGATCCACAAAAATTACCTGTAACGATTTTGTCGCGTTGTTTGCAATTTAGTTTGCAATGTATTCCGTTGGATCAAATCGTTTCACATTTACAATTTGTATTAGAGCAAGAGCAAATTCAATTTGAGCTTGATGCGTTACGTTTAGTTGCACGAGCGGCCCAAGGTAGTATGCGTGATGCCTTGAGTTTGTTGGATCAAGCGATCGCTCATAGTAATAGTAATGTTCAAGCTGACGCTGTGCGTTCCATGCTGGGTTACATGGATAGTCGGGCATTGTATGGTGTGTTAAATGCACTAGCATCACAGGATGGGAAGCGTTTGCTTGATGAAATTGAGCATTTGGCTCAAAGTGGCGTTGACTTTCAAGCAGCATTAAGTGAACTATTATCAATTTTGCATCAGATTGCATTATTACAAGTGGTGCCGGATAGCAAGCAGATGGCTGAAGCCGCCGTTAGTGAACTCGCGCAAATAATTAGCGCGGAAGACGTGCAATTATTTTATCAGATTGGTTTACAGGGGCAACGAGACATTGTGCTTGCTCCCGATTTACGTGTTGGTTTTGAGATGATTGTTTTGCGCATGTTAGCATTCAGACCAAAAATTACCAACCAGGCAAAAACTCAGTCTGTTCCTGCTGCAAAAGCCAGTCCGGTGCATAAGGAAAAAATGGCGATGGCTCCCACGCCATCTGTTCAAGCGCCAGTATCCGCTCCAGTACAGGCGGCTCCAGTTGCGCCAGCTCCCGCACCGGCAAATCAAGTGAATCATGAAGCTAACCTTTACGTTAGTGAAAATCCGGAGCCGGTTTTTTCGCAAGCAGCAAAACCATTGCCCGATTCTGCTTCGGCATGGGCGGAGGCTTTAGCAATTTTGCCTTTGAGTGGTATGGTGCGACAGCTTGCAATGAATTCGGCGTTCCAAGGTTTGCGCAATCAGGCGATTCAATTACAAGTTGCTTCCAGTCATCGTAATTTAGTGAGTAAGAATTTTATTCAACGTTTGGCGCAAACCTTGAGTCAGTATTATTGTGTCGACGTGAAGGTGGATATTGCCGTGACGGAGTCCATAGAGCAAGAAACACCGGCAATTAAACAATCTCGGGAAAAGCAGGCGCAATTACAATCGGCGATAGAAACGGTTAACGCTGATCCCAATGTTAAAACCATGCAAGAACTTTTTGGTGCCGCAGTGGATCCCCGCTCGGTGCAAGTTGAAACAAACGATTAGATATTTGAAGGAGTCAACAATGAAAGGTGGTTTAGGCAACCTCATGAAACAAGCGCAACAAATGCAAGCTAACTTGCAAAAAGCGCAAGAAGAACTCGCTACTATGGAAGTAACCGGTAAATCAGGCGGTGGCATGGTCGAAGTTGTTATGACCGGACGCCATGATGTGCGTCGTGTCACTATCGATCCAAGCCTAATGGAAGACGATAAAGATATGCTCGAAGATTTGGTTGCAGCAGCATTTAATGATGCAGTGCAGACCTTGGAGAAAGTCACTAAAGACAAAATGGGTGCGTTAACCGGAGGTATGGAATTGCCTGCTGGTTTTAAAATGCCATTCTAAACATCGCCAACTATAAGCGCGTGTTGATGTTGTGTTATGAGTAAACTACTGAACGAATTAATTGAATCCTTGCGCTGTTTGCCCGGGGTCGGACCAAAAACAGCACAGCGTATGGCGTTTCATTTATTGGAACGTAATCGAGATGCTGCACGTCATCTAGCAAAAACCATGGAAAGATCGCTTGATGACATTGGTCATTGCCAACAATGCCGAAATTTTAGCGAAGCCGGATTATGTGATATTTGCGCTAATAGCGCTCGTGATTCGAGTTTGTTGTGCGTTGTTGAGAGTCCTGCCGATCAACATGCGGTAGAGCATGCCACTAATTTTCGCGGACTGTACTTCGTACTTATGGGTCGTTTATCGCCATTAGATGGCATTGGTCCAGATGAATTAGGTTTGGATCAATTGGTTAAACGCCTAGATCAAGGGGGAATCAATGAAGTAATTGTTGCGACGAATTCCACTGTTGAAGGCGAAACTACGGCGCATTATATTTCAGAATTAGTGCATCAGCGGCAGATCAAGGTGAGTCGTATTGCTCATGGCGTGCCTATCGGTGGGGAGTTGGAACACGTGGATAGCGGCACTCTTAGTCGTGCGTTTTCCGGACGCCATTTAGTTTAAGCGTGCTGCTCGGTGGTTATAAGGAACTCCAGCTCTGCTTACGCCGAAATCGAATATTTGGCAATACCAAGCCAAGAATAATCCCAATCACACACACACCAGCGCCGATCATAAACCAGTCACGGGCCGAGCGATCTAATAATTGAGTGTTTTCCTGTTCGACGGTTTGTATTTCGCGGCGTAAATTTAGCACTTGCCCTTTCAATTCTTCGTTTTCTTCATAGAGCGCAATCTGATTTGTTGAAACACGGCGTATGGTTTCCAATTCTTTTTCTAACTTTTCTTTGGTTTGTGATAGTTGAGTGCTCTCTTTGGATAAACCATTTTTGTCGGTTTCCAAACTGGCGAGTTGGTCTTTGAGTTCTTTGATTTTGCTACGCAAGTTCTTGATGCGGTTTTGCGCGGTGATTAAACGATCCTTTGCGGCAGCTTGAGACATGAGGTAGCGGCTGAGTGCGTAACCTTCGATACCATCTTCAGTGCGCACCAAAGAATAACCGCTATCTGGAAAAGCTTCGATTTCGATAACTTTGCTGCCAGAGCGTAAATTCTTAAGAATTTTGCGATCTGTGCCTGGGCCGGTGCGCATGGTAATTTCAAATTCGTCACTGACATAAAGCGTTTGTTCGGCGAACACATGGTTCATGCTAAGGCTTATGGCGAAAAATATTAGCAATCGATGTTTAATGTTCACGGTTCTTCCTCGAATTAATTAATGTTACAAGACGCTATCGACACAACAATGCAACTCTTAAGCCGATAGCTTGCTAGTCAGTATTTACAGACATTATAGTCAAAAGCTTATGTATATAAGTAAAAAATGTGAGCTAAATCATGATTTGCATATTAAATAAGCTTAAACTAAATTTTTTGTTTTGATAACTGTCTCTGAGTTACGACAGTGAGTCCTCACTATGATGATTGCGAATTTACATTCCTGGGATTTGTTGGCGAAAGAAGCCATGCAGCTGCAAAAAAATTTAGCAAAAAAAGTCATTCGTGAAGATCGCTTTCAATCGATTAATACAGTGGCAGGTGTTGACGTGGGTTTTCTTGAGCAAGGAAAAACGACACGTGCAGCGGTCGCGGTATTGAATTTCCCGGCCTTGAGTTTGGTTGAACACCGGGTGGTGGATGTGCCTACTTGCTACCCTTATATCCCGGGTTTGTTATCTTTTCGGGAATTACCTGCTGTTCTAAGTGCAATTTCACAATTGGGAAAAATGCCGGATTTGTTTTTAGTTGATGGTCAAGGTATTGCGCATCCACGGCGACTAGGGATAGCCAGTCATCTTGGGTTGTGGGTTAACCGACCTACTGTCGGTGTAGGCAAGAGCCGCTTACTTGGGAGTCATGGCGAGTTGCCAAATAAAAAAGGGGCGTGGACGCCTTTGCTGGATCAGGGTGAAGTGGTTGGCGCAGTATTACGCAGTCGTGTAAACGTAAAGCCGATTTATATTTCCATTGGTCATCGCTGCAGCCTGCCAACAGCCATTCATTGGGTGCTGGCTTGTATAACAAAGTATAAATTACCAGAAACCACGCGATACGCACATTATCTGGCCTCTGAGTATGGGCGCTAGTAGTGCAGATGTGACTGATTAATTTTTGTCACAACAACTTCTCCAATTGTGGCCAGATGTTATCAAGAATGATTGGTTGACCCAGACGGTTTGGGTGTATGCGGTCACGTTGAAAATAACGGTAATCCTCACCAATAATGTCGAGCATATAAGGTACAATAGGAATTTCGTGTTCTTCGGCAACAAAAGCAAAACTTTGTTGAAACTTTTGCACATAAAGAGGGCCATAGTTAGGGGGTAAGCGAATGCCGACTAACAACACTTTTGCTTTTTGTTGCTGACAAGCTTGTACTATGAAACTGAGATTCTTGCGCATGGCGGCTAATGAAAGGCCACGTAAGCCGTCATTGCCACCGAGTTCAATAATGACGACATCGGGTTTATGTTTTGCTAAGGTTTTAACAATTCGATCTCGGCCATTATCGGTGGTGTTGCCACTGATGCTGGCGTTGATCACCTGATGGGGGTATTTTTTTTCATTTAAGCGCGATTGTAATAGCTGAACCCAACCTTCACCCTGGTTTAATCCATAGCCAGCACTTAGGGAATCGCCAAAGACTAGAATAACCGGTTGAGCGAAACTAAGTGGACTGAGTGCGAATAGGAAATAAAAAGTTAATAATCTAATCATGAGTCATCAAAACCAATCTGAATTGTTGCGAGTGGAACAGCTCGCGAAAAAAGTTATTAGTCCCGAAGGCGAGTTAGTTATATTAGACCATGTTAATTTCACCTTGGCTGCAGGTCAATCCGCGGCGATTGTGGGTGCGTCGGGGGCTGGCAAATCAACGCTACTGGGTTTACTTGCAGGCTTAGACGTGCCCAGCAGTGGAAAAGTTTGGCTAAACGGAGAAGATTTTTTTGCCTTGGACGAAGATGGACGTGCGCGCCTGCGGGGTGAATCCATGGGTTTTGTGTTTCAGTCGTTTCAATTATTGCCAAGTTTAACCGCACTGGAAAATGTAATGCTACCCTTGGAACTGCTTGAATCAGATGTCGATGCTAAAAAGCAAGCTGCCCAGGTACTGAGTCGTGTCGGCTTAGCGCATCGCCTGCATCACTACCCTAAACAATTATCCGGTGGTGAACAACAACGAGTGGCTATTGCAAGAGCGTTTGTTAGCGAGCCTAAGATTCTTTTAGCCGATGAACCCACGGGAAATCTTGATGCTAAGACTGGTGATCAGATTATTGAGTTGTTGTTTAAGTTGAATCAAGAGAAACAAACCACTTTGATTCTAGTGACGCATGATCAGTCCTTGGCGCAACGTTGTCAGCGACGATTGATTATTTCAGATGGTCGGGTAAGTGAGTAATATGCTAAACGAATGGCGTCTGGCAAAGCGTTTTTTGCAACGCGACTGGTCAGCTGGCGAGTTACATGTGTTGCTATGGGCTTTGATTATTGCTGTAAGCGCAGTGTCGTCGGTGAATTTTTTTACTGATCGTATTTATCAAGCATTAAATCAACAGGCGAACGTATTGTTAGGCGCGGACCTGGTTGTTAATGGCGATCGGCCCTTTAGCTCGATTTATCAACAACAAGCAAAAAAAAATAATTTACAACAAGTTCAAGTGCAACAATTTCCAAGTATGTTGATGGCGGGTGAACAGGCGCAACTTGCTTCGATAAAAGCGGTGACCAAAGGCTTTCCTTTGCGTGGAGATATGGAAATTAGCGAGCAATTATTTGCACCCGCCAGTATCGCAAAGAATATTCCAGAGTCTGGAAGTGTTTGGTTAGAGCCACGTTTAATGACATCGCTGCAATTAAAAGTTGGCGATAGCATACAGTTGGGTTTTTTAAAATTAAAAGTGAGTGCGGTTATTGCGGCTGAGCCTGGTCGTTCGGGTGATTTGTTTAGTTTGGCGCCCACCCTGATGATGAACTTAAACGATTTGGCGGCGACACGTTTAATACAAGCGGGTAGTCGGGTGCGTTATCAGCTTTTGCTTGCCGGGCCACTCAAAGCCATTGAAAACTATCGCCAAGATTTAACTGAACGGGACGATCGTGGTGTATTTTTTCAGGGTATACAGGATGCGCGCCCGGAAATTCGAACCGCTTTGCAACGCGCAGGTCAGTTTCTAGGGCTTGCTGCCTTGATTACGGTTATTCTCGCGGGTGTGGCGGTGGCGTTAGCAGCCAGACGTTATGCACGGCGTCATTTGGATCATTGCGCGATTATGCGATGTCTTGGTTCAAGTCAAGCGAGAATAACTAAAGTCTATGCTTTGCAAATGAGTTTGCTCGGATTGATTGCTAGCGTGATTGGTTGTGTTCTCGGGTTTTTCGCCCATTGGGTTTTCGTATTTTTGTTAGGTAACTTATTAGAGGTGAATTTGCCTGCACCAGGTGTTATGCCGGTATTATTTGGATTGTTCACTGGCATGATCACTTTGTTAGGTTTCGCTTTGCCACCTTTGTTGCAGTTGAAATCAGTGCCCGCTTTGCGTGTATTGCGCCGGGATATTGGGAATATCAAAACACCAGGATTAATTAGCTACTCACTCGGCATTGTTGCGCTAGGCTTGTTAATGATTTTTCAAGCACGAGATATTAATCTTGGAGTGCTAATGGTGCTGGGTACTTTGGTGTTGCTGCTGCTGATCGCATTGCTTGCCTGGATTATGGTGATGCTTGTGGGACGTTTGCAAAAACATGCCAAAGGTGCTGTACGCTTGGGTTTAAGTAATATTCCTCGGCATCAGCAAACCAGTATTATTCAGATTGTGGCGTTTAGTATTGGTCTGGCGAGTCTATTTTTACTAGGTGTGATGCGTTCGGATTTGTTGGATGAATGGCAAAATAATCTTCCTGATGATGCGCCGAATCGTTTCTTAATAAACATCAAACCACAGCAAGTGGATAGTTTAAGAGATTTTTTCCAGCAACAATCCGTGTCAATCCCAGATATCTACCCCATGGTGCGTGGACGGTTAGTCGCGATAAATGAACAGGCGGTCAATCCCAAAGACTATGCCGATGAACGTGCTCAGCGCTTGGCAACACGAGAATTTAATATGTCTTGGGCTAGCGATTTGCCTTCGCATAATCGTTTATCTGCGGGACAGTGGTGGCGTTCAGATGAATTGGAGCAACCCTATTTGTCGGTGGAAGATGGTATTGCGAAAACCTTAGGTTTGAAGTTGGGAGATGTCTTGACTTACGATATTGCGGGCGAAAATTATAACGCCACGATCACCAATTTTCGTAAAGTGGAATGGGATTCGTTTCGAGCCAATTTTTTTGTAATTGCAACTTCGCAAACCTTGAATGCCTATCCGGCTGCTTATATGACAAGTTTTTATTTGCCGAAAGATCAATATGAAACACTGAATCAATTAGTTGCGCAATTTCCTAATGTTACCATTATTGATGTGGCTGTGATTATGGATAATGTGCGCAATATTATTTCGCGAGTGAGCATGGCAGTGGAAGCCGTATTTGTATTTACTTTATTAGCGGGTCTTATTGTTTTGTATGCTGGCATACAGGCCACACACGACGAACGAATGTTAGAAAACGCCATGGTGCGAACCTTAGGTGCGCAGAAAAAACAAATACGTACAGCACTCATTAGTGAATTTTTAGTGCTGGGTTTGATCGCAGGCATGATCGCAGCAGTGAGCGCAAGTTTGCAAGCCTTTATGATTGCCGAGCGAGTTTTGCATATGGATTATTATGTCAATGTTTGGGTTTTATTGTTAGCACCATTAATCGGTGCCGTGGGCGTGGCTATTGCGGGATTATTAGGTAATCGTAGTGTGGTGCAGCGACCACCATTGCAGACCATACGTTCGCTGCAATAGTTATTGATTGATTTGTTGATCGATTTTTTGCTGGCGCTCGCGTAACAATTGATCTAGTTTTGATGCGCGTTCGAAAATTTCAGTTACGTTCACAGTTGATGCGGAACTTTTTTCATTGTCGGCTTTTGTTTGTTTGTGTTCATCAATAATTGATTTCATTTGCGCAAGTTCACGCTGGTACTCGATCACTTTAAGTTCCAGCGGTTCTACCTGCGGTTTTTCATCACTATAATGCCAGTGTCCTTGGGTATCTTTCCATCGATAAACTTTGGTATCAGGTGCGGTTTTAATGAGTTCATCCGGTAATAGTTTTTCCAACTTGCGATTGACCTCCGCGCTGACGTCGTAGTCCGGTTCTGTGAGATAGCGATAGCCTTGCCACATTACTGCAGCCAATAGCAAGTAAGCGACGAATAAAAAGAGCTTTCTCATGTACGGGCGATTTCTAGTCGATCTAAAAGGTTTTTTGATTCCAGCCCCATAAGTGGCGTTCCGGATTTGAAAATTCGATATAAATACGCGCAGGATTAATGCCAAGTCGCGTCTGCACTAAATCACCAATGGATTTCGAGAATTTTGCAGTGTCGGATTCAACGAGTCCTAGACTTTAAATTCAATATAGGCACAAGCCTCAGTGCTTGCGGCAAAACTCATCGCGATATTGGCTTGTACAGACACCATGACATAGGATTCGGGTTTACCAAGAATCTCTGCCATGGTTTTTGAAGCCAATAATAAAAATTCTTGTTGTTGCTCGGTGTTGAGTTGAATGTTGGTTTGCAGGCTTAATAACGGCATGAGGATCTCCCTGGTTTTAGCCTGAAACATCATAACATAGCTATTGCTTGGGTGGTTTTACGAATACTGTTGCAGTCGTCGTTGAATAAAGGCCTGTAACTCGAATAGTTGCGACTCATCGAGATCGCTAAATTGGAAGGCCAGTGAGAGTTCATTGGATGAGCCGTTGGGGGTAAACCGCTCAATCCGTACCATTTCGGCGGGCAAAGTGAAGCGGGTTTCGACGCCAAATTTTAGGTCGAACAAATCGAATACACCACCACTTTTCAATTTAGTCGCACGTAAATGACAACCGCCTTCAGAAATATCCAGTAACTTAGCTGTCGCCTGATACACGTGATTGTGTTCAATTTCCACATCCTGGTGATTGAGTACGGTGACTCGTTCCGAGTTTCGCACATGTTCGCCACGCAATAATTTGCGCATTTTTGCCACGAGTTTATTTGCACTGAAAGGTTTAAGAAAATAATCTGAAACACCAGCAATCGCCGCGGTTAATAAGGCTTCACGGTCTTGACGTTCAGACATAATGACAATTTGGGAGTTAATCATGGATTTGGCGCCACGTGCCTTTTGGATGAAATCGAAAGCGCTGGAGTCGGCAAGCTCAAGTTCAGTCAGTAGCCAATCCACATGCTTAAGTTCTTTGATCAATGACCAAGCTTGTTCGCTGGTTTGAGTAGCGTGAACTTGGTGAATATCAAGCTGGTGCTCGAGTATATTTTTTATAATTTCTACTGCCGATGGATTTTCATCAACAATAACGACGGTTAATTCCTTATTTTCCATTCCCGATAATTTCTCTTGTTTGGATATCCTGGCCACCCATGAGTGCTATATCGGAAAATTTTAGAAAAGGTTTATTAACCAATTGCTGTGAAAGGAATCAGCCCTGGTTTTGAATAATATTGAGCTGATTGCGACGAGCAAAGTCCATAATTTGTTCAAATACAGCAGGGTTTTCCTGCTCAAGTTCTGCAGCTAAAGCGATGCACTTCACCCCGTCAACGCTGACAGGTCGCAGCAAGGGCGAATAATGAATGCGGTGATCCGGGCCAAAAGTAGAGAGCATGCCGCTCATACGTTCCGCCCAGTCGCTGGGTCGAAACTTACGCCCGTCTTCGGTAACACCTTGTATTAATATTTGCCCTGGGGTAATTTTTTCCGTCATTCCTTCGTGTCTCACTGAATTCTGCTTGCATTCAGGCAAGCTTCACGCCGTTAAGTCCAACCCTGAGGGTTCGAGTGTTCCATGCCTCACTCGCTTAACTACATGATTATGAAGTGTTTGCGTGAGTTTAAATGTTATTATTCGGCAGCGCGCTATTCTACAAGAATTCCACCGTCGGTGCCATTATAGATATTTCATTTATTACTAATAAAGCTCACAATAACAGCAGCCTGGCGCTGATAATTAGGTGCTTCTATTGGAAAAATGCGGTATTATGCTCGGTTCTTCCTCAAATTATGAAGTAGTTGGCTTAAGTGCCTCAACAAATAGGTAAAACAGCGATAACAAGCATCTCAGCAGGAGATAACAGTGGAACTAAGTGGCGGCGAAATACTAATACAATACTTAAAAGACGAAGGTGTGGAATATGTGTTCGGCTATCCAGGCGGTGCGGTATTACACATATATGATGCGATTTATGGTCAGGAAGACGTCAAACATGTACTGGTGCGCCATGAGCAAGCGGCTACTCATGCAGCCGATGGCTATGCCCGCGCTACCGGAAAACCCGGCGTGGTACTAGTTACTTCCGGCCCTGGTGCAACCAACGCGATCACTGGAATAGCCACAGCCTATATGGATTCCATTCCTATGGTCATAATTACAGGTCAAGTGCCGTCTCCCGTGATTGGTAGTGATGCATTCCAGGAAGTAGATGCCGTCGGTATTACTCGTCCCTGCGTGAAGCATAATTTTCTTGTTAAAGATTTGAGCAAACTTGCTGAGACTTTAAAGAAAGCATTTTACATCGCAACCACAGGACGTCCTGGCCCCGTGGTGGTTGATATTCCTAAAGATGTCACTGACCCGGCGATTAAGATTCCTTATTCGTATCCAAAAAACGTGAGCATGCGCTCCTATAATCCCGTGGTGAAAGGCCATCCGGTGCAAATCAAACGCGCCGTAGAAACAATTTTTAGCGCCAAACGACCCATGATTTATAGTGGCGGTGGTGTGGTGCTGAGCGGTGCGTCCAATGAGTTAACCGAATTCACACGGCTTATTGGTTCACCGATTACCAACACTTTGATGGGACTCGGCGCTTATCCTGCCACAGACAAACAATTCGTCGGCATGTTAGGTATGCATGGCACTTATGAAGCAAATATGTCTATGCATGAATGCGATGTTTTAATCGCGATTGGTGCACGCTTTGATGATCGTGTTACTGGTAAACTGGAACAATTCTGCCCAACGGCAAAAATAATTCATATTGACGTCGACCCGGCCTCAATATCGAAAACCGTGCGTGTTGATATTCCAATTGTTGGCGATGTTAAATTGGTCTTACAAGACATGTTGAAAATCATGAATGCAAGCGACAAAAAACTCGATCAAGAGGCGTTGCAAAAATGGTGGGCGCAAATTGATGAATGGCGTTCGAAAGACTGTCTTGCTTTTGATCGTGGTAGTGAATTGATAAAACCACAATCGGTCATCGAAACCTTGTATCAAGTCACCAATGGTGATGCTTTTGTCACGTCTGATGTGGGTCAACACCAAATGTGGGCAGCACAATTTTATAAATTCGATCAACCAAATCGTTGGATTAACTCGGGTGGCCTGGGCACCATGGGTTTTGGGTTACCTGCAGCCATGGGTGTAAAATTAGCCTATCCCGATGCTCACGTGGCCTGCGTCACTGGCGAAGCTAGTATTCAGATGTGCATACAGGAGTTGTCCACCTGTTTGCAATATCGTTTGCCAATTAAAATTGTTAACCTAAATAATCGTTACCTAGGCATGGTGCGTCAGTGGCAGGAGTTTTTTTACGAAGGTCGTTATTCCATGTCGTATATGGATGCCTTGCCCGACTTTGTCAAACTCGCCGAAGCTTATGGGCATGTCGGTATGCGAATCGAAAAACCATCAGATGTGGAAGCGGCAATGAAAGAAGCGTTTGCCATGAAAGACCGCTTAGTATTCTTAGACTTCATAACCGATCAAACTGAAAATGTTTATCCAATGATTGAAGCCGGCAAGGGGCATCATGAAATGCATTTATCGTCGGAGCGGGAGTTGGCCTAATGAGACACATTATTTCGATATTAATGGAAAATGAAGCCGGTGCATTGTCGCGGGTTGCAGGTTTGTTTTCGGCGCGGGCTTATAACATCGAGTCTTTGACTGTTGCGCCGACAGAAGATCCATCCCTGTCGCGTATGACGATTGTGACTACAGGTTCGGAAGAAATTATCGAGCAGATTACTAAACAGCTTAATAAATTGGTTGATGTAGTCAAGCTTATGGATTTGACCGAAGGCGAACATATTGAACGCGAGTTGGCCATGGTGAAATTGAATACCAATGGACGTTATCGCGAAGAGTTTAAACGCTTAGCGGATATTTTTCGTGGCAACATTATTGATGTCACCGATTCTACCTACACAGTGGAACTCACCGGCACGGATGAAAAAATTGATGCGTTTATCAAAGCCATCGACAGCCAATATATTTTGGAAGTCGTACGCACGGGTGTTTCGGGTATTGCCCGTGGTGAACGTCGTTTAAGTTTATAGTTATTGACAAAAAACAATCTTGAGGAAAGAGAAGATGCAAGTTTATTACGATAAAGACGCAGACTTATCAGTCATCAAAGGCATGAAAGTCGCCATTATTGGTTATGGTTCACAAGGTCATGCTCACGCAAATAATTTAAAAGATTCAGGCGTCGACGTCGTCGTCGGTTTGCGTCCGGGTTCAGCTTCTGCGCATAAGGCCGAAGCCGCAGGTCTTAAAGTTGCAAATGTTGAAGACGCAACCAAGAGTGCCGACGTGGTTATGATTCTTGCGCCAGATGAATTTCAAGCGCAACTTTACCGTGACAAAATCGAACCTAATCTTAAAAAAGGCGGCACGCTGGCATTCGCTCACGGTTTTGCTATTCACTACAATCAAATCGTGCCCCGCGCCGATATGGATGTTGTAATGATTGCACCTAAAGCACCAGGACACACGGTGCGTAGTGAATATGTGAGTGGTCGCGGTATCCCTGATTTGATCGCAATTTTTCAAGATGCTTCGGGCAACGCCAAACAAACTTGCTTATCCTATGCATCGGCTATTGGTGGTGGACGTACCGGTGTTATTGAAACGACATTCAAAGACGAAACCGAAACTGATTTATTTGGAGAGCAAGCTGTACTTTGTGGCGGCGCAGTTGAATTAGTTAAAGCCGGTTTTGAAACTTTGACCGAAGCAGGTTATGAGCCGGAAATGGCATACTTCGAATGTTTGCATGAGTTGAAATTAATTGTTGATCTTATGTATGAAGGCGGCATCGCTAACATGAATTATTCGATTTCAAATAATGCCGAATACGGTGAATATGTAACCGGACCTAAAGTTATTAATGATGAAAGCCGTGCCGCTATGCGCCAAGCCTTGAAAAATATTCAAACTGGCGAGTATGCGAAAAACTTTATTCTGGAAGGAGCCACTAATTATCCATCCATGACGGCCAATCGTCGTTTAAATGCGGCACATCCAATCGAGCAAGTGGGCGAAAAACTTCGCGCCATGATGCCTTGGATTCAAGCCAATAAAATTGTCGATAAAAGCAAAAACTAAGTGTAATCAAGACGAGGCTTTCGGCCTCGTCTTGATCCTTTATGGCAAGCCGACGCGCCTCTCTAATTAATCCTAAAGCTCGTGCATTATTAAGCGCGATTGTTTTATTTATTGTTATTTCCTTCTGGTTTGAATTATTTTTCTTGGTAGGCATTTTAAGCCTATTGTTTTTCTTTTTACTTTTCATCTTCCGTGATCCTGTACGAAAAGTGCCGCCAGCACCATTAGGAGTGGTCAGCCCTGTCGATGCAAAAGTGATTAACATACAACAGAGTCAAGATCCGTATTTAAAACGAGAAGCTTGGTGCATAAGTTTACGCGTGAATCTCAGTGGGGTTTATTCTATTCGTGCACCAATCGAAGGTAAAATACACGAGCAATGGCAGGCAGATATACAAAAAGGCATTGATTATGCTAATTGGTTGCAAACCGATGAGGGTGACAATTTGGTCTGGTCGATTCGCACGCGTTTTCATACTCACCCTAGTTGTACTATTCAGCCAGGCGAACGCATAGGTCAAGGACAACGTTGCGGTTTTGTACTATTAAGCAAATATTGTCATGTATACTTGCCCCTGGGATGCCGTATCGAAGCGCAAGCAGGTCAGACGGTTTTGGCCGGCGAGAGCATTATCGCCACTTTAATTCATAATAGTCAGACGCAATCATGAGTAGTGAAAACAAAAAAGCTGTAAAACCTAAACGTGGCATATATTTACTACCCAACTTATTCACTACTGGAGCCCTATTTTCGGGTTTTTACGCGGTGATCTCAGCGATTTCGGGTCATTATGAAGCTGCAGCCGTGGCGATTTTTATCGCCATGGTACTCGACGGACTGGATGGTCGTATTGCCCGTTTAACCAATACAGCAACTGAATTTGGGGTGCAATACGATAGTTTGGCCGATATGATTTCATTTGGTCTGGCACCAGCGCTAGTGGTGTATTTATGGGCGTTGCAAGATTTGGGTAAGCTAGGCTGGCTGGCCGCATTCATCTATACCGCAGGCGCCGCTTTGCGTTTGGCGCGCTTTAACACCCAGGTAGAAGTCGCTGATAAGCGTTTTTTTCAAGGCTTACCCAGCCCGTCAGCGGCAGCATTAATGGCAAGTACCGTGTGGATGGGGGTGGATTACTCCATCGAAGGTAAGAATTTCATCGCCTTGGCCTTGTTGATATCGATTATTTGTGGCGTGCTCATGGTCAGTAATTTTCGCTACTATAGTTTTAAGGACTTGGACTTAAAAGGCAAAGTGCCGTTTGTCGCCATGTTGCTGGTGGTATTGATTTTTGTATTTATTTCCATCGATCCGCCTAAGGTCTTGTTTTTCATATTCATGGTTTATGTGTTTTCGGGCCCAGTGATGACTGTGATCCTGTTACGACGTAAGCGTGCTGAACGCCGTCAGGCTACCGAGCAAGACCAAAGTGAGCATCCAAAATAAAGTTTTTATGAAATAGTCCGCCAAAATAGTGACTTGGAATTAGGCCTGAAAACGGCTATCATTGATCTTATGAGCAAAAACACAGCAGAAAACTTAACTTTTAACGATGCTAGCCAGCCTAGTGGAGTTGTTTTGCGCTCATTCCCCCTAGCTTTATCACTCCTACTCCTGCCCTAAGGGGCAACTATTCAAATGCCTGGACCGAGGCTAAAGCGGTCAAATTAAAAATTCAGTATAATTCAAGCTTAAACACAGGATTCTTGAAATGAGTGATCAATTAATTATTTTTGATACCACCTTGCGCGATGGTGAGCAAAGTCCAGGTGCTTCCATGACGAAGGACGAGAAGGTGCGTATTGCTAAAATTTTGGAAAAAATGCGAGTCGATGTTATCGAAGCCGGGTTTCCCATCGCTAGCCCCGGAGATTTCGAGTCGGTACAGGCGGTGGCCAATGTCATTAAAGACAGCACTGTTTGTGGATTGGCGCGAGCATTGGACAAAGACATTAGTCGCGCAGGCGAAGCTTTAAAAAATGCCAATAGCGCCCGTATCCATACCTTTATTGCTACGTCACCAATTCATATGCGTGAAAAATTGCGTATGTCTCCCGATCAAGTGGTGGAGCAAGCAGTAAAAGCGGTAAAACAAGCACGTCAATACACGGATAATGTGGAGTTCTCACCTGAGGATGCCGGGCGCTCGGAATTGGATTTTCTTTGCCGGATTTTAGAAGCGGTGATTGATGCCGGTGCGACCACCTTAAATATTCCAGATACGGTTGGTTACAACGTGCCGGAACAATTTGGCAATTTAATTCGCAACTTGCGTGAACGTATTCCTAATTCGGACAAAGCGATTTTTTCTGTACATTGTCATAATGATTTGGGCTTGGCAGTGGCCAACTCACTTTCGGCGGTTTTGAATGGCGCACGCCAAGTGGAGTGTACGATTAATGGCTTGGGTGAGCGAGCGGGTAATGCTTCATTGGAAGAAGTGGTGATGGCAGTGAAAACACGTAAAGATATTTTTCCGTGTGAGACTAAAATAGACACCACGCAAATTGTTCCTGCATCACGTTTGGTTTCGAGCATTACCGGTTTTGCGGTACAGCCGAATAAGGCTATTGTAGGAGCCAATGCGTTTGCTCATGAATCGGGTATCCATCAAGATGGTGTATTAAAAAGCCGCGAGACTTACGAAATCATGCGCGCAGAAGACGTCGGTTGGAGTGCCAATCGAATGGTATTAGGCAAGCATTCCGGACGCAATGCCTTTCGTACTCGAATGCAAGAATTAGGGGTAACCTTTAATAGTGAAGCCGAATTGAATAACGCCTTTGCTGCATTTAAAAATTTGGCCGATAAGAAGCATGAAATTTATGATGAAGATTTGCAAGCCTTGGTGACCGAGACAGGTCAGGAAGCAGTGAATGAAGTGATTAAGTTAGTGTCTTTGAATGTATGTTCACAAACAGGTGAAACACCAAACGCAAATGTAACGCTTAAAGTTGAAGGTAAAGAAAAGTCTGCGCAGGCTAGCGGGGGTGGTCCAGTGGATGCTGCGTTCCGTGCCATTGAAGCGATTTGTCATTCAGACACGGAGTTGCAACTTTATTCAGTCAACGCTATTACCAGTGGTACCGACGCGCAAGGTGAGGTCACTGTGCGTTTGGAAAAAGGCGGTCGTTTTGTTAATGGGCAAGGTGCTGATACGGATATCGTTATCGCTTCTGCAAAAGCCTATATTAATGCTTTAAATAAAATTATTACGCCATCGGAAAGATCACATCCGCAACTTGGTGATGTTTAGCTAAACTAAAAGGCTCTGGCAACAGGGCCTTTTTTATAGTTTAATCCATGCGTCAAGCCAAAAAAGATATAAAGTTATATGTGCGAACAAATCAAAAACACTATCTAAATCAGAAGTTGTTGGATATAACTTTTCGCTAAGCGCTGTTCAAACGGCACTTCGCTTTTCATGTATGAAAGAAGCGTAGCACGAACAAGCAGTGACATAACTAAAATAATGTCCTATGAAGTATTTCTCGACTCGTGGTGTGCCAGGTTAGCGCTGGCATTAAGCTGCCATCAAAAGTATAGGTTTTATTGAAAACCTATATCCAAAGTTTAATTATTAGCTTTAGGATTCATTTAAAAACGTTGAGTCAATTCATGGGAAAATCTACTGGCAGCATATTTGAGCTATAGCGTATGATTTCATATTCATGAAGTATTTAATACTCTCTTGGGTATGAAATAGCCAATAGCAAAATTGAGTGGATAGGACAGTGATGAAAACTAAAAAAATGCAATTAATGCAACAATGTTATGTAGGCCTGTTATTGATTGCGTGTACACAGACAATTTTCGCCGAAGGAGAGACAGAAAACTATAGTGCTGCGCCATGGTGGAAAGGTTTCTCCATCAATCCGGGTGTTGGTTTGCGCATGATGTCATTTTTTGTAACGCGTAAAGCCGATGACTATAGTGGCAGTATAGCCAGTTGGGGTGGTTCGCGTTTATTTTGGGGCCTCAATATTGGTACGCCAAGCTATGCGTTTAAAAATACTAATTTAGGTGTATCGCTGCAATCGTTTTCATCATATGTGATCATGGATAGTCAATGGTACGACTACAATATTGAAACCCCCGTTGAAGGTGAGGCTCTAGGTGAGCGTATCAACTTGGGAACATCGGTGAAGGGGTTTTATAATTATTTAGTACCCATGGTGCATTATCAAATGCGAGGGCTTCGTTTTGCTGCTGGCGTGGGTGTGTGGCGTGCTGATTTTGCGGGTGATATTGTGTTGGCACCAAACACTCAACCAAATGACTCAATGCCAAGTGAAAGCGTGAAAGTCGGTTTATCAAAAATCGCCTATTTAGCATTGTTGCGTTTAACCAGTCGTAGCGGTTGGCAAATGAATATGACCGTGGGAGGTCCACGCTGGAATGACAAAGCATATGATTATAAGATGGAAGAAATCAGCATGTCAGTGGCCAAGCAATTTGTTTTTTAAAATGTGTTCAACCATCTAACTTTTTAATTGAATGTCTATATTAAATGTATATCGGGTTTGTTGATGCTGATTAATTTCACCTACAACCGCTTGTATGCTCTTGTCCGACAAATATTTATTGGGCGCGAGCTGAATTTGATTATTATTCCATGTCAATTTAGGTTGTGCTTGCACTTCATTGCTGTTGGTAACAAGAACGGTTAGGTATGCCTCCTGCCATTGCAGTTGTTTATTATCGTGAGCGAGCTGTAACGATTGCTGATTGTTAAAAGTGCCTTTAATTTTCACATGAGCATTGTGAACGGGTATTCGATTTAAACCTTGCACACGATGAGCGCTAATGGTTTCACCGTTAATCTCTAATTCCTCAGGTAATATATAAAGTTTGTCTTCTTGTGTGATCCAGTCTTCAACAAACTGATTTTGAGTTTCATCCCATACTTGATCACGACTGATTTGCATATAGGGTAAAACCAGAATTGGACCTATAATATTTTTCTGCGTTGTATCAATTGTTTTAGCCGAGTCAATGCTCGTTGAATCACCGCTACTACGTTCGTCAGCGATACCATTAATATTACTAAAGGGGATTAGAAAGCCCAGGCACAAGCCTAGTGCTAAGCCTATTTTCTGACTATTGCTCTTTTTCATTATAAGTCTCCTAGCGTTTTTGCCATGTTGCAGGGAGAGTATAGGCGTGCTAAATGGCTTAATGATGGGGCTAATGTGTGTTTTGTGTGTGTTTTTGTGATTTGTGAACTATTTTTCTTTGGTCTGGCTGGAAGGAATGGAAAATTCGGCAGTTACGCCATGATCTGGATTGTTTCTAATGTCGATTTTGCCGTTATGCAAAAGTGCAACCTCTTGCACTAGGCTTAATCCCAAGCCGGTACTCTTTTGTTCTCGATGCGGCCGGCCCAAGGAATAAAAACGCTCATATATTCGATCCAATGCAAAATCAGGAATACCTGAACCATGGTCACGAATAACCAGAGTCCATGTGTCATCTTTTACGAAATCGTGTATCTCAATGTTGCCCCTAGAGTGGCTGAAATCGATAGCATTATCGAGTAAATTGCTGATGGCTTGCTGAATTAAAAACGCTTCCCCTTCGACTTGGTTTGCTGTGAGCAATTGGCAATTCAATGTTAATTGTTTAGAAGTGATAATTGCTGCTTTGTCGGCGCATAATCTATTGATCAATTGATCCGTATGGATCAAGCTGATTTCTGCGAGTGTTTGCCGTTTTTCCAGCTCAGCTAGTTTTAACAAACGTTCAACAATTTGTCTTAAACGCAATGTCTCGCTATGAATATTATTGATAAAACGCAATTGCTGTTGTTTTTCCATGTCCTCATTTAAAAGTTCGGCGGCACCCTGAATGGCGGCGAGGGGGCTTTTAAGTTCGTGAGTGAGGGTATGTAAATAATTTTCCACATAATTCTTGCCTTCTAACTCATGGCGCATATCGGCCATGGCGCTGGCCAGCTGAGCTAATTCTTTTTCACGAATATAAGGTAGTGAAACTTTTTCACCGGCTTGAACTGCTTCTGCATAACGGGTTAATTTGCGAATTGAAAGCGTGAGCCAGTACACAATGAGTAAGCCGATCAGTGTTGATAGTGCCAATAAGATTAAACTTTTCGTTTGAATGGTTTTGATTATTTTTTGGAAAAAAGGGCGAACGGTTTTACTGGGTTTGCCCACGGTCAAAACACCAATAATTGTTTGATTTTTTAAAATTGGTGCGGCGACAAACATGACGCTAGTTGATTCATCGTTGGGGTTGTAACGGGTGGTACGCGCGCCATATCCACCGCGTAGCGTTAGGTAAACATCGTTCCACTGGGAATAATCTTTACCAAGATCAAATCCACGGGAGTCATAACGCACTATTCCGTTTTTGTCAGTAATGTAGACTATAAGACTGGGATCTTTTTTCTTTAGAAACCAGATTTGAGCCGACAATTTTCGTGCTTTGTATGCATCTACGCTGGTGGCAAAATTATTTTTTCCAAAATCAGCTGATTCAAAATCCTGATTGACCATTTCTGCCAAGAGGTTGGATGTTTCTACTAAGACTTCTTCCAGGGAATGACGCATACCCGGCAAGACTTCTTCGGTGACGCTTTGAGTGAAAAACCAAATAGCAAAGCCAATTAATAAAAAATAAGCAGAAAATATTCGAACACTAAAGCTCATCGGCACTGCCTTGGATGCTATAGCCAAATCCTCGATGTGTTTTGATAGGGTCTGTATCAGCGTCGATGTTGCGTAATTTTTTTCTTAAGGATTTGACGTGAGTATCGACGGCGCGATCAAGGCTGGTGTCGGGTGATTGCCAAATATGATCCATGATTTGAGCGCGTGAAAATACCCGTTCCGGCTGCGAGAGTAATAGCTTGAGGATTTGAAACTCATATCGAGTCAGGTCTAGTACGTGGTTACGAAAGCGAATCGTTGCTCGTTGTGAGTCAATAACAAAATCGGTTTGGGTTGAGTTCGTATCAGGCCTGTGCTGGGTGCGTTTAAGAATGGCTTTGACGCGTGCACTCAGTTCACGCGGGCTGAATGGCTTGGACATATAATCATCAGCTCCAATTTCCAAGCCAACCACACGATCAATTTCATCGTTGCGAGCGGTGAGAAATATGATGGGGATTTCCGAAAACTGGCGTATGCGTTTACAAACATCAAAGCCATTGATATCGGGTAGTCCCACGTCAAGAATAATTAACGCAATCGTTTGGTCTTGCCTCGCCTGCTCAATCGCTTCTAGGCCTAATCCGACCCAGTGGGTTTGGAAACCATCGGTTTGTAATGCATATAACACTGTGTCTGCAATTGCCGACTCATCTTCAACCAGTAAAATCGTTGACACCGTAAGCCTTTCCCCATTAATTGTTTATACTATAGCAAATTATTATGAGAAAAATCATTAGGCTAGCTATTTCGGTTAGGATGTGAATGAGCGTGAAGCCAAAAAAAAGCACTTGGCGATTCGTGCAAGTGCTTTTTTTAAATTGAAGGTTGCTTAAATTAGAATAGCCAAGGAGCGGCTTTCATTTCTGAAGTGACTTGTTGGTTGGCCATTTCAATTTGCTCCAAGGCTTCATGGGCAAGCTTTAATGCTTTATCGAAGTTTTTATCATTCACTTCTTGTTTGGCATTTTTTATCAGCTCTTCGGTATCACGCCAAGCACCACCTTTAGCGTTGAGAGCTTTGAGCCCGGTTTCAGCTTTGCTTATAGCGGTTTCATGATTGTCAGCAGATTCAGTACCGCCTTGGGTAGCGACGCCGGCACAAGCACTAAGTGTAAGTAGACTTACAGCAAAAAATAAATGAGAGATTTGTTTCATCGCGGATCTCCAAAAAAGGATAGTAGGCGCGAATTAACTCAGGATTTCCTTCGCTTGGAAAGTGAAAAAAATTGATGGTCATCATCGATTTTGCAAATCAAACATTGGCAGTACATGGGCTTGCTGGAAGCTTGGAGTTTAATCGCGATGTTTCTTTCTGCGGTCGCGCTTATGATCTCGAAGGGACTGTTTATAATCGTTGTGCTCATACTCATGCTCCAAGGCAGAACCAATGCTTGCATGAGCCGGTAGCACGGGTATGCTTATGATGACTGGGGCGCTATATACTGCCTTTTTAAGAAAACTGCGACGTTGTTTATCGATGTTATCGTTTTTTTGAGCCATGTTTTTCTCCTAAGAGTATGTGAAGTTTCCACAGGTAGTATGCAAGACCGGTTATCAGTAATCCGTGACAAAATAAGCATTAAATATTAATAATATTGCGCTAATTCCTGTGGTTTGATTTCCATAGGTTGGTATCGGTTGATGCTGAGCCGCGTTAAACTATAAACCTTGGTGAATAAACACTTGGTTTTGTGGTCATAAAAACTAGACATAAAAAAGAAAGATGTATTTATGTGGGGAAGGATTGTTTTAACTGTTCTATTAGCGCTAACACCTATTTTGGTCCTGGCAAAGTCGACAATGATTGTGATTCCTGCCGGATCATTCTGGATGGGAAGTTCTTTGGATGAGCTCAAAGCCCAGCACGAGGATGGGGAAAAAAACGATGCATTTCTTAATCAAGTTCCTTTGCATCAACGCCATGTCGATGTATTTGAGATTGACCAATATGAAGTCTCTAATCGTGATTATAAGAATTACATTGATAGCCATCATGCATCACTACCCACCTATTGGATCGACAATGGTTATGCGTTAAGTTTAAAATCTCAGGCGTTATTTCAGCTCACGATAGAGGATTTACGTCAGATTGCCGCCGAGGTTATACGGCTCGACGTGGACACACGCCAACTTGATCGTGCAGAATTACAAAAACAAATCAATAATTATTGGCGGGAATTAGATGAATTGCCGGTTGTCACCGTAACTTGGTATGAAGCAAATACTTATTGCAAAGCTTTAAACAAACGTCTACCTAGCGAAGCTGAATGGGAAAAAGCGGCGCGTGGCCCGCAAGCTAATTTATTCCCCTGGGGAAACCAGTGGCAGCCGGGTTATGCCAATGTGCAAAACGAAACCTGGCTGTACGGTGTTGCGCCGATAGGTCGGCATTTTAAAGATAGATCGTTTTATGGTGTTATGGACATGGGCGGGAATGCATTTGAGTGGGTAGAGGACTGGTATCAGCCTTATCCGAATAATTCCAATGCTGATGCGCGTTATGGTCAACGCTATAAAGTGGTGCGCGGTTGGGGCAATGGTGGTTCCGGTCATTATGACAAAATAATTTATCAGCGAAGCAGCCATCGTTTATTGCTATTGCCCGGTGAGAAACGTCAAGCCCAGGGCTTTCGCTGTGCGCGAAGTATCACTCAATGAGGTTGAAATTCGATTGCGCCAATATCACAACGATCATCGCCATCCGCATTTCCATCGCGACGACGGGAGTGATGGTAGCTGTCCTGTTTAGCCGTACACTTCTTATCGTCCGCATTATCAATTAAGGGACTATTGCTCGCGATTAACCAACCTTCAGCTTGAGGTTTGATCAGAGGGTCTATCGGTGTTTTAGCATTGCCTAGCATATCGCCATTGGCCGCCTGCCATTGACATTCGTCACTATTGCTCAATAAGTTGTAACCCTGAGAAGTGATTTCGCCATAACAGTCATTTGATTGTTTATCACCACGAATATTTTTGGCAATGACACTATTGGTAATCTGTAATTCATTGCTGGTGGGTGTGATATGTATACCTGCGCCCCGACCAAAAGCAGCGATTTGATTTTGTAAAATACTCACGTTATTGAGCAATGCAATTTGCGTAGAGAAAAAACGAATAGCGCCACCACGCAAGCTACTTTTATTCTGTGCAATCAAGGTATTTTCAATACGCAAACGGGTGTCGAAATGAGTAAAAATTGCACCACCGGACGATAGCCGATTAAGCAGGGCTGTATTATGTTCTAAGCGCGAGTCATAAATACTCATCACCCCATGTAGCGTAATCGCACCGCCATTTTCCGCGACATTATGATGCATATTGACTTGTTTTAATACCACAGACTCCAAGTCCACGGGACGTACTAACCAGCGGGTGCGTTCAGTTTTACCGCCTAAGCCTAGTTTTTCTGCTGCTTGTTGTGCCGCAGACGCTTTTTGACGACCGGAATATACGCTATAGATCGCACCACCATTATCGTGACTGGTATTATGATGTAACTCAACTTGAAAGAGTTGTAATGGAGCTGCATTATAAATCGCGCCACCACCACTTTTGATATTATATAAATCATCGGTCAGCACTTGGTTTTCATATATATGCACTTGCTGCAAATCTAAAGCGCTACTTAGACTGGCGCCATTAAAAATTGCTCCACCTTTTTCAATTGCTTGGTTTTTATAAATATTAGAGTGGCGAATAGTGGTATTGCCTTGGTTGTATACTCCACCACCTTCTTCAGATTTTCCATTGGTTATGCTTAAGTTTTGAAGCTCGACATGAATGGCCGGTGCAATGCGAATCACGCTTTGTTGTTGACTTCCGTCGATGATGACAGCTTGTTTTGTCTGGCCAATGAGTTTGAGTGATTGTTTGATTTGTAGATTTTCGATATAGGTGCCTTGTGCAATATTAATGATGGCATCTTTAGCTGCAGCATTAATAGCAGCTTGAATACGACAATAGGGTTTGCCACTTTGGTCATTACAAATAGCGCTGTTCGCATCCACTTGCAAATCCTTGGCAAATCCCATGGTCGAAAAAATCGAAATAAATAAAATTACGCAAACCCGCGTCATCGCCAGACATTCCTTGTCTAGTTCCATGTTTTTCCCCACTAAAACTCACATGTATTTTAATTATTGGACTAACTCTAGCACAAAATTGATGAAGTGAGGATGAAGCTATTCCGTGTTAATAAAATTTTTATACGATGATTTGAACTGACAGTTGCTTGAATGCATTCTAAATTGAGGCAAAAACCTTTCATTTCATGTTGGCATGTGTATAATTAATCCTTAGTAAATTAATAAGAATTAACTAATTCTAAGAAAAGCACGGAAATATTATTAAGTGCTTTAAAAACAATAAATTAAGGGGTGATTACAATGCTTCGTCAGTTCTTCATAGTGCTATTTATTGCGCTAAGTCTAAGTGCATGTGGTGTTTCGAAACCACAAAAAGCCGATTTTCTAGGTGCCGCAGTCAAAGGCCGGGTAGTAAAAGGTTTGGTACAAAATGCCGAAATCGCTGTCTATGGATTTAAAAACAATGCCTGGCAAGAAACCCCGTTAGTGCAGAGTACGACTGATTTTAAAGGTCGTTATTTTATGCGCTTACCTGAAAATTATTCAGGGCCTATTTTAATAAAGGTCAGCAATAAAGCCGGCGCTAGCATGGTTTGTGACACCGCCATCGGTTGTGTCTCCGATGATGTTGATTCGACCGCGAAACCGTTTGGTTATTTTATTCCGCTAAAAAATGATTTTGAATTAAGCGCTATGGCACATCAAGTTGCTGCAAACGAAGATCATACGATTAATCTTAGTCCCTTCTCTGATTTGGTTGCCCAGCAAATTTTACATACTCAAGAATTCTCACCTGAAAAAATAGTATTGGCGCATAGCAAACTCAATAATTTGCTAATGCAATATGGTTTATTGGAAATTGGTCAAGATGTGCTGTTGACCGATCCTATTGATGTAAGCAATGAACAGGAGTTGCTCGATGCTTCAAGCGCGCAGTTGCGTTATAGTTTTGCGCTGGCCGGAATAGAGCGTATAGCACAGACGGAATATAGCGGTGATATCACTGAAACCCTTCGTTTGTTGCGCGAAAACTATCAGTTGAGCCAAGGTGAGTTAGTGTTATCAGACTCACAAGTAACAGACGATGCCGTTATCAGCGTGAGTGAGTTGCTAGGCGCTACCCAAGCGGAGCTGAATTCGTTGCTGCTGCGTCAACATGATGAAGGTAAACAGGCAAAACAACTTCGTCGTACTGCAGGTAACTTGGTCAACGAATATGAAGCCAATATCAATAGTTTGATCGAAGATATACAACAAGGTGTCGACACGACCGAGTCTTATGCAGATAACAGTTTACTGACTTCCTGGCATTCGAATGTGACTCAAGCACAAAATTTTATTAAGAAGATTCGCGCCCTTGGTTATAGTGCAAGTGATCAATTATTTCTGATAGCGAGCACAGTTGTAAATGATTTGAAAGCCATGGGACAGCAAATGGATCAGGACTTTGAAAAGTTGCAGGCGCAATTGCACGACACCCAATTATTGCCCGAGTCGGCGGCAATTGCGCTGTTAAGTCATCAATTGCTGCAAGATGAACGGATTCAAGACAGTTATGACTTGGCCGTCGATGAATTTGATTTATTACCTGCTGAAATTCGTAATGATATTAGCGGTACTGTTGAAGTTTGTCGCGAATGTGCTGAGCATAATATAGTCATACGTGATGGAAATTATCGAGGTATACAAATTAAATTATTGAAGCTCAATCGTCATCCCGAGATCGGTGGTGGCCACAAAGTCAGTCTTTGGATCGGTAATGAGATTGCTCAGTTAGTGATGGAAGGGCAGTTCGCAAAAACTTCTAGTCCAATGACAGCAATAACTGATACAGATTATCAGCGAGTTAAAATGCGTTCGCTTGCCTTTAGTTTAATTCCAAGTTTACCCAATAATAATGAAAATGGTTCACATTATTTTACAGGACGTTTGAGTTTAGAAGTTGATGTACCCACGGATATGCAAGCATCTAAGACTCGCTTGCACGCAATCACATTAGATACAGCCATGCGTGAAACCACGCAAGGCAATGCCGTGACTCAAGGCTTATTGCAAATTGTGAATTATGACCAAGTTAAACCACAAGACAGTCTACGTGCGATATTGAATGATAACCATTATTGGGAAATGAGTTTTGTTACCATGTTGCCGATACCCGTGCCCGGTATTCCAGATAGCGTTTATGATCAAAAATTAGTGGCCAATGTTGGAGAAGAGATTGTCGATGGCGTTATTCGAAGTCAATGGTATTCTTTTGTCTATGAAGACCAGGCCATGGCTGTGCAAACGCATAATTCGGGAAATATGTCATCGATCGGTGCAGAAACGATTATTATCACGGATCAGTCAGGCGCCAAACTGCAAGTTTATGACTTAAATGCGGCTGTAGGTAAGTTAATCGGTCAAATCATGCTGCATGACCAGTTGGTTGCTGAAGTTATACAAACTTATTCAGGTCCGGTAATTCGTTATAGCGATGGTCAGATTGAAAGTTTCTGATCACTATTCAAAACCTCAGTATGTTTAAAATTTGCACTTGCAAGCATAACAAGTAGCGCATAGGCTGCTTGTTATGCCTTGTATTTTCCTAATCATTCTATTAATTTTTTCAACGTCGCTACATGCGAACCTGGGTTTGTATGCTGTAGAAGAAAGTTTTTTCTATTCGCCCAGTCTGCCGAGTAGTTTTGCTCGCGACCGATGGAAATCAGTGCCCTCATCCGGGCCGCGCACGGATTTGTTTTTGTGGAGTGAGCAAGGTTTTCGCTGGGGCTGTGGCCAATTCGGATTATTGTTTCGCAGTGATACCATCAGTCGACATAGTGAGAACTTTTTTTCTTTTATTGCGGCAACCAAGAAAAAACAAACCCTGAGCAATGGTCAGCGCTATGAAATTGATTTCGCCACGACTCATTGGCAAGGCCAAGGTTTGCGCGCTAGCTGCGATTGGCGTTTTAATCAGCAAAGTAAACTGGTGATCGGACTTGCGTATTTGCAAGCAAATTATTTATTACAGGGTGGTTTAAGTGGTGAGGCGCAATTTGTCAGTGAAAAAGATTATGATTTTCAATTTTCTGTCGATTATTTTTATTCTGAAGACCACATATTTGCACGCCAAGTGGATCGACCATCGGGCCGGGGTTATGCACTTGATGTATTATTACAAACGCGTCTCAATCTCGATCAGGGTTATTTAGAACTTAGCTGGCAAGCACGAGATATTTGGGGCGCGATTTTTTGGAAAAATACACCACGGACCCAAGCTCAAGCCAATTCAGATACCAAAACCTATGATGAAAATGGTTACGTTCGGTTTTTACCCGTGTTGTCCGGGCGTGAAACTACGGAAAATTTTCGCCAGGCCTTGGTGAGTCGGCAAAAATTAGGTTTGTTGCTAAACCCACTAAAACCCATTGGGCTGCAGGCAGAGTTTTTTGTCTATCAGGGCGTGATTCATCCATCGCTGGGTTTTGTTAGATTATCGCCCAAACAGCGTCTGAGTTTGTTGTACCTAAGTCGAAGCAAGGCATTGGCCTTGGCTTATAATAATAAATATTTGCATTTTTCATTAGCCATGGATCATTTCAAGCCACGAAAACAACATTATTTTGCAGCGAGCATTGCTCTTAAGTTATATTAAAACAATAACTTAAGTATTTTTTGCAATGATTTTTGACATTATCGGGAAGTTCGGCAGAATAGGCGTTTTCACAAAGCAAAGAAGCAAAATAGTGGACGAAACCAAGCGCCAAGCTTATTTAAATGCCCTGGAAATTACCCAATGGGAAGCACGATTGCCCCATCTCAAAACGGCTGACAGTTTTGAGGTTGAATTTGAATCGCCTCCGGCGATGCAACAGCCACAAGCAGTAGAGCAGGTCAATGATGATCGCGATGCATTTATGCCTGCCGAGCCAAGTGTCCCCGCTGTGGTTGCACCGGCAGCGGCGCTAAATTGGGATAGCTTGCGCTATCAGGTGAAACAATGCCACGCATGTGACCTAGCGGAATCGAGAATTCAAACCGTATTTGGCGTTGGTAATCAAAAAGCTGATTGTTTGATTATTGGGGAAGCACCGGGCGCAGACGAGGACAGGCAAGGTGAGCCATTTGTTGGAAAAGCCGGCCAGTTGCTCAATGAAATGTTAATGGCGATTGGTTTGAAACGGGAGAGCGTATTCATCGCCAATATTTTAAAATGCCGTCCACCGAATAATCGTGACCCACGTCCAAACGAAGTGGTGGCCTGCCAGTCATTTTTGCAACAGCAAATACAACTTATTCAGCCGAAAGTTATTCTTTCCGTAGGCCGTATATCCGCACAAAACTTACTGGGTTCCCAGGAAGCAGTGGGGCGTTTGCGTGGCAAAGTCCATTCATATTCAGCTCAACAAATCCCCTTGGTTGTGACTTATCATCCGGCCTATTTATTGCGATCTCCTTTAGAAAAACGTAAAGCTTGGGACGATTTGAAATTGGCGAGACAGCAACTGGTAAAATAATGAGTGCAGTAATCCAGGATCAGCCTATCTGGCGTCAAATGCTAGAAACGGATTTACCTCAGATAGTCCTTATTGAACAACAAGCCCATCTGACGCCATGGTCAGCCGGTATTTTTTCCGATTGTTTGCGCGTAGGTTATGTTTCCCGATTATTGCAAGTCGATCAACAAATCGTGGCCTATGGCATAATGTCGGTGGCTGCAGGTGAGGCTCATATATTCAATCTTTGTGTGGCACCGGAAAACCAACGGCAAGGCTATGGCCGGCAAATGCTGAAACACTTAATGCAGATCGCTATTGAGCGAAAAGCACAATCCATTTTTCTCGAAGTGCGACCCTCGAATCAAAAAGCGATTGCCTTATATCGTGATGCTGGTTTTGATGAAGTAGGCGTACGCAAGAACTACTATCCCGCTAAAAAAGGCCGCGAAGATGCGTTGATTTTGGCTAAGGAATTATAAAGATTTGATTGGAAAATGCCTTATTTTATAAAAGTGGTCTCTAAATTCTCCTTTGCTTTGTTTTAACTCAGAACTCCTAAATAAATCTCAGGTCATCTTATAGTTTGGAATAAAAGTGAAAGGATTTTGTTAATGGAGTATCACCCGGGTGAAAACTAGTTGAATTAAACAAGGAGTTTTCACATGATAAAAAAAAGTTTGTTTTTATTTTCTCTTGTCAGTTTTGTTGCGACGCCTGGATTTGCTAATGATGAACAGGACTCAGAATACAAAGCCCATTTAATGCCAATTAACAACTCAAATGTTCATGCGAATGTGGAAGTTGAAGTGGAAAATAGAAAATTAGAAATTGAGATCAAAGCCCGTGGTTTGGAGTCGGGAAAGCCTCACCCGCAGCACATCCACGGTTTCTCAGGAATGGATAGGGATTCAAAGTGTCCGGATCTTAGTTCGGATGTCGATGGGGATGGCATCATTACAATTACTGAAGCGGGTTCAGTTTTCGGGCCGATAATCTTGCCCTTAGTGCCTTTTAATCTGGTGGATGTGAATAGTGACCTGGATTATGAAGCCAAATTCACTGTGGACTTGAGTTCCATGCCCGAGCTCGAAAAACTGACTGTAGTGTTGCATGGGATGAGCGTCAATGGCGAATACATACCGAGCCTCCCCGTTGCTTGTGGTGAGCTGATTCTGCAAAAAGATGATTAATGTCTCTCGTTCTCGCTGTGCCTCTAAATCAGGGGGCACAGCTTAATCTAAATCATCATCACCTTATATTTTATTGGAAATATGCGCTTTTTGGTCGCCGAATTTGTTACAATGCGTGCCCCAGAAATCGAGTTTTAAGGGTCTTATGTCTGACTTACAACCACAAATCAATCGTCGGCGAACATTCGCGATTATCTCGCATCCGGATGCCGGTAAAACCACGGTTACAGAGAAATTACTATTATTCGGTGGAGCGATTCAGTTAGCCGGTACGGTTAAAGGCCGCAAGGCTGCTCGACATGCGACCTCTGATTGGATGGAAATGGAAAAACAACGCGGTATTTCCGTGACATCCTCGGTAATGCAGTTTCCGTATGGCGATAAGATTATTAATTTACTCGATACCCCAGGCCATGAGGATTTTTCTGAAGATACCTATCGCACCCTAACAGCCGTGGATTCAGCTATGATGGTGATTGACGTCGCCAAAGGGGTTGAGGATCGCACTATTAAATTAATGGAAGTGTGTCGTTTGCGTGATACACCAATTCTGACGTTTATAAACAAGCTGGATCGCGAAGGTCGGGAGCCAATTGAGCTACTCGATGAAGTAGAAGCAATATTAAAAATTCAGTGCGCCCCCATGACTTGGCCGATTGGTATGGGTAAACGATTTAAAGGTGTGTATCATCTTTATAATGATTGTGTGCATATTTTTAGTGCCACCCATGGCGGCAAAATTCAAGAAGGTGAAACTATTCAAGGCTTGGATAATCCACGTTTGGCTGAACTTGTTGGCGAATCCGTAGTTGCAGAATTAAAAGATGAAATTGAATTAGTGCGCGGGGCGAGTCATGAATTTGATTTGCAATTATATTTAGAAGGAAAACTGACGCCAGTTTATTTTGGTTCGGCGATTAACAATTTTGGAATTAAAGAATTGCTCGATGCGTTGGCTCAATTTGCACCTGCACCGTTGCAACGTGAAACCAAGACACGCATTGTAAAACCTGATGAAGAAAATTTTTCTGGTTTTGTGTTTAAAATCCAAGCCAATATGGACCCGGCGCATCGTGACCGTGTGGCATTTTTGCGAGTATGTTCCGGGAAATATCAAAAAGGTAAAAAGATTCGACACGTACGTATTGGTAAAGATGTATTGATTAGCAATGCTATTACTTTTATGGCACAAGAGCGAGATCATGTGGAAGAAGCCTATCCCGGTGATATTATCGGTTTGCATAATCATGGCACTATTCAAATCGGTGATACCTTTACCTTAGGCGAAGATTTGAAATTCACCGGTATACCTCATTTTGCACCAGAACTTTTTCGCCGTGCACAATTACGCGACCCGCTTAAAACTAAAGCTTTAATTAAAGGGCTTGAACAACTCAGTGAAGAAGGCGCGACGCAATTATTCAAACCGCTGAACAATAATGATTTGATTCTTGGCGCAGTGGGTATTTTGCAATTTGATGTGGTCGCAGAACGCCTAAAAACCGAGTACAAAGTTGATTGTCGTTTTGAACCCGTTAACGTCGCCACTGCACGTTGGGTGGAATGTGATGATGATAAAAAATTCGAAGAATTTAAACGCAAGGCTGCGGATAATTTAGCCATTGATGGTGGGGGCGATTTAACCTATATCGCACCAACTCGTGTGAATCTGGAACTTGCCAAAGAGCGTTATCCGGCTGTGACTTTCCGTGCAACGCGAGAACACTAAAAAAGCAATCGATAACAGTTCTTGTTTGTTCTCTGGTTTATACTTAAAAAAATACACTTTTAATGAACTAGCATCAGGTTTTTAATAGAAATTGATGTATGGTTTTTGGTAGTTGTTGGTGAAACGCTTCGCGATCAAACCCTGCTGGATCGCTTGCAGGTAGGAACAACGGTTTGTTCAGTTGAGGCGGGAATGGGCTAAGAAATGAAAAATGGCCTGCATTTTTTATCACTTGATGATCGATTTTTGTTTTATCCGAGACACCACTGATGATGACATCCGCATTCCAGCTTGGGGTGTATGGATCATGTTCCGCGCTCATTTAATAAGATAGGAATATCCGCAGTGCTTAAAGCTCGTGGTGCTTGAAAAAATCCAGCCGCTAGTGCAAGTAAAACCATCGCTTTAACTCGTGGGTCAGGTTCAGTATTCACTTTTTGTGCATCTTTGCTCCAAGCAATGCCTCCTGAGATGGCGAGAGCTGTATAACCACCGATGGATTGGCCGATGATAGCGACGTTATTGGTTTGTACTTGAGATTTGAATGGCTTGTGATGGCGAATGGCATCAAGGGTTAAACTAATATGTTTTGGGCGATATTCTAAATTTCGAAGTGTGCCTTCGAGTTCATTATTGTTACGGTTATTGCCTGGATGTTCGATTTGTGCAGCCACATAACCTTTTTTTGATAAATACAAAGCGATGCTTCTATACAAAAGATGCGAACCGCCGGTTCCATGAGATATGACGATGAGGGGGAATGTTCCAGCAGCGATTACTGCTTCAGGGCTAACATCAAAGCTATAAGGGCCAAACATTATGTTTGATGAAACTGTTTCGCTTGGGTAACGCAGCAAAACCTTGAACGACAGTTGATTGCTTTGGTCGAATATCTCTAGTTGCTGACTGCCTGCATACAAACTATTTTTCTCCTTAGTGCTGGTTGTGGATATTATGTTTTTAGAAGAAGCCATGTGTTAATAACAGATGAACTCTAACAAATAAACCAAGCCGATGTCACAATTTTAGTTTCTAATTGTAGGTTATGTATTCCTGCAACTATTCGGCGGGAAA